>Ga0256840_1000179_pt1 | contig 59836 bp, 52 predicted proteins | sample 355202metaG_FD_185969 | JGI IMG/M metagenome (GOLD analysis project Ga0256840, IMG submission 185969) | Hydrothermal vent microbial communities from Mid Atlantic Ridge, Atlantic Ocean - 355-202 | ecosystem: Environmental > Aquatic > Marine > Hydrothermal vents | place: Atlantic Ocean: Mid...
CAAAGAATTTGTGACCAAACATTGCAATGGCTTTAACGAACTTAAAAAAGCCGTTGCCAAATATACCATCCCCTGGGCCGCAAAGATTAGCGACGTGCCTGAAGCGGACCTGAAAAAGGCCATAGAGATACTTGCACAGAACAGGCCGCACGTATCTATTCACCCCGGGCGTCATTCCGCCTGGTACGGCCCGCAAGATGTCCAGCGCCACCGTTGCCTGGCTATTCTCACGGCCCTTTTTGGTGCGGTTGGGGTCCCAGGTGGGCTTTACTTTCCCACCAATCCACCCCTTGAATCAGTAGAACTTGTGGATTTTGACGAAGTAGAACCTCCAGACAATTCGCTAAAAAACGACTACCCTTTTGCCGAACTTTTTCACGGAAGCCCCACCCACGCCATAATCAGGGCTACGCTTACAGGCGAGCCTTATCCCATAAAGGCCTGGGGAGTGGTAGGGGTAAACCTCTTGCAGACCATCCCCAACCCTTACCAGACCATGGAGGCCATCAAAAAGCTCGATTTTATCTTCTGTGTGGATATTAAGCCTACAGAGTCAGCCCTTTGGGCCGATATAGTACTTCCTGATGCCACATATCTTGAACGATACGACGGGCTTTATAAATGTAAAGAGACTTCCTGTTACGTGGCCCTGCGCCAGCCTGCGGTAAAACCTCTTTTTGAAAGCAGGCCCGCCTTTGAGATTGCCCGGGATCTCGCGAAAAAACTTGGTCTTGAAGTGGAATACGAAGACATTGAGAGCTATCTCAATGACCAGCTTGAGCCCATGGGGCTTAGCGTAAAGAAGCTTGCCGCCCAGGGCGGGCTGGTCACCTGTGAGGCCAAACCCTATCGCTCACGAAGCGAGCTTAAGTTCCATACAGACTCAGGCAAGGTTGAGCTTTTCTGTGAGGCCTTTGACGATGAAGACTTTGACGGCATCCCCCAATTTATGCCGGCTCCGGCCCCACCCACGGGGTATGTGCGCCTTATCTATGGTCGTGTACCTGTACACACCTTTGCCAAGACCATGAATAACCTCTGGCTCCATCACGAATGGCCAGAAAACAAGCTCTGGATAAACGACGAGCTGGCCGCAAAGATAGGGCTCAAAGATGGCGACGAGGTTATCCTTGAGAACCAGGATGGGTATAGATCCGAAAAGCCGGTAAAGGTCTTTGTCACGCCAGGGATAAGGCCTGACTGCGTATATCTTCCCCATGGCTTTGGTAGCCGCTCGCCCATGCTTTCCAGGGCCTACAAACAGGGGGTAAGCGATACCTTTTTGATTACCCACTATGAACAGGAACCCTTGATGGGGGCCTCAAGCCACCGTAATAACTTCGTGCGTTTCATAAAAGACGGCAAAGTGATCAGTGTCCCTGAACTTAGGCCAGTACCCCGGGAGATCCCCCGGTTTGAGCTCAAAAAAAGTGCTTAAAGGAGGTAAACAATGCGCCAATGGGCCATGGTAATCGATATAAGAAAATGCGTAGGATGTCATGCCTGTACCATTGCTTGCCGGGCTGAATGGCAGGTGCCCGTGGGAGAAAACTACCGCCGCAACTGGGTAAAACACCTGGGGCCGGCCAAAACTCCCAAAGGCCTGGCCCATCCCTTCTGGCCAGGGCTTTGCAACCATTGCGACAACCCCGTGTGCGTTTCCGTATGCCAGGCTGATGAGCAGGAAAAGGTCTTTAAAGACCCTTATTCGGGCAAGACGGTAAAGATGACTGTCAAGGCCACCTACAAACATCCCTTCACCGGGGCGGTGCTCATTGATAAAGAGCAGTGCATAGGTTGCGGATACTGTGTAGATGCATGCCCTTACCACGCCCGCTATCTAAACGAAGATTTAGACGAACCCAAGGCGGACAAGTGCACCTTTTGTTTTGAAAGGGTAATAAGAGGAGAAGAGCCTGCCTGCGTAAAGACCTGCATTGCTGACGCACGTATCTTTGGGGATCTCTCTGACCCCAAATCCGAAGTCTATAGGCTTGTGCACAAAGAAGGGGCCAAAAGGCTAGTAAGCAAAGAGGTAAACATAGGTCCCAATGTGTATTACTTAGGTTCAGAAAAAGACCTTTATCTTCTCATGAAGGAAGCCCCCACCGAACGCCCCTGGGAAGAGCTGGAAGAATAAAAAGACAGGCGGGGATTCCCCGCCTGTCTTCAGCCTCATAAATAGGGACAGGCAAATATATTTTTCATCAATACCTCCTCTATACCCTGTTTGTCGGTTACACCATACCCATGCGTATGTGCGGGGGATGGTACTTCGGTACCTTCTCTTATTGCTTAAGTAGCGCCTTTTTGGGGAATAACCTCCTGAATTTTTACTGCCCACCTGGATAATTACTAAAATTTCTTGATTAAAGATAATTCTATTTTAGAATGGATCTAAAAATAGGAGGCATAAAATGGCTACAAACATGTACGAAGGGGCGTATATCTGTTCTACTAGTAACTGCGGCTACATGTATATACCTTCTAAGGGAGACCGTAAGGGTAAAATTTCCCCTGATACTCCTTTTGAAGAACTTCCAGGAGATTGGCGCTGTCCGGTCTGTGGGGCAAGTAAAAAGGCTTTCCGTCCTATGCAAGAAGCAGAAGAAACAGATGAATAAGAGGATTTGGGTATAGCACAGTAGATATCCCGTATAATGCACCTTCCCCACCCGCCAGGGTAGAAAAAGGGGCCTTTCTTTACTTTGAAACTTAACTCCCCCTTGTCGTTTTAGGCTAAAGGGACTAAACGTTTAGGCCAAGCAAAAAGGAGGGAGAAGAAATGGAAACCCTTGATCTTTTGGGCCAGTGGAAAAGAACGCACCATTGCAATGAACTGCGGAAAGAACACGTGGGCCAGGAAGTGACCTTAATGGGCTGGGTGCTTAGGCGCCGTGACCACGGAGGCGTTATCTTTATCGACCTGCGTGACCGTGAGGGGATAACCCAGGTTGTTTTTGAGCCAGAGATTAACCCTGAGACCCATGCCCACGCCCATAAGCTCAGGGCAGAATATTGCATCGCGGTGAAGGGCCGGGTACGCCGCCGCCCTGAAGGCATGGAAAACCCCAAGCTTCCCACCGGTGAAATCGAAGTAGAAGCCAAAGAACTTCGCATTCTTAACGCCTCAAAGACCCCACCCTGGCCCCTTGACGAAGACGTGGAAGTCTCAGAGGTCCACCGTCTTAAATATCGCTACCTTGACTTAAGACGCCCCCAGATGATGGAGGCCTTGCGTTTCAGGCATCAGGTGGCCCGCCTTGCCCGCAACTTCCTGGATGAAAAGGGCTTTGTTGAAGTAGAAACACCCTTTCTTACCAAAAGCACCCCTGAAGGCGCCCGGGATTATCTAGTCCCAAGCAGGCTTTACCCGGGGAAATTTTACGCCCTTCCCCAATCGCCCCAGCTTTTTAAGCAAATTTTGATGGTGGCAGGGGTTGACCGGTATTACCAGATCGTCCGCTGCTTTCGTGATGAGGACCTGCGGGCAGACCGCCAGCCAGAATTCACCCAGCTTGACCTTGAGATGTCTTTTATCACCGAGCAAGACATCATGAAACTCCTTGAAGAGCTGGTAAGGCTCATCTTTCGCGAAACCTTAAGCATAGAGCTTGAAAAGCCCTTTCCCGTGCTTTCTTACCACGAAGCCATGGACAAATACGGCACCGACCGCCCGGACCTGCGCTTTGGCCTTGAGCTCATAGGCCTTACCGATATCTTCCGGGAGACCAAGTTCAAGGTCTTTGCCCAGGTAATTCAAAAGGGCGGAATCATCAAAGGGCTTTGTGTGCCTGCTGATTTTTCGCGCAAAGAGCTTGACGACCTTACGGCCCTGGCCAATGAACTAGGAGCCAAGGGCCTTGCCTGGATAAAGGTTCGCGAAGAAAACGAGCTTCAATCCCCTATTGTCAAATTTTTCAGCAAGGAAGAAGTGGCCGGGTTTCTTAACGCCTTAAAGCCTGAGCCGGGAAGTACCATCTTCTTTGTGGCTGACCAGCCAAGTGTGGTAAACGAGGTGCTTGCCGAACTCCGTGTAGAGCTTGCTAAAAGGCTTGGTCTGATCCCGGAAGGTGTGTTCAAACCCTGCTGGGTGGTTGATTTTCCCCTGGTGGAATGGGACGAAGAAGAAGGCCGTTTTGTGGCCATGCACCATCCCTTTACCTCTCCCAAGGAAGAAGACCTTGATCTCCTGGAAGAAAATCCTCCTGCCGTGCGCTCCCGGGCCTATGACCTGGTGCTAAACGGCATTGAAGTGGGCGGGGGAAGTATCCGTATCCACCGCTCAGACATTCAGCAGCGGGTGTTTAAGCTCCTTAAGATTAGCCCGGAAGAGGCCCGGGAAAAATTTGGCTTCTTGCTTGAAGCCCTGGAATACGGCGCCCCTCCACACGGGGGGTTTGCCTTTGGTTTTGACCGCTTGGTCATGCTCATGCTTGGCCGCAAGAGCATAAGAGACGTGATAGCGTTTCCCAAGACCCAGCGGGCCCAGTGTCTTTTAACCGGGGCCCCGGCCCCTGTTACCATGATGCAGCTTACCGAGCTTCATTTGCTGCCTGGCTGGGATCTGGACGAGGAAAAGCGTGCTAAACGGCCTTAAATCTCTTTGACAGCTTTTTAGTTTTATGCTGAAGAATAGATGATGTCTGGCCGGGTTATAATTGTCTCAAATAGGCTCCCTGTTACGGTAACAAAGAGGGAAAAAAGACTTCACTTTACGCCGAGTGCGGGTGGTTTAGCTACGGGGTTGGCCTCTTTTTATCGGGAGCAAGGGGGCCTATGGTTGGGGTGGCCGGGGCTTTCCGCCGAAAGCCTCCGGGGTAGAGAAGAAGAAATAATGTCCCAGCTCCAGCACTATTCTTGTCGACCGGTCTTTTTGACGCAACGGCAGGTAGAAAATTATTATTATGGCTTTTCCAATAAGACTCTTTGGCCTCTTTTCCACTATTTTTTGCAATATGCCATCTTTGACCAGAAGCTTTGGGAGAGTTATAGACGCGTAAACCGACTCTTTTGTGACGCGGTATTAGAGGTAGCAGACAAGGACAGTACTATTTGGGTGCATGACTATCAACTTCTCTTGCTTCCGGCCCTGATTCGTGAGCGTCTCCCCGAGGCCAAAATAGGCTTCTTTTTACATATTCCCTTCCCGTCTTTTGAGATATTTCGTGTTTTGCCCTGGCGGGCAGATTTGTTAAATGGCCTTTTGGGTGCTGATCTCGTTGGTTTTCATACCTTCGACTACGCCAGGCATTTTTTGAGTAGTGTGCGGCGTATCTTGGGCTACGAGCACAATTTAGGCGTCATTACTACGGAGCGGCAACTGGTAAAGGTAGACGTCTTCCCTATGGGGATAGACTTTGACCGCTTTGCTTATTCCTTTGAACGGGCCGATGTATGTCACGAAGTGCGGCGAATAAGGCGACGCATAGGGGAGCGTAAGGTCATCCTCTCTGTGGATCGTCTAGACTACACCAAGGGAATAGCCCAACGTCTAAAGGCTTTTGATCTATTTCTGGAGCGTTATCCAGAATATAAAGAAAAGGTGGTCTTGATTTTAGTGGCGGTTCCTTCGCGCACCAGGGTGGAACACTATATGCTTTTAAAGAGAGAGGTAGACGAATTAATTGGACGCATTAATGGCCGTCACGGTGTGCTTGGTTGGACACCTATTTGGTATCTGTATCGCTCTTTGCCCTTTTCCACCTTGGCAGCATTATACAACTTGGCAGACATAGCCCTGGTGACCCCCATGCGGGACGGGATGAATCTCATTGCCAAAGAATATGTGGCTACTACGCCTGGGGATAAAGGGGTTTTGATTTTGAGTGAAATGGCCGGAGCGGCGGCTGAGCTTGGCGAGGCCCTTATCATTAATCCCTTTGACCTCAACCAAATGGCCGAGGCCATGCGTGAGGCCATGGAAATGCCTGAAGAAGAACAAAGGGACCGTAATCGTATTATGAAAGAAAGGTTGCGTCGATATACGGTCCACCGCTGGGCCGAGGAATTCATGGAGCGCCTCGACGAAATAAAAGAATTGCAGAGAGATTTTATATCTCGCAAACTAAGCCCCGAAGTGCGGGAAACCCTGTTACAAGACTTTGTGAAGGCCCGGGGAGCCATTGAATTTCTTGACTATGACGGTTCTTTGGTCCCCTTTGCCAGCCGGCCGGAAAAGGCCAGTCCTGACGCCGCCCTGCGCCAATTATTGAGAGATTTGGCCCATTTGCCGAATAATAAAGTAGTTTTGATTAGTGGTCGTCCTAAAGAGACTTTAGAAGAATGGTTTGGTGATCTGGGGCTTAATTTAGTGGCGGAACACGGGGTATGGATAAAAGAAAAAGGCAAAGATTGGCAGATGCTAGAGGCCCTTTCCGAAGACTGGAAAGAGGCTATAAAACCCATAATGGAAAGCTTTGCGGACCGTACTCCCGGGGCCTTTGTAGAAGAAAAGAGATTTTCTTTGGTGTGGCATTACCGAAGAGCTGATCCCGAGCTTTCTAACCACCGGGCGCGAGAGTTAAAAGACGCCTTGTTAGATATTACCAAAAATCTGGATCTCCTTGTCCTTGACGGCAATAAAGTGATAGAGGTCAAACCTATCAATATCAATAAAGGGCGGGCTGCACGTTATTTCTTAGAAAAGGGAGACTACGATTTTGTCTTGGCTATTGGAGACGACTGGACAGATGAAGATCTTTTTGAGGTCCTCCCTTTATATAGTTATACCATTAAGGTAGGCTTTGGCGTCTCTAGAGCCCGTTTTAGTGTTAACTCTTACCGCGAGGTTCGAGCCCTTTTGCAAGAGATGGTCCAGAGGCGTAAACAGGGGCCAGGGGAGGGAACTTAATATGAACGAAACTAACAGCCGTTTTGCCATAAAAGATTGTGCCCTGGTTTCTATCTCTACCGGTATCAAGGCCCATATTTTGGCCGAACTACTGGAACATCTTCGCGAAGTAGAAGTGGGTTGTCTATACTACCATTTTTGGGCCCGGCAATTGCGGCCCAGTTTTGATCACCCAGAGTTTCATAACGATTTTGCTGCCTGGGCCCACAGGGATTTGCATGATTGGATTTTGGCCGAACGTCTCAATCTTATTGCTCCCCACGAATTCCAAAATTTAGAGGAACTAAGAGAAGAGCTGATAAATATCTTGGAAGAACGGGTAGACGAAAGCGGAGATCTACCCTGGCGCAAGGCCGAGGCCCCTTTTCACTTTGTAAAGAGCCAAATCGTGGTCTTGGATACCGGCAAGAGAGCTACTTCTCCAGAAGAGCTGGTAGACATAATCCCTCTCCTCTCTCAAGGGAGTATTTTTTACCACTTTATAGACGCCCGACGTCGTACCCCTGAGCGAATAGACGATTTTCGTTCTTGGTTTAAGGCCTTTGCTCCGGACTATGAAGACCTTTCCATCGCCTTGGCCGCCATTGATCCTTATTTTTTGACCCTTACGGAGATTCGTGCCCAACTGCATAAAGTCTTTAAGAGTTATTTTGAGTCAAAGCGGGGACCAAAATGAGCCAGGAGCTTTTAGAGAGATATCAACAAATAGTCGGGCCAGACGTAATAGACCACCTAAAACAATTGGCCTATCACCTAAAAGACGCCAAGGTAGTGCACATTAACTCTACGCGTTATGGGGGGGGAGTAGCCGAGATACTCCATAGCATGGTTCCCCTGATGCAGGCCCTGGGGCTTGACGTCCAGTGGGAGACCATCTCCGGAGAAGAGGCCTTTTTCCACGTGACCAAAAATATGCACAATGCCCTTCAGGGGCACCCGGTTGAATTTACGGAAGCTTCCATTAATACCTATGAGGAAAATAACCGTAAAGAGTACGAAAGACTCAAACCTCTTTTAGAGGAGGCCGATTTTGTCTTTATTCATGATCCTCAACCGGCCTTTCTCATCACGCTCTGTCCGGAGCGAAAAGGCAAATGGGTGTGGCGGTGTCATATAGATTTAAGCAGGCCCTATAGGCCTGTGTGGCGCTACTTGCGCAACATAGTAGTCCATTATAACGCCAGCATCTTTTCCATGCCCGACTTTACCCAACCCCTACCACACCCCCAATACATTATCCCCCCGAGTATTGACCCGTTGACAGAGAAGAATATGGAATTGCCTGAGGAAGAGATCAAAGGGGTATTTAGCCGCTTTGGCCTAGATCCTAATAAACCTTTGGTGCTTCAAATATCTCGTTTTGACCGTTTTAAAGACCCTATGGGTGTTATTCGTGCCGGGCTTATGGCCATGAAGTTTACCCCTTTGCAATTGGTGTATGCGGGAGGCGGAGCTGCCGATGACCCAGAAGGAGAGCTTATCTACCACGAGGTGCTTGCCGCGGCTAAGGGACATCCAGACATCCACGTGCTTATGCTCCCTCCTGATGCCCATCGTACGGTAAATGCCTTACAGAGGGCAGCCGATGTAGTACTACAAAAGTCCCTAAGGGAAGGCTTTGGGCTTACCGTGACCGAGGCTTTATGGAAGGCTAAACCGGTAATAGGAGGCAATACAGGTGGTATACGGCTCCAGGTAGTCAATCACCACACGGGTTTTCTCGTACACACGCCCGAGGGGGCCGCGTTAAGGATTCGTTATCTCCTGTTTTACGCTGATAAGCGTTTAGAAATGGGGCGTAAGGCCCATCAATTTGTAAAGGAAAATTTCCTCATTACCCGGCATTTACGGGACTATTTATCCCTTATGCTTGCCCTTATTTCAGGTAACGGGGAAAGGGTAGAAGTAGAGGCCCGAAGTTAAGCACGGAGTCTTTGCGTTTGAAAGATCCTCTTGAATTTTTGGAAAGCTACCGCATCTTTGCCCCCTGGGAAAGGGCAACTCACCGTATTCTCTCTCCCCTTGAAGAGTTCATAAAGTCCCAGACCGCCACCGCCCTTTCGTTGATGTTTATGACCTTGGTGGCCCTGTTGTTGGCCAATTCTCCCTGGCGTGAGGTCTATCTTCATTTCTTTGAACAAGACTTGAGCATCCATTTAGGGTCGTGGCGTTTTGGCATGAGCCTTCACCACTGGATAAACGAAGGCTTGATGACCTTTTTCTTTTTTCTCATTGGTCTGGAAATAAAGCGCGAGGTAACTGTAGGAGAATTATCCAATTTTAAGGCCGCTCTTTTGCCTGTGCTATCTGCTCTAGGAGGCATGTTTTTGCCTGCAGGCATTTATGTCCTTTTTAATTGGTCGGCACCGACTTTAAAGGGTTGGGGCGTACCTATGGCCACAGATATCGCCTTTGCCCTGAGCGCTTTGGTGCTGCTTGGCCCTCGGGTGCCTTCCTCTCTCCTTACTTTTTTGATTGCTTTGGCCATTGTCGACGACCTTGGAGCCGTCTTGGTAATTGCCCTTTTTTATACCTCTTCGCTGAAATGGACGGCCTTGGCAGCGGTCTTTTTGATCTGGGTTGTGTTGTGGGGGTTTAACCGGGCGGGTATTCACCACGTCTTACCGTATTTTTTGGGTGGGATATTGATGTGGGCCTTTTTACTGGGGGCTGGTATCCACGCCACGGTGGCGGGGGTATTGACGGCCTTTGTGGTACCCTCGAAGCCCAAACTTGTCCCCGCCCGCTTTGACGAGATAATCCGGAAATTCCTCCAGTTACCCCATGGGCCCAATAGTCATCCGGACCGTCTGAGTCCAGACCAAGAGGTCATTATTCAGGCCGTGCGGGCTGCTACGATATATGTTCAACCCCTTTCTTTACGCATAGAACATGCCTTACACCTCCCGGTGGCCTTGGGGGTGATCCCTCTGTTTGCCCTAGCCAATGCCGGTGTCCATATCAGCCCCGCGACCTTTTCTGGCTTGGGGCACCAGCCCCTGTCTTTGGGAATTATTCTCGGCCTCTTGGTAGGTAAACCCTTGGGCATAGCGGGTATGGCCTACTTGGGGGCTTATTTTAAGTTAGTCTCCTTGCCTCGCGGGGCCAAGCCTTCGCAACTCTTGGGGGTGGGTATATTAGGTGGTATAGGTTTTACCATGTCTATATTTATTGCGGAATTGGCCTGGCCTGGCCGTCCTTTGGTTTTGGAACAGGCCAAAACGGCCATCCTCTCGGCCTCCTTTTTAGCGGGCTTTATAGGTTATATGTGGTTGCGGCTAGTCTCCAGGGCTAAGTCTTAGACGGTTGGAGGCCATTTTGTAGGCCAATTTGATGGCCTCGTAAAGGCTATAAGGCTTGGCCAGACCTTTGCCTGCCAGGTCGTAAGCTGTGCCGTGGTCTACCGAAGTCCTCACTATGGGCAGCCCCAGGGTCAGATTAACGCCATCTTCAAAGTGGAGTAGCTTAAAAGGTATGAGTCCCTGATCATGATAAAGGCTTACTACCAGGTCAAACTCTCCCTGGAGAGCGCGAAAAAAGAGACTATCGCTGGGGAAGGGTCCTTCCAAGGGGAGTCCTTGCTTCTGGGCCTGCAAAACAGCAGGGCTTAGGATCTTTTCTTCTTCCTCTCCAAAGAGGCCTCCTTCACTGGCATGGGGATTGAGGGCTGCCAGGGCCAATCGAGGCGCAGAGAGGCCAAGGTCTGTCTTTAAAAAATTGTAGGCAAGCCTGGTTACCCTTAATATTTGATCGACGTTGATGAGCAAAGGGACCTGGCTCAGGGCTACATGGATGGTGGCCAAGACAATTTTGAGCTTTTGGCCGTAGAAGGCCATGGCGTATTCATTAGTTTGGGTGAGATGAGCAAGCATTTCTGTGTGTCCAGGAAAGGGTTGGCCGGCAAGTTTTAAGGCCGCTTTGCTGATGGGGGCGGTGACTAAACCGTTAAGTATTCCCTTTAGACATAGTTCTACCCCCTTTTTTATGTAACTAACCATGGCCTGGGCGGTTTCTAGATTAGGTTTTCCTGGACAAGGCGTCTTAAGAGACGACAAGTTCAATACACAGTGGCGTTTTTGGGCAGGTATTTCCAAGGGGCTTTGGAGGACCGACCAATTTTGGGATAGCCCAAAATTATGGGCGTAGTGGGCTAGTATAAGCTGGTCTCCTAAGACCACAAGCCTTAGGTCTTCGGGCCAGGGATGATTTAGGGCCTTAAGGCAAATTTCGGGCCCTATCCCAGCAGGACAGCCCATAGTCAGACCCAAAAAGATGGTTTTAGGCATAATAAAAGACCCTTTTTTGGTATATTTTGGTCTTCACTTTCCCTGTCTGAACTAATTGCTGCAAGACCAATAGAGTGTCTTTGTAATCATAGCCCAGGGCTTGGGCGATTTCCTCTGAAGGGCAGGGACGGTGGGTCAAAAGGGTAATTATTTCCTCTGAAGATACACGGCGGTATTGGTTTTCTTTCTGGTCCTTGTAATAGATTACCTCTGCCTTCGGAGTGAAGAGATCACAGAGACCTTGGAGGGTTTCCAGGGCTATGGCCTTGGCTTCTGGATAAGCTGGCGGACGTGCCACAGTGTTTAATTGCACCCGATGAGGCTTTATATACTCCACCGCTTTCACCAGGGCCTCTAGGTCTTGGGCGTTGTCGTTTATACCACCCACCAACATGATTTCCAGCCACATTTGCCCGGTCATCTTCTCTCTAAGCATTTTGAGCCCGTGGATTATGTCCTCTATTTTTAAGCCGGGGACAGGACGATTTAGACGCAAAAAAGTTTCTTGAATAGCGGCATCAAGGGAGGGCAGGACAATATCAAAGGCACACAAATCCCTTTGCACATCTGTTCTAAAGACTAAAGAAGAATTAGTGAGGATACAGATAGGTCTGTCCGTAAGCTTTTGGGCAAATTTTAAGATTTTGCCCAGATCTTGGTGTAGCGTTGGTTCGCCAGAGCCGGCAAAGGTGAGCACTTCGAAGTGAAGGGTAGGGTCTGATAGTCTAACCTCTAAGGCCTTCTGAATCTCTTCGGTAGGACGCCAGCATTTACGTTCTATGGTTTTTTGGGTAGTAGGACCTATCTCACAGTAAAGACAATCAAAGGAGCAGGTCTTAGGGACAAGGAGATCAACCCCCAGAGATAATCCAAGCCTGCGAGACCTTACCGGGCCAAAAACTATTTCGCGCATAAAAAATACCCCTGCAGGCCCTATAATTTGGGAGCCAGTTGTTGCATGGCACAACGAGCGGCGAGATCTTTCATCTTGAGATAAGCCTCTCTAGCGTATTGCATGTGTTCCAAGAAACAGGGTAGTTCTTCCATGGTAAGGGCCTGTGGACCGTCACACAGGGCCTCTTCTGGTTTAGGATGAAATTCTACTAAGACCATATTGGCCCCGGCAATTACCCCTTGGGCGGCCACGTGATATATATCTTTGATCCCCTCTGGGGACTGGACCCGTGAACCAATGGGGTGGGAAGGATCCACGCATACAGGCAATTTGGTGAGCCGTTTAATTACCGGCACATGGCCAAAATCTACCAAGTTCCGGTGGGGGTCTCCAAGATGAGTACGAACGCCTCTTAGACAGAAGATGATGTTGTGGTTTCCTTCACTGGCTACGTATTCACACGCATTAAGGCTTTCTTCGATGGTTAATCCCATACCACGTTTGTAGAGTATGGGGAATTCCTGTTGGTGCCCTACGGCCCGGAGGAGCTCAAAATTTTGGGCGTTACGGGTGCCGATCTGGAGCATTACTCCGGTGGGGTGGCCGGTCTTTTCCAGGGCCTCATAAATTTCGTCTATATGATGTGGGGCCAAGACCTCCATAGCAATGACCGCAATGTCATATTTGCCGGCCAATTCAAATAGCCAGGGGAGACAATTTTTACCATGGCCTTGAAAATCGTAGGGCGAGGTCCGCGGTTTGTAGGCACCCATACGGGTGGTGCGGATATCGTTTTCTTTTAGGTGTTTGAAAATGGTCTCGACGTTTTCTTTGGTATCTACCGCACAAAGGCCCGCAAAAACATGGAAAGAATTTTGATCAAAGTGGAGCCCTTTGTAATCGAAACCAATGGGTTCTAATTCTCCATGGCGGCCAATTTGGCGATATTTTGAGGACACCCGAATGGCCTTTTCTACCCCAGGCAGATTTTGTACTACTTCGAGGGGTATTTTTTGTGTGTCACCAATAAGGTGAATCTCTATTACTTTGCGGGTCATGCCCTGGTATTCAGCCACTTGTGTACGAACACCCTTAAATTGGCCGAGGTATCTCAAGAGCTGTTGAAATTCAAGGCTATCTTTAGAGACATCTGGTTTGAGGATAATAATCATCGTTTAAGCCCCCTTCATAATTTTTCCTTTTCCATTATGGAATCAAAATCAAAAGTTTGCAATTAATTAAAGGATTATTCTTTGGTGTTAGGGGGCTAAACCGTGGGGGTTAGAGTTTTAATCTCTTAAATAGTCCTTCGGGAAGGGCCTTGATAGCTCCCATGATAAAACGCCAATAAAAAGGGGTGTAAAGAACGTCCTTACCGGCTTTAAGGGCCCGATAGATGTCTTGGGCTACTTTTTCTGGTTGGGTGACCAGGTGCTTGGGAAGGTCTAAGTCTCTGGTCATTTTGGTGACCACAAAACCAGGTTTTACCGTGAGGACCTGGATACCGCTTTTAAATAAGCGCTGGCGCAGTCCCTGCAGATAAGTACTGAAGGCCGCTTTACTGCTTCCGTAGATATAATTGCTTGCCCGTCCGCGGTCTCCCGCCACGGAACTTAGGCCAATGATGAAGCCCTTTTTTCGTTTTTCCAGATCTTTAGCGACTATTTCCAGGATACTTACGGCCCCGAGAAAATTTATCTGGACGATCTTTTCGGCCTCGGCGAAGTCTTTGGGGGGCTTTTTAAGGGGGCCCAAATAGCCGAAGGCTACCACCACCCCTTCGGGTTTTGGTTGCAGGCCTTTGTAAAAACTACCGTGGCTTTTGTAGTCTAAGGCGTCAAAATAGAGGGCTTGGGCGATACAGCCGTATCTTAAATGGAGGTCTTGAGCCAAGCGGTTTAAGGGGTCTAAGCGGCGAGAGGCCAGATATAGATTCCATCCCTTTTGGGCCATAAGATAGGCCAAGGCCCGTGCTATGTCCGAGTTAGCTCCCAGAATTAGGGCAAATTTATCCTTTTTCATAGTGCCAACCTTCGAGATTGAAGTGATTGGATCTTTTTGTCTAACCCCAAACTCTTTCTTAATTTTCGGAAACGTTCCAGATAAGGATAGCCCTTTTCAAAGACCGAGGCCTTGAGGCGTGCGTCCTTAGCCAGATAAAAGCGGCCTCCGCATTCTAAAATTATCTGATCCAGACGATCCAGTAACCTGAATAGACCTTCTGTATAAGGAAAATCCAAGGCCAAGGTGTAGCCTTCCATGGGAAAAGAGAGAAAATTTTTGTTTTCTGGACCAAAGAGTTTTAAAACGGCAAGAGAAGAAGAAAGGCCGCTTTTTTTGATTTGTTGGGCGATCTCTCTTAGGGCATAAAGCCCCTGGTCCTTGGGAACGACAAATTGATATTGCAAAAAGCCCCTTGGTCCGTAAAGTCGGTGCCAATGGGCCCATTTATCCAAGGGGAAAAAGAATTTTTCTAAAGGTACCAGGTCTAGGCGTGGTTTACGCGAGGCCTGCTTCGTGTAGAGCCAATTAAAGATCCTGATACTCCAGGAATTTACTAACGAGACCGGAGGGACAAAAGGGACGGCCCTGGGTTTTTGAAGTCTGATCTTTAGAGGGGCTTCTTGGGCGTGTTCTCCTATAAGCAAGATGCCTCTACCGAGGGGGTTGGTGGAAGAACAGTCCACCCAGGCTACGGTATAGAGGGCCTGTTGATGTTCTTCAAAGGCCGTCAAGATTTCTTCAAGACCGGCGAGAAAGATGCTGGTCTGGCGGATAAAGGCGCTAGGGACGCGGGTAAGCCTCAAACTGACTTCAAGGATGAGGCCTGTAAGCCCCATGCCCCCACAGGTGGCGTAGAAGAGCTCGGGATTTTCTTGGCGGCTTACCCGTAATATACCGTTTTCGGGGATAAAAAGGAGGATTTCTTCAACAAACTCACTAAAACAGCCATGATGGTGGTGGTTCTTACCATGGATATCTGCGGCTACTGCTCCTCCCAGGGTGACAAACTGGGTGCCAGGAACTACGGGTGGAAACCATCCTTGGGGTAAAAATACCTGGATTATCTCTCTTAGGGACACTCCGGCCTCAGCCCGCAATAGGCCTGTTTGCGGATCAAAGGCCAAGAAGTGCTTGAGCCCTTTGGTTAAAATGATTTCTTGGGCCAGGGCACTGTCTCCATAGCTTCTCCCCAGGCCCCAAGGAATCCCCTGAGATATATGTTTGAGAAGCGCAGGGATCTCTTCTCTTTCCCCAATTTCGTAAATTTTGGCCTTTATTTTGGGATATCTTCCCCAGCCTGCGATTTCTTTTTCCTTCATTTGCCCCCCGGTGCATAGATGAAATAACCAAAAACAGCTAACCAGGCGCCTACAGTTATTTGGATAAACCTGTCCTCCCAAAATATCCTTACTGGATCAGCCGTAGTTTTTTGTACTAGTATTAGTTGGAAATAACGCATCAGTCCTAGAATTACAAAAAAGACAGTAAAATAGAGGTTTTTAGAGTGAAACTTTTGTGTTATTTCCGGCGATACAGTATATAAAATGTAGCTAACTATAATAACAGCACCCATTAGTATCATGCAGGCATTAATAAATTCTAGATTATAGCCATATATGCATTTTCTAGTTTTTAATCCTTCATTATTTAGGTAATAATCGTCTCTTCTTTTACCTATAGTCAGAAATAAAGCTAAGAGAAAAGTCATAATTATTATCCACATAGAAACATTAATGTTAGTAGCTATTCCTCCGGCTAAAATGCGTAAAACAAAACCGGAGGCAACACAAAAAATGTCGATTACAGCTATATGTTTTAGATAATATGAATAAGCTAGGTTAATAGAGAAATATGTTAATAAAATAAGAGAAAACTTTATTGGAAGATATATTGATAGTAAAATTGCTAGACATATAAGGAAACTTAAGCTTATATAAGCTTCCTTTATTGATATTTCTCCCGCTGCTAAAGGTCTGTTTTTCTTGGTAGGATGTCTCCTATCTTCAGAGATATCTTTTAAGTCATTTATTATATAAACTGCTGAAGATATAAAACAAAAACTTAAGAGTGCTATAAGAATTTTTTTAAATACTGGTAAATAGGTGATTTTCCCCGCAAAAAAAACAGGAGCCAATATAAATAAATTTTTTATATGATTTTTAGGCCTTACTAATTTTACTAAATTTAATATTTTACTTTTCATATTTAGTGATTAACCATATCTTTAAGTTTTCTAGTTTTATGAGTTTATAATTATGTTTTTTCGCCCAGCGATTAATAGGTTTTTCCAGCCAAGGGTTTTCTAGCCCCGTAAGGACAAGTTTAGGCCTATCTTTATTAGTAATTTCTTCTAGTTCTTCAGGACCGTAAAGAATATATTTCTTGCGAAGACTTTTATCCAAAAATATGGCCTCTCTCCAAGGAAAAACCGAAGGCACTTTTCTATATATGTCTAAACCAGCCTCAATAGGAAAGGCTGTACTAAGAGTTAATACCTTTCCCTCGCCACCTGCTAGATGAGAGAGAAATTTTCCTATATTATGAATCCTTTGTGGTACAGACTGACTAAAGTTAAGTTTGCTTGTATACCAATACCAAGGTCCAGTAAGATATAAATTTATAATTAGACAAAAAGTCATCACGATTTTTAGTATATTAATGGGGTATAGTTCTGCAAGAATAATAATGCAAAAAATATATAGAGGGATTAAGTATTGATACCATACCGGGGCAGGTAATATGCATTGTATAGCTATAGTGAGAATGGTCAAAATCATAAATATTTTTTGTTTTGTTTTTATTTTAGTTACAAAAGCAATAGATATTGCCAAAATTAATATTAATCCCAAATCTGGGGAAAATTTAATAGCGTTATAAATAGATTTTATTCTTCCATCTATACCTAGATATTCTTTATATCCCATGAATATGTAGAAACTTTTTCTTTTTATCGGTTGAACTATAGTGTGGAAGGTAAAATTAAGCGGGTCTTTTATAAAGAAAAAAATTATTGGAATAGCTCCTAAAATTGTTCCTAAATAGAACTTTTTTATCTCTCTACTTTCGTCAATTAAAAAGCGAAAAGGTATAAACAGTAAAGCATAAGTTATGCGTATATCTGTAGCTATTGATAATAAAATGCCTACAAAAAAAGAAAGTTTTCTGGGACGAATAGCAAGATAAAAAGCAAGTATGGCTGCAAGTAATGCCAGATTATTAGGTCGAATTAGGCAGGTATTAAATACGATAAGCTTGCTAAATATGATGGTTCCTAAAGAAACAATGGACAAAATTATACTTTTTTTATATAATTTCCAGAAGATAATTATTGAGATTAGTAGAAAAGAAATACCAGCTAGGATGCGAATAGTTAGAAATTTGTAGCTACTGATTTTGTAAAATAATGAAGCTATATAAGGATAAAGTGGGGTATGGTTGTATGGAAAATCTTTGTATGGTAATAAACCTTTATTAACTAAATATGTTGCGGCTAGAAAATGATTTTCGTCATGATCAAAAGGTATAAATAATATCTGCTGGCTCAAAAAGTAGGTTAAAATGGTGGCTATGAAGCATAATAAAGCCCAGTTCAGATACTTTTTATTAATTTTTTGTTTAGTATCTTTTTGCATAATACCTTGACTCTGGTCCTTGCTTGTCAACTCGTAAGGTCTGCTCAAGAGATTTTACCTACACCCGTCATCGCGAGGCAACGTAGTCGTCCAAGTAATCTTGAGATTGCTTCATTCGTTTGCGCCAGAGATTACTTTGCTCACTACATTTGCTTGTCATAACGAGACCTTTGCAAAACACCTTTTCTTAAGGTCCGTTTGAGGATCCGTTCCCATTTTTCGTTTCGAAAAATGGGAACGGATCCCTTGCGCTTGTGCTTGCAATACTGATCTCCACAATTTTGCAAAGGTCTAATAACAATTAAAAAGGCCTCTCCATGGCAAAAAGTTTTTGCTTGTTACGACCATTTTCGAATATCATCTGTTTTGTACTACTTATAATAGCTCTTTTAAGGCTTTTTTGGTTAATTTATGTTTTGGGTTTATTTTTAAGACCTCAAGATAATATTTTTTTGCGCCTTTTGTGTCACCAATAGCTAGATAACAATTGCCTATATTATAAAGGGTATTGGCAATATAATCCTTTTTCTTTTCCAAAAATAATGCCCTCTTGAAATAGTCTATTGCTTTTTTGAATTTATTGTTTTCGTATAGTAGTAGGCCCATGTATTCATAATCTCTAGGGTCAGAATAATCTATTCTTTGGTCAAAATATATTTTTGCGTATTTTAGTCCTTCCTTGTACTTCTTTAAAAAGTAACACGTGCGTATTATGTATTTTAATGTAGTTAAATTTTTATTATTGTAATCTAGGCTTTTTTTGAGATATTTATATGCCTGTTTGTAGTTTTTTAAATTTATATACGTTATTCCTATATTAGTCATTACATTATAATCATATTTTCTCCTTTTCAGGGCTTCTAAAAAATATTGTAATGCTTTTTTGGGGTCTTTTTCGATATAAATTGATCCGAGTATATTTAATGCTTTTGCGCTTTCAGGAAAATTTTTGCTAACATATATTAGTTCTTCTATTAATTCCTTTAGTTCTTCTTTTTTGTTTTTTAATTCGTCTATCTTTATGTTTGGTCTATATATTTTTATAATTCTAATTTTTTTCTCTGTTGATAATAAATAATAATTATCGTCAAATCCAAGTAGATTATAATTTTTTTCTTTTATTAAATAAGATGCTAATTTTTTATTATTCGTTACTATTGTTTTGAAGTTGTATTTTTTGTCTGCTTTTGACCAAGCCAATCTTGGATATTCTTCTATCATTCTATATTCCCAATAAAAATTTGGAGTATATAGTGATGGCGTTCGTCCATCTATAAAAACTTTGTATTTAGGATATAATTTCCATATAAGAAAACCTCCTATTCCATATTGATTGAATATATTGTTAGGTAAATTGTTCTTTTTTATATATTCTGCAATATCTTTAGGATAATTTTCCCACTTTATGCCAAACCCCCATGATGCTCTTGTTTTTGGGGAGTTTATATTCTGTATTAAAAATATGCTAATTAGTATTATGCTTATTACTTTATATTTTAAAAGTATACTTTTATTTATTTTTAGCGATTCAGAAAATATTATAAATAATGGTGCACTTCCAAATGTTAGTAGCCCTATAAATCTACTATGTTTTATAGATAAATACAGTAATCCTGCTATCCATAAAATCCAAATCAATTTTTCTTTTTGTTTTATGATATATTTTTTGTTAGTTAGTAAGCTACCTATTATTCCTATTATTAATAACTGTAAAAACAGCAATTTATTTAATTTAAACGTAACAAGATTTATTGGTTTTAATGGTAGCCATTCTGCTATATATTTTGTTGCATCGTTTCCGGTATGAGAAAATAATACAAATTTTATTAGATCTATTCCGTATGGATTAATTAAGGTACATAATATTAATATGATAGTTATTCCAAGATATCTTTTTAGATCTTTCTCTTTTATTGCTTCTTGTATGGTCAAGTTTCGGTATTTTAAGCTAATCTCCAGGAGAAAAAATGTGCTTAATCCTAAACCTATAATGAAACTTCCATGTGTGTTTACCCATAATATATATACTATTATTAGTATTAAGTTCTCTTTTAAAATATTTTCTTTATTTTTGATCCTTAATAACAACATCCAAAAGATGCTGATATATAAAAAACTTAATATGTGTGGTCTCACGTTGAAACGAAATGAAGATGCCCATAAAACTAAAAGGCTTATTATCAGGGCTAAATCTTTTGGTAATCTGTTTTCTATAAATGTTTTTATTAAAACAAAGGTGCTTAGAGCTATTATTATAACTTTAAATATTATCAGCCCATTATATTTTCCTATTTGATATATTTTATAGATTATAACCTGGAATAACCATAAACTATCTATCCATTTTTTGTGTTCGAAAGTGTACGAAAAATAGTCTTTGTGAGGGATTATGTGTTTGCTTAGTATTAGCTTTCCTGTAGCTAGATGCCACCATATGTCAAAACAATAAATTTTTTTTATGGTTAAAAAGATTAAAGAGACAATTATGACTAAAATTAAATAAAAATAGCCTATTTTTTCGTATTTTTTCAGGTTTCTAAGGTTTTCCCGAATTTTTTGCATATTCAAGGTGTAGATTTCTACCTTTTTGGGTATTTTGGTTATTTATCGGAGGGATAATTGGGAGACTAAAGCGGCTTTAGGCAGGGCAGAAGGAGCTATAAGGGATAGCAATTTACCCTGTTTTTATTTATGGTGCATTTCACGGTTATCTCTTTGAGGGTAATGATATTGGAGCTGCTGATAGCTACTTGGTTGTTTGCTATGGATAAGACTATACTGTTTGAACCTATGGGGCAGGTATAGCTATTGTTGCTTAAATTATCGGCAATTTTAGAGGCCACAAAATCGGTTATACAGTCACTTATCGTCTGTTCTACATTGGCGGCGGCGGCGTTTTTTTTATATTTAGCAAAGGTAGGGATCGCTACGGTGGCTAAAAGACCTATTATGGCACATACTATAATTAGTTCTATTAAGGAAAACCCTCCTTTGTGCCTTTTCATGATCTTTCCCCCTTTGTTTACTATTAAGAGAGCATTTTTACCCGCCAAATCCTCATTACGAGGAGGCCCGCAGGGCCCACTAGCTCCTTGAGATTGTTTAGCTCACTAAGTTCGCTCGCCAAGACAGGACAGAGACACTTGCCATGACGAAAAGATGTCCGCTTGCCATGAACATGTTCAAGGTCCTGATGAATCTTTGGATGACAGGCGGGGCGAGACCCGCCTGTCAAGGAGATAATCCTTTACTAAGGATTACAGTTTACGCTGTTATTGGTGATGGTACAGCTTATCCCAGAAATCCCTTTTACCGTTACGGTCCCTGAGCCGCTTATTTGTCCAGTGGTGGCGTTTAGAGTTAAGGCTACTGTATTTGAACCCACTTGACAGTTGTAAGTAGTATTACCCTTTTCAGCGTAAAGGGCACCCAGTTCACTCATGCAGTTAGAAATGGTTGCCTCTGCATTGGCGGCAGCGGCATTTTTCTTGTACTTGGTAAATTGGGGTATGGCTACCGCGGCCAAAATACCGATAATGGCTACCACGATCAAAAGTTCGATCAAAGTGAAACCTTTTCTACTGTTTTTTCTTAAACTGTCTTTTCTGGTCCTCATGGCTGATCCTCCTTGTTTTTTAATTTTTTGAGGTGGCCACCTCGTTGCCTTTGTTGTTTTAAATAGAAGCAAATAGTATGCCATATTTTGAGACCTTATCGGGGAGTACTAATTCTAGAGGAGAGGCCAATGTCTACCGGCACTGCCTGTAAGAAGGGACTTTTTTAAGACAAAAAGTGTCCTTTACGGTCATTTTTTGTCTCAAGAGAAAAGGACAATTTTTGTCACTACAGAGACAAAAATTTTAAAGCTGATCGCGGTAAAGGACGAACCTATGGGTGGGAGGTTTGTCCATGTTTGCCCCACAACCCAACGAAAACAAGCAAAAGATTTTGATCATAGATGACGATCAGGCCCTTAGGGAATTTTTGGAGATCTTTTTGCTCAAGGAAGGCTTTGACGTATATACCGCTAACGATGGGCACGAGGCCTTGCAGTTATTGACGAAAAAGACGGTGGATTTGGTCCTGGCCGATATCAAGATGCCCAAACTAGATGGGATATCCTTTTTAAAGGCCCTAAGGCAAAGGGGTATAGAGGTTCCGGTAATTATGATCACGGCCTTTGCTTCGCTTGATTCGGCAGTGGAGGCCAAACGCCAAGGGGCCTTTGATTACGTTTCTAAGCCCTTTAAGCTGGACGACCTGCGGCGTTTGGTGCAAAAGGCCTTGGCCCACTCCGAAGGAGGGCGCGAGCAGGTCTCGGGAAGACATGAGTTTATGGGTATTATCGGCCAGAGCCCGGCCATGAGGCGCATTTTTGAAATACTCCCCCGCATAGCCAAAGTCCCTTCCAATGTGCTCATAACCGGAGAATCAGGCACGGGTAAAGAACTCATTGCCAGGGCCATCCACCGACTCTCTCCCCGTCAAGAGGGTCCTTTTGTGGTGGTAAATTGTGGCGGTATACCAGCAAATCTCCTGGAAAGCGAGCTTTTTGGTTATAAGGCTGGAGCCTTTACCGGGGCCAATAAGGAAAAGCCTGGTCTTTTTGCCCTGGCCCAAGGCGGGACAGTCTTTTTAGACGAGGTGGGCGAGCTCCCTCCAGAGCTACAAGTAAAGCTCTTGCGGGTGGTACAAGAGAAGAGCTTTCTACCGTTGGGGGCCACTAAAGAGGTGAAGCTAGATGTACGCATTATCTCTGCCACTAATCGTGATTTAGAACGTGAGGTCTTAGAGGGACGCTTTCGGGAAGACCTATATTACCGCTTAAACGTGATCTCTATCCATTTGCCGCCCTTAAGAGAGCGGCGCGAAGATATTCCCCTGTTGGTTGACCACTTTTTGAAGAAATACGCCCAAAAATTGGGCAAAAATATTGAAGGTATCTCTGAATTTGCCCTGAAGGCCCTCATGGAATATGACTTTCCGGGCAATGTAAGAGAATTAGAAAACATTATCGAGCGCTCTATGGCCTTGGAGTTGGGGCCCCTTATCCTTCCCGAAAGCCTCACGCTGGCCCAAAAAAAGGTACAAGACAAAAATTGTTCTTTAGGCCCCACTGCTTTTCAGATTGAGCTCCCTGAAGGGGGGATTGACCTGGAGCAGATCTTGAACAGTATCGAGATATCCCTCTTAAAACAGGCCCTAGAACGTACTAAAGGCAATAAGACCGAGGCGGCCAAACTCCTGGGGCTTAATTTACGTTCTCTCAGGTATCGCCTGGCGAAGTATGGGCTATGACGAATATCTGGGCACCAAACCTGTGGCGCTTTCAGCTCTTGCGTATTTTGTTAGTCGTCTGTGGCCTGTTCTTTTTCTGGTGGACGTATAACTCGGCGGTGTCCTTCTTTGCCCCGTGGGTGATTGGTCCTATTTTTGTCCTCTTACTTACCGGCAGTGTAGTCTTTTTTTACCGGAACCACCCCCGTTGGGTATGGTTCCTGTGGTTCGAACTGGTAATAGACACTTTATTAATTAGCCTGATTATTATAGGTTCGGGGGGGCGTAACAGTCCCTTGGTTTTTCTTTACCCCCTTTTGATCTTTGTGGGAACTTTGTTTTTGGGGCCTCGGGGGGCCGACATACTTACGGGTTTGACTCTTGGTTGCTATATCTTCATTTACTGGGTCTCTGGGCCCTTGGAGCTTTCTTCCTTTAATTTAATGCGCTTTTTTATTACCGTGGGGGGGATGGGTCTTTCTGGCCTTTTGGCCTTGCGTTTTGCCGAAGAGCTCGCCCATAGTAAACAAAGGATAGAAGAGACCCGGGCCGCCCTCTACCAGATCGAAGAATTGTATCAACACATCATGCGTTCCATGGCCTCGGGGTTGATTATTACAGATCTAAAAGGGGTTATTACCTCCAGTAACCAGAAGGCAACCGATATCTTGGGACAAGACCTGAAAGGCAAACATTTAATAGATGTTGTCCCCGGCTTAGACCTAAGCCGGGAACAGAATCGCGGAGAACTTGTTTTACCCCGCGGGGAGAAGAAACTCTACCTAGGCTATAGCCTTTTCCCTTTAAAAGACGAAAAAGACGACGTTTTTGGCTATGGGCTCTTGTTTCAGGACATTACCCATATCAAAGAGCAGGAAGAAAAACTTCGCCGAGCAGAACAGCAGGCCGCCTTAGGGACCATGGCTGCTGGTTTGGTCCACGAGATCAAAAACCCTTTGGCCTCTATTTCCGGGGCTATCCAGTTGTTAAAAGAAGCTTCTCTGGTAACCCCCCAGGGCCAACGGCTGATGAATATCTTGGAGCGCAGCTGTAATCGACTTGATGAACTGGTCACTAACTTTCTCTTTTTTGCTAAACCCGGCGGTGGGGAAAAAAAGATATTCTCCTTAAAGGAACTCTGTGGGGAGCTTTTGGAAGAGCTCTCTTGTGATCCAGCCCTGGCCAGAGTAAAAGTAGACCTGCATTTGCCGTTGGTAAAAATTCGAGGTGATCCAGGGCGCTTTAAGCAGGTATTAGCCAATCTACTGTTAAACGCCGCCCAGGCCTTGGAAGACACCCCTGAGCCCCAAATAGAGATATCCTTTATCCAAGACCAAGATAGTCCCTTTTGGCGTCTTATCGTTAAAGATAACGGGCCTGGTATCCCCGAAAGGATACTGCCCCGGATATTTGAACCATTTTTTACCACTAAAGAAGACGGCACTGGTCTGGGCCTCTCGGTGGTCTATAGCCTGGTAAGGGCCTGGGGAGGTCATATAGAAGTAAGTAGCCAGGAAGGAAAAGGCACTACTTTTACTTTGATTCTGCCACAAAGTTTGCTCTTGTCCTGAAAGATGTTATACCTCCCCTTTTTCCGGCACGGCTTCCGTGATCATTGTCTCCTATCTCGGTTATCCACACCCGTTTTAATAGCCCTCTAAGTATCCTTTTTTTCGAAATATGCCCCACCTTCTACCACCTAAAAAAACGCAAATTTGAATCAATATTTTGTACTAAATCAAAATAGGTATACTATATATTGTATATTAAGTTTTCACTTGACATTTCCGATAGCCTCTTACTAGGTTGTAGTGGTACAAAGTGGTAATAAAGTGGCCGGAGGTGGTTTATTGTTTCGTGGGCGCTCTCAACATAATTTGGATGCCAAAGGGCGCCTTAGTATACCGGCCCGCTTTCGTGAGGTATTGCGCGAGCGTTACGGTAATGCAGGGCTCATCATCACGAATTTGCCGGACTGTTTGGTGGCTTATCCCTGGCCCGAATGGCAGAAGCTAGAAGAGAAGTTACTGAGTTACCCGGTAGATCCACCAGAATTGCGGCTGTACAAGCGATATTTTTTGGGTTCTGCGGAAGAGTGTTTCCCTGACCGTCAGGGCCGGATACTGATCCCTGGCCACCTCCGCAAAGAAGCAGGAATAAATCGAGAGGTGGTGCTCCTTGGTATGCTCAACCACTTCGAAATTTGGAGTCCAGAACGCATCGAGCCCGAATTCCAGAGGGCCCGTGAAAATTTCGTCGAACTCTCAAGGTTCGTCTCTGAACTCGGTTGTCGAGACGCCTGAGCACGAATCTGTTCTCCTGGATGAAGTGCTGCATTGGATGAGAGTGCGCCCAGGGGGGCTCTATGTAGACGGTACCGTGGGCCTTGGCGGACACAGTGCGGCTATTTTAGAGCATTCTTCTCCAGATGGGTTCCTTGTGGGGTTTGAATGGGATGAAGCTTCCAGGCTTTTGGCGCTAAAGCGCTTGCAGCGCTTTAAGGGGCGTTTTGTCCTGGTGCGAGAGAACTTTGCCCGTATGGGCGAAGTCCTCCAAGAGTTACAAAAAATCCCGGTCACAGCCATTTTGGTTGATTTGGGGCTTTCTTCCTACCTTTTAGAAGGTTCTGGTCGGGGATTCAGTTTTTTACGGGATGAAGTGCTGGATATGCGTATGGATGACCGTTTTGAGCAGACCGCCCGAGACTTGGTAAATACTTTGCCTGTACCGCTATTAGAAGAGTTGCTTCGCTCTTACGGAGAAGAAAGATTTGCCAGGCGCATTGCCAAGGCCATTGGAGAAAGACGCAAATCTAAACCCATAGAGACTTCCAAACAACTGGCGGAGGTTGTTTGGCGTGCGGTGCCACCCAGTGTGCGCTATAAACGTTTACACCCAGCCACACGGACTTTTCAGGCCTTGCGTATTGCGGTTAACCGCGAGCTTGAAAATTTGAAACGCTTCCTAGAGACTGCTCCTGACTGTCTGGCCACTGGGGGTCGCTTGGTGGTTATTTCTTTTCACTCCCTGGAAGATCGCTTGGTCAAGCAGGCTTTTAAGGCAGATAAGCGTCTTAAAGTACTAACGAAAAAGCCCATAGTGCCGAGTGCGGAGGAGGTGCGTCGAAATCCTCGATCAAGGAGTGCCAAATTGCGTGTGGCGGAAAAAATTTAAGGGAGGACGCCATGGCTATGGTTTCACACGGCACTAGTTTGTACACCTTTAGTCCAAGGAGCAGGCGTCGGGGCAAGGCGCAACGTTACTCCCTGGTCCATTGGGGATACAGATTGCTCCTGCTCGTGACCCTGGGTCTATTTTTTTGGGGCCTGGGCTACTTGGGGTTTGAATACTACCAATTGCGTCAATTAAAGGGAGAAATTAGGGCCCTTTCCGCGCAAAATAGCCGTCTTGAGGCCCTTTACGGGAAGCTAACGAGTAAAGAGGTGGTTTACGCCAAGGCCAGGGCTTTGGGGCTTTGGGAACCAAAAGCAGAACAGATCGTGAGGTTAAAGAAATGAAAAGGGGTTGTTTAACAGGTCTGTTGGTGGCTTTTGGTCTCTTATTCTTTCTGGTCTCAAGCCTGTTTTGCCGCCAGCCCGAGGTGTTTAATACCCCTGCCAGGGCCCGGGGAGATATATACGATTTTGAGGGGCGTGTTTTGGCCACTTCAAGGCCCCAGAGGGGGCTTTTTGTAGATCCTCGCTCTTTTGTGGCTACTACAGAGAACATAAAGCTTTTGGCGCAGATAGCAGGGCTTAAGCCAGAGGCCTTACGTGTACTTTTGGTCCAAAAAGCGGGGCCTTTCCTCTTAAAGGAAAATATTTCGGCCACGGAGGGACAAAAATTAGCCGGCTTGTCTGGAGTTTTTTCGCTCACCTACTTTAAACGTATCTATCCCTTTATAGAAAGTACGGGTTCGCTTATCGGGAAAGTAAGTTCCTTGGGTCGGGGAGTGTTGGGGTTGGAAGCGGCCTACGATTCCTTCCTGTCTCGTCCACGCAGTTCTTTACGCACGGCCATAGATCTTGATTTGCAACAGGATCTGCAAAAAGAGTTAAATAAGGCCCTAAAGGTGTTTCACGCCCGGGAAGGGGGGGCCGCCATGCTTGATGTAGCTTCTGGTCGTCTCTTGGCCCTGGTCTCTACTTCGTCTCTAAACCCGTTATTAACAGACACTGTTTCTCTCCAGGCCCTCTCCAAGACCCTGGACAAGGCCTTTGGTCAGAGTAGTTATGAAGACCGGGCCGCTTTTTTACGGAACCTTGGTTTTGGAAGCCCCACCCATATAGACCTGGGGGGAGAAAAAACAGGCCTGTTACCCTTACAGATAGCCCGATATACCGAGGTACAGGCCACTCCCTTACAGATTTTAAGAGCCCTTTCCACCTTGGCCAGTGGGCAACGTCGTCCCCTCAGGGTGGCCTTTGAGGTCCACGTGCAGAAAAAGGCCTATTTAATACCCCCCAAAGGTCAGGAAGTCTCCGGCCTCAAACCACTTAGATACGGGGGCCTGTGGTGGTCAGGGGGGAATCGTCGTCGGGGATACTTTTTCTTGGCTGGACTTTGGCCCCGCAGACACCCACGAGTGGCTTACGTCATGTATGTCAAGGGGGTAAAAGTATGGGGGCTTCCGGTCTACCCCTCCCGGCTTTGTCCCCAAAAGGCCTTAGAGGCCTATGTCAAAACTTTTGGCCGTTCTAGTACGTCCAAGGCGATGGCCAAAAATGTGATGCCCGATGTGACCGGGCTTACCCTTCGGGCTGCTTTGGAGAGACTTGCTCCGTTGGCCATCAAGGTGCGCTACAGAGGGTTTGGCGTCATAGTCAAGCAGTGGCCACAACCAGGTACGCCCTTAAAAAACGTAAGGGAGTGTAAGTTAGTCCTTCATGAAGATGTTTGAAGTCTTGCTTAAGGGTTTAGATTGTCGGCTTATAAGGGGTGCGCAAACCCCCATATTCGGGCTTACAGACGATTCTCGAGAGGTAAAGCCCGGTTGGGCCTTTGTGGCCTGCAGGGGGCAGAGTCGAGACGGACACGAATTTATTGCCGAAGCCCTAAGCCGTGGGGCCCGGGCCCTGATAACCGAAAGGGTTGTTGCGGTGCCTGAAGGGGTGGCCCTGGCTGTGGCCCCGGATACGCGGGCGGTTTTAGGAGAGCTTGCCGCCAGGTTTTACGATTTCCCGGCTCAACGATTGACGCTCATAGGCATTACCGGTACCAACGGGAAGACCTCTGTGGCGTGGTTTGTCAGAGAAATGCTCAGGGGCCTGGGACAAGGGGTTGGCCTTTTAGGCACTATTCATTACGATTTGGGTACACGACGTCTACCGGCCCGCGAAACCACACCTGGGTGTGTGAGATTGCACCGCTATTTGGCCGAAATGGTTCGTGCAGGGCTAACCCACGCGGTAATGGAGGTCTCTTCCCACGCCCTAGACCAGGATCGTATAAATCCTCTGAGGTTCCAAATTGCGGTCTTTACGAATCTTTCAAGGGATCATCTCGATTATCATCGAGACATGGAGGCCTATTTTCAGGCCAAAAAAAAATTATTTGGTCGATACTTACTTTCTCAGGGCAAGGCCGTGGTCAATGTCTCAGATCCATGGGGCCGACGTTTAGCTTTAGAGCTTGGCGGGCAAGCGATTAGGGTAGGGGAGGGTACTGCCTTAAGGGGCAGTATCGAAGCACGCGAACCCGGGGGGTATCGATTTGTCCTGGAATATCAGGACCGACGTTATACCTTGGCAACGCGGCTCTATGGTGATTTCCAGTTGGAAAATCTCCTCCTGAGCGTGGCCGTGGGTCTTGCCCTGGGGTTCCCTCTGGAAGAAATAGGGGCTTCTCTGTCAGGGATTAGTGCCCCTCCTGGTCGGTTGGAGTTGGTGGCCTGCTACAGAGGAGGCCTTGTTTTTATAGATTATGCCCATACTCCCGGCGCCCTAGCCAGTGCCTTGCAGAGCTTAAGGCCCTTGGTGCGTAATCGTCTCGTATGTATATTTGGTTGCGGAGGGCAAAGAGATAGGGGCAAACGCCCTCTTATGGGCGAAGTAGCGGCCCTTCTGGCCGATAAAGTGGTCCTTACCTCGGACAATCCTAGAGGGGAACCTCCGGAAGAGATTGTTGCTCAGATTCTAAAGGGTATTCCACCTACCAAGGAGCCTGAAGTCATTCTGGATAGGCGGGAGGCCATTTATACCGGCTTAAAAGACCTTAAAGAGGGTGATGTTTTGTTGATCGCCGGCAAAGGGCATGAAGACTATCAAGAAATCGCTGGTATTAGATACCCCTTTTCTGATCAGGAGGTAGTACGCGAATTCCTGTTTACGGAGGGAAGATGATTATCACTACCGAAGACATAGTCCGCGCCACAGGCGGATTATTGCTCAATGGAGATATGGGGATTTCCTTCCCCAGGGTTTCGAGAGATTCCCGGGATATAAGACCAGGAGACCTTTTTGTGGCCCTTAGAGGCCAACGTTTTGACGGACACGATTTTGTCCTGGAGGCCATAGAAAAAGGGGCCAAGGGGGTCATGGTCTCTAGTTGGCCTGAAAGACTCAATATATTCGAGGTCCACCGGGCCATATCCATTATTCAGGTAGAGGACACGACAAAGGCCCTGGGGGACCTGGCTGCTTATGTGCGCAGAAGATTTTCGGGCCCTGTAGTAGGGATTACGGGCTCTTTCGGGAAGACCACCACTAAAGAACTTTTGGTCAAGATACTGGGGCAGCGCTTCAAAGTGGCCAAGAGCCCGGGTAACTATAATAATCTCATTGGTCTTCCCTTGTCGATCCTAAACGCCCCTCCTGAGGCCGAGGTCATGGTGCTTGAATTAGCCACCAATGAGCCAGGGGAAATAGCCAGGCTCACAGAAATAGCGGCTCCTTCGGTGGCCTTATTAGTGGGCGTAGGGCCGGCCCATTTAGAGGGGCTTAAAGACCTCTCTGGTGTGCTTCAGGAAAAGTTGGCCCTCTTTCATACCAGCCCTGAAGGGACACGATGTATCTATCCCTTTGATCAGATCGAGGTACGACAGGCCTTGGCTCCTCTCTCCCACAGGCCACTTTTGAGTTTTGGTTTTTCAGAGGGGGCTGACGTCAGGGCCACGGATATAGCCTACGATCTTTCTGGCACCACCTTCATCTTGGCCTATCAGGGCGAACAAATACAGGTTACTTTACCCCTTTTAGGTCGTCACTTTGTCCACGATGCCTTGGCGGCCGCAGCCGCGGCCCTAAGTCTGGGGCTTACCCTTAGAGAAATTTCAGCAGGTCTTGCCGAGGGTAAGACCCTGGAACAGCGCTTGGAGCTCAAACAGATAAAAGGGCACTTGATTTTAGACGACACTTATAACGCCAATCCCTCTTCCCTCCAGGCGGCCTGTGAGGTAGTAGGACATTTCCGCAAAAGCTTTTCCAAGGCTATAGCGGTGGTGGGCGACATGAAAGAACTTGGGCCGGATTCTGCCCGGTTTCATCGGGAAGCTGGGGCCCTTTTGGCCGAGACTTTTGACTATGTTTTGGGCCTGGGGGAATGGGCCCAAGAATTAGCCTATGGGGCCCGGCAAAAGGGGGAGGCCTTCGCCGATAAGGAGACCCTGTGGCAGCGGTTAAGCCAGCTGCTTAGAAGTCCCTCGTTGATCCTGGTTAAAGGATCGCGGGCCATGCGCATGGAAGACATTATTCGGAAGTTAGAGGAGGCCTAGGTGTTTTATCACCTCCTTTATCCCTTACATGAATGGTGCGGGGTGTTTAACGTCTTTCGCTACATCACTTTTCGCACCATATACGCCATTATCACTGCGGGGTTGCTGGTCTATTTTTTGATGCCCCGCTTTATAACCCTTATGAAGGCCAAACAGTTTGGGCAAATCGTCCGTGAGATTGGGCCAGACCATCAACACAAGGCCGGTACCCCTACCATGGGAGGGGTGGTCATCATCTTGGCCGTGGTAACAAGTGTGCTCTTATGGGGAAACCTAAATAATGTCTATCTTTGGGCCTCTCTTACGGTGTTTGTGCTCTTTGGTATTATAGGTTTTGTAGATGACTGGCAAAAGATTATCCACAAGAGAAACCTAGGGCTTAGAGCCAGGCAAAAACTTATTCTCCAAACCCTCATAGCCATAGGTTTTCTCTGCTTTATTGTCCATTTGGGCTCCTTTGATACCAGGCTTTCTGTGCCGTTTTTCAAGACCTTCCGACCTGATATAGGTATTTTTTATTTCCCTTTGGTGGTGGTTATCTTGGTAGGCTCATCTAACGCCGTTAACTTGACCGACGGGTTAGATGGTCTAGCCATAGGACCGTTTATTATTGTGGCCTTGGTTTATATGCTATTTGTCTATTTAGCCGGTCACGCGCGTTTGGCTGCTTATTTGCAAATAGCTTATGTCCCTGGAGCAGGAGAGTTGTCCATTTTTTGTGGGGCCTTGGTGGGCGCAGGACTCGGATTTTTGTGGTACAACGCCTATCCCGCAGAGATTTTTATGGGAGATGTAGGTTCTCTTTCTCTCGGGGCGGCCTTGGGGACGGTGGCCGTGGTCGCCAAACAAGAGCTCCTTTTGGCCCTTGCTGGAGGAGTCTTCGTAGCCGAGGCCCTTTCGGTCATTATTCAAGTAACCTATTTTAAAATTACCGGGGGGCAGAGGATCTTTCTTATGGCCCCCTTGCATCATCACTTTGAAAAAAAGGGGTGGCCAGAGCCCAAAATTATCGTAAGATTTTGGATCATTGCGGCCCTTTTGGGATTAGTGGCTCTGAGTACGCTAAAATTGCGCTAAAGGTTTTTTTATGAAGGGTAAACTTGATCTTAAAGGTAAAAAGGTAGTGGTGGTAGGTTTTGGTCGTTCGGGACAGGCGGCCACAAGGCTCCTGTTGCGGCAGGGGGCCAGGGTTGTGGTGTCGGAAAGACGGCCAAAGAAGGATTTTGCCCCGGGCATGATCCGAAACCTTCAAGAATCAGGGGTGATCTTTGAGTGGCAAGACCATAACCCCAAAACTCTTCAGCAGGCCGATTTAGTGGTGGTAAGCCCGGGTGTCCCTTTGGCTGTTTACGCCCCTGCCGTAGCGGTGGGGGTGCCTGTAATCGGAGAGTTGGAGCTGGCTTGTCGTTTTTTGGAAGGGCCTAAAGTGGTAGCCATTACCGGTACCAACGGTAAGACCACCACCACGGCCATGGTGGCTGATATTTTACGTTTCTCTGGTTTTAAGGTCTTTATTGGGGGGAATTACGGTACTCCTTTGTCAGAATTTGTGGTGACCCGTCAGCGGGCAGATTATGTGGTGCTTGAAGTCTCCAGTTTTCAACTGGAGACCACGGTTAGTTTTGCCCCTGATGTGGGGCTCCTTTTGAATATCACCCCTGACCACCTGGAGCGGTATCTTTCTTTTGAAGATTATGCCCGTACCAAATGGTTTCTATTTGCACACCAACGCGAGGATCAAATAGCCATTATTCCCAAGGAGATAGTTGATCCAGAAGGCCGGCGTGAGACCTTGCCTGGGCGGGTCTTCACTTTCGGTCCAGACAAGACCTGTAACGCCTGGTTAAGTGAGGGGGGTTTTAGCCTTAAGGTCTCCCCTTACCACATTGTAGAAGACTATACCTTTGCGGGGTTTAAGCTCTTGGGAGAGCACAATCGGCTCAATTTTGTGGCGGCGGCCTTAACGGCCCGTTTAGCCGGGGCTCAGGCCCAGGGTGTTAAGCGTGCCTTGGAGAGTTTTGTGGGGTTCCCGCACCGTCTGGAATATATAGGCTGTTTTGGGGGAGTTTACTTTGTTAATGATTCCAAGGCCACCAATGTAGACGCCACGGTCAAGGCCTTAGAGGGGCTTAGCGGGCCTATAATCTTGATTTTAGGGGGCAAGCACAAGGGCGCTTCGTATATCCCCTTGGCCCCTCTTATTCGGGAAAAGGTGCGTCTTCTCATCCTGATGGGTGATTCGCGGCATAAGATGGCCGAAGAGCTACGCGATTTGACGCTTACCCGTATAGTCCCGAGCCTGGAGGAGGCAGTGGCCTTGGCTATTTCGGAGGCCACCGCTGGAGATACGGTGCTTCTCTCGCCTGCGGCAGCAAGCTTTGACCAGTTTGAAAACTTTCAGGAGCGGGGAGACGTATTTAGGGAGATCGTTTTGGCTTATGCCCCCGAATATTTGGGTGAAGACGAACGAGTAAAAAGGGTTACGTACCATTGAAGAGGGAGGGTCTGCGTTTGGTTATTGCTGGTGGAGGCACAGGAGGACACCTCTTCCCAGGGTTAGCTGTGGCTGAAGAAGTAGTGGCCCAGGGGGGGCAGGTACTCTTTGTGGGTTGTGGACGCAAGGTGGAAGAGCTCGCCCTGGCCAAGACCCCCTTTGCGGTGGAGACCTTGAACGCAGAGGGGCTTTTGGGACGCCCCCTCTTTGCCAAGGTACGGGCCTTGGGCAAGATGACCATGGCGGTGATCAAGGCCCTAAAGATTGTGCAAGGTTTTAATCCCCAGGTAGTCCTGGGGGTAGGGGGGTACGCCTCGGTCCCGGTGCTTATGGCAGCGAAGATGCTTCGGCTACCTTGTGCTATCCACGAGCAGAATTCTATCCCAGGTGTAGCCAACCGTGTCTTGGCCCGGTTGGCTAACAGGGTGTTTGTGTCTTTTAAAGAGGCCGAGGCCTTTTTCCCGGCAAGTAAAGTAAGGCATACGGGCAATCCCGTGCGCAAGACTTTAAAAGGGCCTTATCCTCGCGAGCACAAAGGTTTAGGATTGTTGATTACCGGAGGTAGTCAAGGTGCCCGCGCCCTAAATGAGCTTGCTCTCCAGGTGGTTCCCGGGCTTATTAGACGGTTTCCGGGGCTTTATGTGATTCACCAGACCGGTTTCAAAGACTATGACCGGGTGTCTTCGATCTATCAGGTCCAGGGGCTTAAGGTAAAGGTATTTCCTTTTATAGAGGATATGGCCTGGGCGTACGCCCAGGTCGACCTGGTAATTTGTCGGGCCGGGGCTACCACCATAGCTGAGCTTTGTAGCCTTGGTAAACCGGCCATTTACATACCATTTCCATACGCCACTCATAGCCATCAGGAACGTAACGCAGAGGTGGTAGTGGCCAACGGGGCAGGAGTGATGTTTCGCGAAAGGGACCTCACGGCAGAGGTGCTCTTGGAGACGGTGATTGCTTTATTGGAAGACGATCAACGTCGAGAGCGCATGGCTCAGGCCGCCCGTGAGGTGTTCCCTGCTCGTCCGGTAGAAAGAATCTTAAAAGAAATGGAGGCGCTGGTAGGACATGTTGGAGCATAAGAAATATCACTTCATCGGCATTGGTGGCATAGGCATGAGTGGGCTGGCCAAACTCCTTTTGAGTCTGGGGTTTGAGTTAAGCGGGTCTGATTTGTCCCGCAGCGAGATTACTCGCCAACTAGAACGTCAGGGGGCCAGGATATTTTATGAACACCGGCCTCAAAACGTGCACGGTGCCGAGGTAGTGGTCTATTCCTCGGCGATCAAAGAAGACAATCCAGAGTTAAAAGAGGCCCGAAGATTAGGTTTAAAGGTAATCCCCCGGGCCGCCATGTTGGTAGAGATTATGAAACTCCACCAGACCAACATATTGGTGGCCGGGGCCCATGGTAAGACCACCACCTCTTCTATGGTGGCTTCGGTGCTCACGGCCGGGGGGCTAAACCCCACGGTGGCTGTTGGAGGTAAAGTAAACGGCTTTGCGGGAAACGCTTGGCTTGGCAGGCGCGAGTATCTGGTGGCCGAGGCCGACGAAAGCGATGGGTCTTTTCTCCAAATGACACCAGACATCGCGGTGGTAACCAATATAGACAAAGAACACCTAGACTTTTATCCAGATCTGGCGGCGATCAAGGAGGCCTTTAGGTCCTTTTTGGGAAGGTTACGTCCTGGAGGGCAGGCGGTTGTCTGCGGAGAAGACGCTGTCTTACGCAGCCTGATAGAAGACTTAGCCATCCCTGTGGTCACCTATGGTTTTTCTCCCGCGACCACCCTGCAGGCCAAAGTATTGACTGGGGGGCCGCGGCCGCGATTTAAGGTCTTCTTAAAAGGGAAAGAGTTGGGCGAGGTTTCTATTAGAGTCCCTGGAGAACACAATATCTTAAACGCCTTGGCCGCCCTAGGGGTGGGGTTACACCTTGGGGTGCCTTTTGCGGACCTTTGCCAGGGGTTGGCTAATTTTTATGGTGTTCGGCGGCGGTTAGAGTTTAAGGGGCAGATCAAAGATGTTTGCGTAGTGGACGACTACGCCCATCACCCCACCGAGATCCGGGTTACCATTAAGGCCCTACGGGAGGCCTATCCCCGGAGACGTTTAGTGTTGCTGTTTCAGCCCCATAGATATTCCCGTACCAAGGCCCTTTTTGAGGAATTTGTCCGGGCCTTTGATGGGGTAGATCTCCTCCTGATCACGGAGATATATCCGGCTTCGGAGTTACCTATCCCTGGGGTTAGTGGCGAGAGCCTTTTTAAGGCCTTATCTGAGCGCAGGGGGGGGGATACCTTTTTTGCCGAGACCAAAGAGCTCCTACTGGCGCGGGCCCTGTCTTTGATTGAGCCGGGTGATCTTGTGGTTACTATGGGAGCTGGAGACATCTACCGGGTAGGGGAGGCCTTGATACAAGAACTTGGCGTTCGGCAGGAGGTGGCCTAGGGTGCAAGCATTACTGAGGGCATATCGCGAACACGGTCTTCCCTTTTTTGAGGGTGTAACCCTGGCCCCTTATACTACTTTGCGTGTAGGGGGTCCGGCCCGGTGTTTGGTGACTCCTAAAGATTATCAACAGGCCTGTCTAGCGGTGGATTTGGCCTTTAAGGTCGGCGTGCCGGTCTTTTTCCTGGGCGGTGGTAGCAACCTTTTGGTACGCGATGGGGGAATGCCTGGGGTAGTGGTTGATCTGAAAGGCCTTAATCAATTGCGTTACCTGGGAAAAGGTTTGGTGGAGGCCGAAGCAGGTGTAAGTCTGGGGGCCCTTTTGCGTTTCTGCCATCAAAAAGGTCTAAGCGGCCTTGAATTTTTGGCCGGGGTGCCGGCTACCGTGGGGGGAATAGTCCGCATGAATGCCGGGGCCTTTGGTTATGAAGTAAAAGACCTCCTGCAAGAGGTTACCGTCTGGCATGGGGGACAGGTGGAGACCCTCCGAGCCCCAGACTTAAAATTTGTTTACCGTTGTTGGGGTGGCCCTTCCGGGGCCCTGATTCTAAAGGCCTTATTCCTTTTTCGTCCTTTACCACCAGAGGACATAGAAGAACGCCTACGTTATTTTCTGGGCCGACGTCGTGATCGGCAGCCTGTTGGAGAGGCCACTGCCGGGTGCATATTCAAAAACCCAGAGGGTATCGCGGCAGGCTTTCTTCTGGACAAGATAGGGTTAAAGGGCTTTACCCATGGTCGCGCCCATTTTTCGCGAAAACACGCCAATTTTATCGTAACTAAAAAGGGGGCCAAGGCGGAGGACGTTTTGTTCTTGATAGATAAGGCCAAAGAAGAGGTCATGAGGGCCTTTGGGATCGAGCTTAGGGAGGAGGTGGTTGTTGTTGGTGAAGCCTAGAAAACAAGGCTTTTATCAGATATTGGTGGGCCTTTGTTTTTTTGCCCTGGGGGCCTTTGGCTTCTATTGGGTACACCACTCCAGCAGTTTTGCTTTGCAAGATATAGAAATTGACCTGCCCGCTAATCCCTATATTTCCAAAAAGCAGGTATTGATCCTTAGCGGTGCTCCCTTGGGGCAAAACCTGTTTAGGCTTGATCTGAGGCGTATTGAGAGACAACTGGAGGCCCATCCGTGGGTGGCCAGGGCCTTTGTGTCGCGGAGGCTGCCTGATGGGCTCTATATAAAGATCACTCTGGAAAAGCCCGTGGCCATGGTGGCCACCCCTAAAGGGGTCTATTTGGTAAACCAGCAGGGGAGGCTTTTTGCCCCGGCTCTTCCCCTCCAGATGAAAGACTACCCGGCGTTGGCCGGGGTGTCGTCCCAAGAAATTGCGGCCCGAAGCCTCGACCAACGCTACAGGCCTTTATTAAAACTTTTGGCATACTTGCGTAAACATGATCAATATCTACCCTGCTACGCCAATATCTCCCAAATAAAACTCTTAAAAGAGGGCTTTGTGCTCCTTACCCGCGATGCCATCTTGGTGCGCTTCCAGGGCCTGGATTTTGCTACTTTGTGGCGTCAATACCGCTATTTAGACCGTATTATGGCCTATCTGTACGATACCAAACAGTACAGCAGGGCCAAAGTTATTCGTTTTGATTATCCCAAGGGTCGGGCAGCCATAAGTTTTAAGGAAGGTTAGAGAAATGGTAAAGGACGACATAGAACCAATAGTGGCTCTTGATATAGGGACCACCAAGATTTGTTGTTTAGTGGCGGTGGAAAAAGAAAGCGGGCTTCAGGTATTGGGTATGGGCATGGTAGGCTCTGCGGGTCTGCGGCGTGGCGTGGTAGTAAACATTGAAAGTACGGTTAGTGCTATAGTCCAGGCCGTGCAACAGGCGGAAGAACAGTGTGGAGAGGAGATACAAAACGTCATTATTGGTATTGCTGGTACCCACATACGGAGTCAGAAGAGTAACGGAGTTATCCCCTTAAAATATGGCGAAGTAACCGAAGAGGACGAACAACGGGTCATCGAGGCGGCGCGGGCCATAAATTTACCCAACGATCGTATAATCCTGCACGCCATTCCTGAAGAATACATTGTGGACGATCAGCGAGGGATTGAACAGCCCGTGGGAATGAGCGGGGTGCGTCTAGAGGCCAAGGTGCATATTGTTACCGCTGGCTCTTCGGCGGTACAAAACTTGATCAAGTGTGTGGAAATGGCGCACTTAGAACCCGAGGCAGTGGTCTTACAGCCTTTGGCCTCGGCGGAAGCCGTACTCACCGAAGAAGAAAAACAGCTGGGCGTGGCCCTTATTGATTTTGGAGGTGGTACTACAGATATAGCCATATTTTTAGAGGGGGCTATGCGCTATACCACAGCAGTGGGGGTAGGGGGACAGATCCTTACCAGCGACCTCACTGTGGGGTTACGTACCACCATGAGTGCGGCTGAACGCCTGAAGTTGCAATATGGGTGTTGTTTGGCGCCTTTGGTCCCTCGCGAGGAATATATAGAAGTTCCCAGTTTAGGGAATAGACCCGCGCGGAAACTCTCACGTCAGATATTGGCCGAGATCTTAGAACCCCGCGTAGAAGAGTTACTGGAGATACTGAATACGGAGCTGGAGCGTTCCGGACTTAAGCCTCGTTTGGGTTCAGGAGTAGTCATAACGGGTGGTTCGGCCTTATTACCAGGCCTTTTAGAGATGGCCGACCAGATATTTGAGCTTCCCACGCGGATAGGTTACCCCGTGAAACTGCCGGGGCTTACCGAGGAAATATATCACCCTCGGCTGTCCACGGCCGTAGGTCTTTTACTGTACGGCACCAGATATCTTTATCCGGCCAAAGAACACAAGGCCCGTGGACCTTTGGGGCGTATTTTTGAAAAGATTTTTGGGAGGTGACCCATGCCTTTTGATTTTTTAGAGAGCGAATATCAGGCCAAGATAAAAGTTATCGGCGTAGGTGGTGGAGGGGGAAACGCCGTTAACAATATGATTGCCAAGGGCCTGAGGGGGGTTGAATTCATTGTAGCCAATACCGACTACCGAGTTTTGGATCGATCTCCAGCACCGGTAAAGATCCAGCTTGGTAAGGAGCTTACCAAGGGCTTGGGCGCCGGGGGAGACCCAGAGGTGGGCAAAGAGGCCGCGGAGGAGGCTGAAAACGAAATACGTGAAGCCCTGGCAGGGGCAGATATGGTCTTTGTTACCTGCGGTATGGGAGGTGGAACTGGTACCGGTGCGTCCCCAGTCATCGCAAGGATTGCCAAAGAGTTAGGAGCCCTTACGGTAGCTGTGGTTACAAAGCCCTTTCGTTTTGAAGGGAAACCGCGGGCTAAAGTGGCAGAAAAGGGCCTTGAGGAGTTGCGGCGGCAGGTAGATACCCTCATTACTATTCCTAATGATCGTTTATTGGCCCTGGCTTCCCCCAAGGCCCGCTTGTTGGAGATGTTTTGTCAGGCCGACGACGTGCTCTACTATGCCGTGCGAGGCATTTCCGACTTGATACTCTTTCCGGGGTATATCAACCTTGACTTTGCGGATGTAAGGGCGGTTATGAGTGAGATGGGCCTGGCGCTTATGGGCACAGGGGTGGCCACAGGAGAGACCAGGGCGGAAGAGGCCGCCAAAGCGGCTATTTCAAGCCCCTTATTAGACGACATTTCCATTGCCGGGGCCAGAGGGGTGCTTTTAAATATCACGGCTCATCCCCATACCCTTACCATGGAAGAGACGGAATACATCTCTAATTTGGTAGTGGAAGAGGCCCACGAGGAAGCCAAGATCTATTGGGGGGTGGTTTTTGATGAACAGGCTGGAGAGGAGTTGCGGGTGACGGTGATCGCCACGGGCATTGGCCAGGTGGAAGAGCGTCCTGCTGAAGAAGAGGCCAAGGTGTTAAATTTAGCTGCCGAGCGCGATAAAGAGCGGTTAGCCAATGTTCAGGGAGATAAAAGGCTTGTGCAGACCAGTTTATATAAACCTCGAAGGCGCGTTATGGAAAATATACCCAGTGAAGAAGAGCTAGAGGTACCGGCCTTTATCCGTCGCAAAGCCGACTAAATGCTTCAAGAAACTATTCCCTGGGGCGGGCCAGAGGCCCGCCTTTTTTTATCCTAAGATAGCCTTTTTGAACTCTTCAAACCCTACACGATCAATAAGACGTCCTAGACGATCGCCTTTTTTGGCGTGGGCCTCAAAATATTTGACCACTTTGTCGGCGATTTCCAGGGCCTCTTCGGTAGAGACGTTGTCGGTTAGTTTTTGGGCCAACATGGGTCGGGCTCCACCACAGCCACCCACCATGACCGTCCAACCCTTGGGTTTGCCTACAAAACCAAGGTCTTTGATACAGGTTTCGGCACACTGGTTTATACACCCAGAGACCCCTATTTTGAATTTAGACGGCAATTGATAGCCGTGGTAGCGTTTGTCTAGTTCGGCTCCTAATCCCAGGGCATCTTGTTGCCCCAGGCGACAAAATGTTGTCCCAGGGCAGACCTTGATACTGCGGATGCAAGCCCCTATGGCGGCCCCGGGTTCGACCCCCAACTCTGTCCATACCTTATCGATGTCTTCTTCGCGCAGCCCCACCAAGGCAATGCGGTCGGCACTGGTGAGCTTCATGGCCTTAACCCCGTACTTTTCTGCAACTTCCGCTACTTTTTTGAGAAAGGCCGGGGTAACTACCCCTAAAGGCACATGGGGTACAATAGCGTAAGTCTCTTTGTCTCGTTGTAAAACAGCTCCTTTTTCTCCGTCCTTTAACATGATGACCTCCTTTTTGGTTTGTTTTTTATTTTTTTTGGGTGTTGCCAAGGTTTTCGGTGATTACGTCTTTGACCATTTCCAAAGTAGTGTGGCGGAGATGATGGCGCACGAGCTGGGTAACCTGAGAAATAAGGTCTCCCAAGATGCAATTGTCTCCTCCACACAGGGGGCGTTCATATAGGCACTTTTGTTCCTTTAATGGTCCGTGGATTACTTCGTATATCTCCAAGAGGGTTATCTCTTCGGGTTTTTTGGCCAGTGAATAGCCACCTTTAGGACCGCGGAGGGCCTTTAAGATACCGGCCCGGGTAAGGGCCTGTAAGACCTTAGAGAGATGTGCCTCCGAGGCTTGGATGCGACGCGCGATTTCTTTGACCCGGCGTGGGTGCTGATTGCCGCTGGCCAGATACGCCGTGGCGTGAAGGGCTAAAGATAACGCCTCCGAAACCCTTAATATACTCCCGTTCATACAATCTCCTTTTAGATATTCAGGTATTTGATTACTTAAATATCAGTTAAGTGGAAAACTGTCAAGATTTTAAAATTAAAAAAATTTTAGATTAACCCCTCAAGCTTACCCTAAAATTTTTGACAAAATTGTTATATCTCCCTTGACGTCATTTTAGGGGATGCCTAGTAGTTTCCTCACCAAGGAAAGGGAGGTTTTTATATGTTTCCGATACAAGATGATGCACCGCGTAGGGGGATTCCTATAGCCACCTATGGTCTCATTTTGATCAATGTCTTTGTTTTTTTTATAGAGATATCCCTCCCGCCGGCTCAACTGGAGCAGGTGGTCCACCTCTTTGGCGTGATTCCGGCGCGGTTTACCACTTCCTTGGCTGGCCTCTACGAACCCTTCCCGGGGTTTAAGTACATAACGCTTTTGACGGCCATGTTCCTCCACGGAGGGTGGGTCCATATTTTTGGTAATATGTGGACCCTTTGGATCTTTGGGGACAACGTGGAAGACCGGATGGGCAGTGGACGGTTCTTGCTTTTTTATCTGCTCTGTGGCGTGGCGGCTTCTGTCTTTCATATTTATCTTCATCCCTATTCTACGGTACCGGTGATAGGGGCTTCAGGGGCTATTTCGGGGGTGTTGGGTGCCTACTATGCCCTCTTTCCTCTGGCGCGTATCGTGGTCATGATCCCCATCTTTATCTTTCCCTTTTTCTTTGAGCTACCTGCTGTTTTGTATCTAGCCTGGTGGTTCTCGTTACAGGTCTTTAGCGGCACCTTGTCCATAGTCCACGGTCCGTTGGCCGGACCAGTGGCCTGGTGGGCCCATGTGGGTGGTTTCGTTACCGGGCTTGTCTTGCACCGGCTCTTCTGTCTGGGACGCCGGTGTCGGGTCTGGAAAGACGAGTGTATGCCCTGGGGGGTACAATCTTTCTTCGATGAACGTATAAATCACTAAAGGAAAAGGAGGGTAACAATGAGTGGTTTTGATATTTTTTGGCTATTTTTCATCTTGATGAGTCTTCAACCTTTAATGCGGCAGCGTTTTCTTGAAGCAGCCCGCCAGAAAATGATCGAAAAGATAGAAAAACAGCGGGGCTCCCGGGTAATCTTGCTGGTACATCGGCAAGAGACCATGAGCTTTTTTGGTTTTCCGGTGATGCGTTACATCGACATAAACGATTCCGAACAGGTTATACGGGCTATCCATATGACCGATCCTCAGGTCCCCATTGACATTATTTTACACACCCCTGGGGGATTGGTCTTAGCGGCCCTACAGATTGCCAAGGCCTTACGGCGCCATAAGGCCAAGACTACGGCCTTTGTCCCTCATTACGCCATGAGTGGAGGTACCTTAATTGCCCTGGCCGCCGATGAGATCGTCATGGACGAACACGCTGTTCTAGGACCGGTTGATCCCCAATTGGGTCAGTATCCGGCAGCCTCTATAGTGCGGGTAAAAAAGGAAAAACCGGCAGACAAAATTGACGATCAGACCCTCATCCTGGCCGATGTTTCGGAAAAGGCCTTGGCCCAGATGCGGGCACAGTTAAAGGAGCTTTTGACCGGAAAGTACCCACCAGACAAGATAGAAGAACTGGCCGAGGTGCTTTCTCAAGGGCGCTGGACCCACGACTATCCCATCACCTTTGAGGAAGCCCAACGCCTTGGGCTGCCTGTGCATAAAGATATGCCCAAGGAGATATACCAGCTCATGAATCTCTTCCCTCAGCCCTTACGGCAGCATCCATCGGTATTATTTGATCCGACCCCCAAGAGGGCGGCTCAGAAGACTTGGTTTACAGCCAAGACTTGATTTTTAATTTCGAGGAATAATCCGTATAAATAAAGGCCCCCCTTTGTGTACGGTGGGGGGCTTGTCCCGGTGAAGTGGTGGTTGTCCTGTTGTTTCGGTCAAAAAACAGTAAAAGGAGGTAGCGTATGATTATCAGAAAGGAACATGCCGAGGCCCTATTGAGCTTGCTTCAATTTGAAGAAGAGACCAAGACCAAAGGTATGGATATCAAAGAAATAGATACTCCATTCTATCTAGAGCTTGAGCGTCAGGCCCTGGTGCGCCAATCGGCACCCTTGAAAAGAGAGCTTACCTATCTAGGTAAAGAGCTTTCTTTGATCCTAAAAGATTTGATAGACAAGGGCCAAATATTGCCTGTGGAGCAGTGGTCTGAGGGCTTTCGGTGGCTGGGAAGTGAGATCATAGCCATGATTGAGGCAGCCGGGATTGCCGGCCAAGTTGGCCCTTTGGCCATAGAACCCCTTAAGGAAAGGGGCTTTGCCGAGGAGATAAAAGACAAAGAGACAGGGAAAAAATACGTAGGGCTTTCTGCTGCTGGACGCAGGGTATTTGAGATTTACCAGGCCCTTGAACCAGAGCTTGAGATCTCGGCAGATCTAGCCCAAGAAATTCGCAAGTTGCCCATAGGCCCGGCCCGTTCTTCTCTTTTAAACACAGACACCCACACCAAGCACCTGCTGGAGGCCATGAGGCTTATTGCCTACAGCATTCCCTACTCCGATGTTTACGCCTTTACCGCCCTGGGGCAGGCGGTGAAGAGGACCCTTACTTACGGGGGCTTTGGTGAAGGAGATGTCCTTACCGGAGATCTCCTCTGGGCCCTTGCCGATGTGGCCGATGGTAAGGAAGTCCCCGAAACCACTTATGTGGTCCTTCAAGCTCTAGGCTACATAGATCCAAAGGGGGAACTACTGCCTGCTGGTTATTGGGCCCTGGAGACCTTGCGTCTTTGGAAACGCGAGGTCATCCCTGATGCCTGGACCATCGCCTTGGAAGACGAAGAGGTAGAAGTACTCGAGACCATTAAGGTCCTAAAGGAAAAAAGTAGCCAAAACCCCGAAGAGGTCCCTTCCTTTGAGAATGTCCGTCGCGAAATGATTGACCGCAAAATTCGGGAATATAACGAGCTTATTGCGCGCTACGGACGCAAGTTAGAAGAAATGCCTGAACGGTATCGTCAAATTGCCGGAGAATTCATGTTGGCCAAGGATCTAGCCCGGTGGTATGACGACAATTTCCAGTTGCGTTTGGCCCTCTATAGCCTGGAATCCTTTCAGTTAATCCGCACTGTGGAAGGTCCCAAGGGGCAAGAGATCTTTGACCTTACGGACTTTGGGGCCCGGGTCTTAGAAGAGCAGGCCTCCTTGAGGCGTGACATAAGTTCTTTGGCCGTAAAGGCTATAACGATTACCAGGCGTAGCTTTTCGGCACCAAACATAAAATGGGTAGAAGAGGCCAAAGAAGAGGGTCTTATTGGTACGGCCGAACCCACCCGGGCGGGGTACTTCTATGCGGAATTGGCCGAGAGCATAAGGCGCAGTCCCCATCTGACCCGCTACGAGGCACAAGTCCTGGCCAGTATCCCCGCCAGGGGTATCACCGTAGAGCAGCTCTTTGAGTCTGTAGGCGAAGGGAAAAAAAGGCGTTTTAAATGGGCCTTGGAAAAGTTAGAGGCCAGGCATCTCATCCAAAGGTTACCTGATGGTAACGTTATCGAGACCGAGGCCGGCCAACTCATAGATCGAGCGGTTTCTGGGGTGCCTCAGCACTTTGGGCATCCTATTAATCCACTTATTTACCGGGTATTAAAGGCCCTGGCCCAGGTGGGTACTTTGTTTGTGAAGGAAAGGCGCATCCGTATCCTGCCCAAGAATATAAAGCAGGCCGCCCGCATCAGCGGCCTGCCGCTCAGTGTTTTCGACGAGGCCTTAAAGGCCGCCCGACAGGCGGGTTATGTGGGGAAAAATACCATTACCGAAGCGGGTCTTTTGATCCTGGAAGCCGTGGAAAAGATGAATCCTCATGAGGAGGTAAACGTCTTCTTTTCTCTGGAAGACTAGTCTGTGGGTGGGCTAGGGGGCAAAAGAGGTTGTTTCCTTTTTGCCCCCTTTTGCCTTTTGGGATAGGGATTTGGGTAAGGAAGCGGTATTTTGGCTTAGCCGACCGGATTTGGAAAAATAAAAAGTTTATTTTAAAATCAACTAAATGTGTCGGGAAAAAGGGGCAAAGGAACCGGTTATTCGGGAAATATCTCTTCAATTGAGTCCGCCTCACCTAGATGACCAACGGGCCGACGATGTCCGTTTGCGGGAGGAATTAGCTAAAAAACTGGGTCAATGGCCCAGGCTACCCTTGTCGGTATTGCGAAAACTGACAAGGGTGTTGCGGGAGGGTAATTTTTCTCTACGAACCGTTTTGGGCTACGATGGGGCCCAGTGGGAAGTGCTTGATGTACATCCCTTAGGGCACAACTCCCCCCTATTGGGCCTGGGTGTTGATTTGGGTAGCACAAGTGTGGTGCTTTATCTCTACGATTTTCGGCAGAGAAAGGTTGTGCGAAAGCACTCCTTTAAAAACCCCCAGATTGCCTATGGTGAAGATATCCTTACCCGGTTGCATTACGCCGACAAGCCCGAACGTCGCCACGAGTTGCACACCCTTATCGTAGACAAGTTGAAAAGAGAGATAAGACATCTCCTGGGCGATCTTTCTCCAGAGAATATTTATTACCTGGCCCTGTGTGGCAACACGACCATGGCGCATTTTTTTCTCGATTTAGAAACCCGCTACCTCTATCGCGAACCTTACCTTCCGGCTACAAGTTGGGTGGATCTCTTGAAGGCCCGAGACTTGGGACTTCCGGCCCATCAAGAGGCCTTTCTCTTTGTCTTTCCTAATGCGGGTAGTTATTTTGGAGGCGATCTATTATCGGGTATCATGGCCTCGGGTTTACATAAGCAAGAAGGTTTTTCCATCTTGATCGATGTAGGCACTAACGCCGAAGTAGTGCTGGGGAACAAGGATTTTCTCCTGGCCTGTGCCGGGGCCGCAGGTCCGGCCCTGGAGGGAGGTATTCTTAAGTGTGGGATGCAGGCGGCCGAAGGGGCCATTGAACGGGTGCGCATTGACCCCCAGAGCCTTGAGCTGAGCTACGATACCATAGGTAATGCTCCTCCCGTAGGAATTTGTGGCTCAGGCGTCATAGATCTGCTGGCCCAGATGTTTTTGGCTGGTCTACTCGACCAACGGGGTAAATTTGTCCCTTCGCGCTTGCCAGAACGCTTTTGTTCCCTGCAAGGTGAATCGGCCTTTATCGTGGCCTTTGAAGACGAGACCGCCCATGGAAGGCCCATATATATAACTCAGGGAGAGGTAAAGAGCGTTATCCGCTCCAAAGGGGCTATGTATACTATTTTGACTGTGCTTTGTAATAGCGTAGGCCTTTCTTTAGACCAGATAGAACGTTTTTTTATTGCCGGTAGTTTTGGCCATTATATAGATCCCGAAATGGCGGTGACCATTGGTATGCTCCCCGATGTCCCTTTGGAACGCTTTGTTAGTTTGGGAAACGCCGCCGGTAAGGGAACCGTGAAATTTCTGGAAGATAGGGCTTCTTTCCGAGAGCTAAGGCAGATATTGGAGCGACTCACTTATATGGAAATGAACGTTAGAGGAGAATTTATGCATCTGCTCACAGGGGCCTTGTTTCTACCCCATACCGATTGGTCTCTCTTCCCTAGGGTACGTAAAAAACTGAGTAAACCACAATGAAGATTTTTTTGTTAGGCGCTACAGGTTTTATTGGCTTACACCTTTTGTATTCCTTCCGTCAAAAAGGTTGCGAGGTATGGGCCCTGGTGCGCAGGCCAGAAAAGGCCTCTTTGTGTCCTAAAGGGATACAGGTGTTAATCGGAGATCCCTTATCGCCGGGCCATTGGCAGGATGTATGTGCAGGCTGTGATGTGGTGATTAACCTTGTGGGAGCAAGTATCTTTTCCCGGTGGACAGAACGACGAAAAAGACTAATCCTGGAGACCAGGCTAAAATCAACCCAACGGGTGGTAGAGGCCCTGAGGCGCAGGGGCTATAGGGGTGTTTTCCTCAATGCTTCGGCTATAGGCTATTACGGTGCAGACAGGGGCGAAGAAGCCTTGGTGGAGGAGAGCCCGGCAGGTGATGATTTTTTGGCCCAGGTGTGTCAGGCCTGGGAAAGGAAGGCCCTGGGCCTGGCGGAGACCGGGGTACGGGTGTGCCTTTTACGTTTTGGTGTGGTCTTAGGCAAGACAGGGGGGGCCTTGTCCCGTATGTTGCCGGCCTTTCGTCTGGGCCTTGGTGGTCCCTTGGGTTCTGGTAAACAGTGGTTTTCTTGGATACACATAAAAGACGTCTTAAAGGCCACCCATTTTTTAATTGCCCACCACGAAGCGCAAGGACCCTTTAATTTGGTCTCTCCCCATCCTGTACGTCAGAAAGAGCTGGCCAAAACCCTGGCCCGCGTGTTAAGGCGTCCGGCCTTTTTCCCTTTGCCGGCCTTTGTCTTGCGTTTGCTCTTGGGTGAAGCAGCCGTTTTCTTGACCGGCAGTCTTAAGGTCCTTCCCCAGAGGCTTTTATCCATGGGCTATGAATTTTTGTTCCCTGATCTGGAACTTGCGCTCAGAGACCTGAGGTGAACTATGGACGAATTCTTAGATTCTGTGCGTAAACCTGCACGTTACGTGGGCAGGGAGGTCAATGCCTCTTTGAAGAACTGGGAAGACGCAGAGGTGAGGGTGTGTCTGGTATTCCCTGACCTCTACGAATTGGGTATGTCCCACTTGGGGCTCCACATTCTCTATCTTCTGCTCAACCAACAAGAGGGCATCCTTGCCGATAGGGCCTATGCCCCAGCAAGAGATCTGGAAGAAAGACTCAGGGCTACTGGTAAGCCCTTAAGATCTTGGGAGAGTCGGCGTCCCTTGAAAGACTTTGACATAGTAGGGATCAGCTATCCCTACGAATTGTGTGCCACAAATATCTTGAACATCTTAGATCTGTCCCAGATTCCCCTTTGGGCCGCGGAGCGTGGCGAAGATATGCCCCTTATTTTAGGGGGAGGCTCGGCAGTGGGTAACCCGGAGCCTGTGGCTGATTTTTATGATGCTTTGATTATTGGAGAAGCAGAAGAGATGATCCAGCAAGTGGTAAGGCTAGTACGCTCTTGGAAAGAGGCCCGCGGTACTAAAGAGGAACTCCTCTTGGCCTTAACCAAATTGCCTGGGGTATATGTGCCCCAATTTTTTCGTCCCCGCTACAGAGGTCAGCATTTTGAGGCCTTAGAGCCCCTTTTGCCTGGTTACGAGAAGATAAAAAGGCTCGTCATTGCCGACCTTGATCAGGTGCCTTATCCCTGGAGGCCTTTAGTGCCCTGGACCGAAATTACCCACGATCGCTTGGCCTTAGAGATATCTAGGGGCTGTACCCGTGGTTGTCGCTTTTGTCAGGCAAGTAGTTTGTACCGGCCTGTGAGGGAAAGGTCTGTGGAGAGACTCTTAAAAATGGCCGAGGAAGGACTGCGCTCTACAGGTTGGGATGAAGTTTCGTTTCTGTCTCTTTCTGCCGGAGATTACTCTTGTCTGTCGGAGCTATTGGTTGCCTTTAACAAACGCTTTTTACCCCAAAAGATTGCCCTTTCGTTACCCTCTTTGCGGGTAGGTACCCTTAGCCAGACTATTTTAGAGGAGATAAAACGAGTCCGGAAGACCGGTTTTACCATTGCCCCAGAAGCAGGCACGGAGCGTTTACGACGGGTCATCAACAAAGACATCACCGAAAAAGACCTCTTCCAAGATGCCTTGAGACTCTTTGAGGCGGGTTGGCGCCAGTTTAAGCTCTACTTTATGATGGGCCTTCCCACAGAGACAGAAGAAGACCTATGGGGCATTATAGATCTTGTGCGTCGCCTTACCCGTATCAAGGGGCGGGTGGGGCCGCAGGTCACCGTATCCATTTCTACCTTTGTGCCCAAACCCCATACCGCCTTCCAGTGGGAATCTCAACTGGGCTTGGAACAAACACGGGCCAGACAACGATGGTTTCAAAGGCGATTGCGTTTCAAAAGGGTGCGCTTTAAGTGGCACAAGCCTGAACAGAGCTTTTTAGAAGGGGTTTTTTCCCGGGGCGACAGGCGGATCAGCCTCCTTGCCTACCACGCCTTCAAGCAGGGGGCTCGGCTGGACGGTTGGAGCGACGAGCTTCGTTTTAATCTCTGGCTTGAGGCTGCTAAAGCCTTGGGGCTTGATCTTAACTATTATTTGCGGGAGCGCCGTACAGAAGAGCCCCTCCCCTGGGATCATATAGACCTAGGGATCAAAAAGGATTTTCTCCTCCAGGAAAGACATAGGGCTTATCAAGCAGAGCTCACCAAAGATTGCCGCTTTGACAAGTGTGTGGGATGTGGGGTTTGCGACTTTAAAGAGATCAAAAATACCTTCGCCATCATAGGAAAGGTGCCCGAAGGAGTATCCAAGACAGAGGTCCCGGAGGGTTCTTTTTGGTATCGAGTATATTATAAAAAAGTTGACTGGGCCCGACATCTTTCCCAATTGGATTTGATGCGTGCGTTTCATCGAGCCCTACGTCGCGCAGGTCTACCAGTTGCTTTTTCGGAAGGTTTTCATCCTTTAGCCCGGGTCTCGTTTCCCCGAGCCTTACCCGTGGGGGTAGAAAGCCTGGGGGAAATTTTGGCCCTAGAGCTGATAAAAGAGCTCCCGGCAGAGGAAGTAAAGACGCGCTTGGCCCGGGAGTTACCCGAGGCTTTGGGGGTGATAAAGGTCCTTTCCTGTCCTCCAGAAGAGGCCTTAAGGGTGCCGGAGGAGGTCACCTATGCGATAGAGCTAAAAGAGGCCGTTTCGCCTACGCAAGTGGACACGTTTCTGGCCCAAAAGGGCATACGCTTAAAAGTGCGTCGCGGGGCCAAGATTAAAGAAATAGACCTTCGGCCTTTTGTCTTGGGGTTGGAGCTATCTAAAAAGGGCTTGCTTCTTAGGCTTTTTGAACCACCCCAGGGGGGTGTACGGGCCAAGGAGGTAGTAGCGGCCCTCTTTGGGGTCTCTCCAGAGGAGGCGCCGGTCCTGCGGATTATTAAACTTCCCCCTGAAGGAGAAAAGCTTTAAGGGAAGGGGAAAGCCCCCTCCCTTAAAATTCTTTTAGAAGCTAAAGCTTACCCCCACACCGCCGTAGAGGTGGTCGTGATGGTTATCCACCGAACCGGCAGCCAGTAGTTTTTTGCCGTCGTCGGTGAAGGCCCAAGAATAGGCCACCTTGGGAGTCACCGTGATTTCTTTGGTGACCGGAATGCTCACCGAAGCGCTAAGATCCAGGTTTACCCAACCAGAATAGGCCTCGGTTGTGTTGTTCGGGTCGGGATAACTTGCTGGATCGTCTGAGCTCAAATAAAGGGCCGTGGCTCCCACGTCTAAAGAGGCGCCGTACCAAGGTAAAGCAAAGCTACGGTCGGCCGAGAGTTCAAACCACCAACCCGGGTAGTGGGAAATCTCTTTGTAGATGGTCAGCCCGGCATTGATCCCGGTAACCGGACAGGTGGCCGAAAGCCCGGCATAGATTTCAAAGGAATCTTCGCCTTCTAAGGCATAATAAATGGTACCCGCATTGGCGCTTAATCCGTAAGGTAGTTTGTCGTAGGTGTAATCTAGAGTCAGGTCCGTTTCGTTCCAATTGGCCTGGGAAGGGCTAAGGGTTTGGTCGTTGGTGTCGTAGTTGCCCCATACATTTACCGAAAAGTTCTGGTAACTCACGGTAATGGAGGGTTCGATCACCATCGAGTCGTTAGAGAGGCCAAAACCGCGCCAGATATACTGGCTCAAGACGTCTGTGGATACCTCTGCTGAACCTTCAGCCCATACAGGAAAGGCCAGACCAACACTTAACAATACCAGGGTAACCCCCAAAAGCCATCCTCTTACTTTGTGCATCTTTAAACCTCCTTATTTTTAGTTTTTTGTGCTCTTTTTAAAAGAGGGAGGAGAATATCTCTCCTCCCTGGGTGTTGATAAGACCTCCTGAGAGAGGAGGTAAGGGCCACTTATACCGCAACATCGCCGCGTTCACCACTCCTTATGCGCATGGCATCCAGTACATCGTAGACAAAGATCTTTCCGTCGCCGATTTCGCCTGTACGAGCCGCTTCGGCTATAGTCTTCATAAGCCTTTCCACTTCTTCGTCTTTGCAGACGATGCGTAGTTCCAGTTTAGGAAGCAAATCCACCTTGTATTCTCTCCCGCGAAACTGTTCGGTTAACCCTGCCTGGCGGCCGTGACCTTCCACCTGACTCACCGTTAAGCCAGGGTGCCCAGCGGCCTCCAGGGCAGCCAGCACATCTTCTAGTTTTTCGGGCCGTATAATAGCTCTTATTTCTTTCATTTTTGTTTACCTCCTCATGGTATAGAATTCAGGATAGGCTGGGGTACCATGTTCCAGGATGTCTAGCCCCTGTATCTCCTCGCGTGGGCTTACGCGGATACCGATCAAGATATCTAGTAGTTTAAACAGGATAAGCCCACACCCGAAGGCCCATACAAACAAGACCGCCGCACCGATAATCTGGGCTATTAACTGCCCGGCACCGCCACCATAGAGAAGACCTTTTACAAAGGGCGGAGTAATGGAGTAGTTTCCATAAGTGCCGTCGGCAAAGATCCCCACAGAGATTAGGCCCCACAGGCCGTTAAAGCCATGTACAGGCACCGCACCTACGGGGTCGTCGATCTTAAGGGCTTCGAGTAAATAGACCCCGATGACCAAGATGATACCAGCAATGATGCCGATAACCACCGCTGCCCACGATTCTACCCAGGCACAAGGAGCAGTAATGGCCACAAGCCCGGCCAGTACTCCGTTTAAGGCCATACCAAGGTCCCATTTACCGGTCTTTAGCAGGATAATTAACAGGGCGGTAATGGAGGCCGCCGAGGCTGCCAACGTGGTGTTGACGGCGATTACCGAGATCCGCAGGTGGTGGGCCGAAAAGGTAGACCCGGGGTTAAAACCGTACCACCCAAACCAGAGGATGAATACGCCCAAAGCAGCCAAAGCAATGTTGTGTCCAGGGATAGCCCGTGGTTTACCATTTTTGTCGAACTTTCCGTAACGGGGTCCGAGCACGATGGCCCCGGCAAGACCTACTAGACCCCCTACGGCATGTACCACGCCAGAACCGGCAAAGTCCAAATGCCCCAGTCCGTAAGGTAGCTTAGAGAGCCAGCCCCCTCCCCATACCCAGTGGGCATAAATAGGATAAATTACGGCACTAATAGCCACCGAATAGAGTAGATAAGCAGAAAACTTTATGCGCTCTGCCACTGCTCCAGAGACAATGGTGGCGGCAGTGGCACAAAAGACCATCTGCCAGAAGAAAGATAAATAGGTGCTTACGTCGTAACTGTCTCCGGCCAAGAAGAAACCCGAGGTGCCGATGAGACCGTGCCAATCTTTACCCATCAAGATGGCAAAACCGAGTACCCAAAACGCCAGAGAGCCTGCCACGAAGTCCAGCAGGTTCTTGGTGAAGAGGTTGGTAGTATTTTTTGAGCGGCAAAAACCGGCCTCCACACAGGCAAAACCAGCCTGCATGAACATGACCAAAAATCCACATACCAATACCCAGACAAAATCCACGGCCTGCCCCGGGTCAGCCTTAATGGTTTCTGCACCCGTGGGATCGGCCGCCAAGGCCGTTCCGGCACCCAAAAGAGTGGTTAATAAAATCGCCAGTAATACCTTCTTCCTGCCCATAATCTATCCCTCCTCAAAAACTGTTTTGCAAGGATAGAAGCAACAAATGTGCCATCTTTGTAAAACAAAGGCTTTATATCTCTTTGGGAGGGATAAATTTTTTATAAATGTCAAAAATGTAAAAAATAAAATATACAAAAATTACATTTATCTCCCAAAAGTAGGTTAGGTGGTAGGGGGAAGGGGTTGCTTTTATTTGTTCGTGAGGATAGGAAAGGCTCCCTGTAGGCCGGCGATGATCATTTGGATGGCTATTACCGCCAAGATAAGGCCCATGAGCCGGGTAATGACTCCTATTTTCCCGGGCCCGAGTTTTTCAAGGAGGGCCTCTCCGTAAACAAAACAAATGTAGGTAAGGAGGCACACAAAGGCAAAGACCCCTCCCACCATTAAGGGCGTGGCAATGTCTGTGTGTTTTCCTACAAAAGAAAGGGCCGTACTGATGGTACCCGGACCGGCCAATAGGGGGGTCCCCAAGGGGGTAATGGCTATGCTTTCTGGGTCTTCAGGGTGTTCTTCTTTGGGAGGATGGTGTTGTTTGGAGTGGGAGCCCTTCAGAAGTTGTAAGGCGATTAAAAAGACCAATATACCACCGGCTATGCGGAAGGCTGGTAAAGTAATGCCAAACATCCTGAAAATAATATTGCCGCCCAAAATAAAGAGAAAGCATATAAAAAAGGCCGTGGTAACGGCCTTTTTGGCGACCATACGTTTTGTCTCTTGGTCAAAGCCCTCTACCAGACTGACAAAAATGGGAGCGTTGCCTACAGGGTTCATAATGGCCAAAAAACCGCTAAAAATTTGTAAGATAAAGCTTATCATTGTTGATGATTATCCTTTAGGCTAAGAATTATTTGCCACAGGTCTTCTATGGGTTTAGATTTTATAGTGGACTTAATTTATCCTGTAAAATAAACAGAGTTTGCGGAGGAGGGAAGCCCTCATGATTATTATTTTAAAACCCGACATAGATCCTTCTGGTCCAGAGGTAAAGCGCATTTTAGACACGTTACATTACTACCAAGGGGTGGTTACGCGTCTTTCGGGGGTTACCGGGACAGAGCGTAAGGTGGTAGAGATTTACGTAATAGGCGATACCTCGGGTATTCCCGACGAAGAGATCCAAAATTTACCCGGTGTAGAAAAGGTAGTCCGCGTGTCCAAAAAATACCGTCTCATTGGTCGGCATCGGGAAGACATGGAGAGCTTAGGATTTATTTACAATGGTCTCCATTTTGATCAGAATGCCTTTTACATATTTGCTGGTCTTTGTGCTGTGGACACTCCTGAGCACGTAGAGATGATGTTTGCCGCCTTGAAAGAAGCCGGTATTTATACCTCTCGCATGGGGGCTTACAAACCCAGGACCAATCCCTATTCTTTCCAAGGCCATGGTCGTAAGTGTCTGCCCTGGGTTTTTGAGCTTGCCGGCAAATACGGGATTAAATGCATAGCCATGGAAGTAACGCGGGAGTCTCATATAGAAGAAATCTTTGAGGAACTGGAAAGGGCGGGGCGACCCACTGGAGTGATGCTCCAAATTGGGACCCGTAATGCCCAGAATTTCGAGCTTCTCAAGGCCGTTGGAAGCCAAAAAGAGTTCCCTGTGCTTTACAAACGGGGTATGGGGATCACCATTGAAGAGAGTCTAAATGCCTGTGAATACATAGCCAGTGAAGGCAACCGCAATATCATCTACTGCCTCCGTGGTGTTAAGACAAACCTCGGTGAACCCCATCGCAATTTGGTGGACTTTGCCCATGTACCGGTGATTAAGAGCCTGACCAGGTTACCGGTATGTATTGACCCCACCCACTCGGTGGGGAGGCGGAATACGGCCCCTGATGGCATCCAAGAAATATTCCATGCCGCGGCTCAAGGGGTGATAGCAGGGGCCAATATGGTTTTGGTAGAGTTTCATCCCCGTCCAGAGGTGGCCTTGTGTGACGGACCACAGGCCTTGAAACTGGAAGAATTGCCCCATTTTATAGAGGATATGCATATTGTGCGGGAGGCCTATTTGCAGCGTAAAGACTTGGCCCATAGATATGCCTTTCAGTCATTGGCCCCCAAGGCAGCAAATGTCCTTTAGGAGAATCTTATGCCTAAACGGTTACACTATGTGCAACACGTTCCTTTTGAGACTCCAGGGGTTATCTTAGATTGGGCCCGGGAAAGGGGTTTTGAAATAACCAATACACGGGTCTTTTTAAATGATCCCTTTCCCTCCCCCGGAAAGATAGATCTCTTGGTTTTTATGGGGGGGCCCATGAGTGTACACGACGAATCTCAATATCCTTGGCTGGTGGAGGAAAAGACTTTTTTGCGGGAGGCCTTGTCTCTGGAAGAGGGGCCCAAGATATTGGGCTTCTGTCTAGGGGCACAGCTCTTGGCGGAGGCCTTAGGGGGGGAGGTATTTCCGGGCCGTTATAAAGAAATAGGCTGGTTCCCGATAGAGTTTACCCCTGCGGCCTTGGCGCACCCCCTTTTTGAGGGGTTTCCCGAGCGTTTGAATGTCTTTCATTGGCACGGCGAAACTTTTTCCCTCCCTCAAGAGTGCTTGCATCTGGCGCGGTCTGAAGCGTGTGAAAATCAGGCCTTTCTTTACGAAGAAAAGGCCTTGGCCCTCCAGTTTCACCTGGAGGTGACCCCAGAGATAGTGGCTAGTCTGGTGGAAAATTGTCCTGAAGACATGACTCCTGGCCCCTTTGTCCAGAGTGTGGAAGAGATTCAGGGACAGCCGGAACTCTTTGAGACCGCACACGAATACCTGTTTAGGCTATTAGACGCCTTTTTCCGCCTTTAAGTAGTCCTTAAGTTTAAGGGCCAGGCGGACAAATTCTTCAGGCGCTAAATCTTCAGCACGTACTTTTTCAGGATAGCCCAGGCCTTGGAGGATTTCTTTGGCCTGCTCTAGTTTTAGGCCTAAAGGGATAAGATTGCGGGCCAGGGTCTTTCTCCGCTGGGTGAAGGCCTTTTTTACTACCTCAAAGACAAGAGCCTCTTCAGCGATATCTTCCCGGTAAAATTCGATTTTTAGGACCATGGAGGCCACCTCAGGCCGGGGATAAAATTGGGCTGGTGAGAGGGTCAAAAGGGGGGTGAGGCGACTGGTAAGCTTGAGCAGCACACCTAAGGGACCGTATTTTTTGCCCCCTTGGGAGGCAATAAGGCGTTCTCCTACCTCTTTTTGAAACATAAAGGTAGCACTTTTTAGGACCTTTCTTTCCCTTATTAAACGAAACAGTAGTCTACTGGAAAGATAATAGGGTAAGTTGCCAAATAAGACCAAGGGGCCTTTAAACTCTTTAGCCAGGGACTGATAGTCTAACTTTAAGATGTCTCCCTGCCGAAGTTCTACATGGGGAGGCAAAAATTTTTCTTTTTTTAAGATAGCGAGCAGTTGTTGATCGAGTTCATAGCCTATTACCCGGGGATAAGTCTGGGCCAGGGCCCAGGTCAAGGTACCAAGCCCCACGCCCAATTCAACGACCGGCCCTTCTGGTGGAATAGCAGCCTTTTTTACTATCTCTAAAGCCAGGCTAGGGTGGACCAAAAAATTTTGTCCCAGGGATTTACGTGCTTGGTAGGAATGACGGCGCAGCAAGCTAGTAGGGCTCGGGCATTTTGTTTTATAGGTAGCGGGGGATGAGTTTTCGCGCATAGACATCCAGTTCAGGGCCTTCTACTTTTCCGGCTAAAAGCCTTTGATAGCCGGCCACCGCCACCATGGCGGCGTTATCTGTGCAGTAGGCCGGCTGGGGAATAAATAACTCGAAGCCTTCTTGGCGAGAAATTTCCGACAAGGTCTTACGGAGCCTCTTATTAGCGGCTACGCCTCCGGCCACTACCAGGCGTTTGACGTGGGTGTGCTTAAGGGCTTGGAGGGCCTTGTGGACTAAAACGTCTATAACCGCCATTTCAAAACTGGCACAGAGATCGTGTAGAGGGAGGGGTTTTTTTTGCCTTTGGCATTCCCTTACGTAGTAGACTACGGCGGTTTTCAGCCCGGAAAAGCTGAAGTCGAGATTATTTTTCTCTAATAAGGGCCTGGGTAAAGCTATAGCCTGGGGATTTCCTTGTTCCGCAAGCCGGCTGATAATACGCCCCCCTGGATATCCTAATCCCAGGAGCTTGGCTACCTTGTCAAAGGCCTCTCCGGCAGCATCGTCTCGGGTTTGGCCCAGGAGAGAGTAACGTAAAGGACCTTCTACATAAAAGAGGCTGGTGTGCCCACCAGAGACGACCAAGGCCACAAAGGGAAACCGGGGAGGGTGGGGCTCTAAAAAGACAGCCATAAAGTGGGCGTTAAGGTGGTCTACCGCCACCAGCGGTTTTTTATTGGCGTACGCAAGGGCTTTGGCAAAAGAGACCCCTACTACCAGGGCCCCTATCAGCCCTGGACCGTTGGTTACGGCAAAGGCGTCTATTTGGTCTATATTCAGGCCTGCGCTACGGAGAGCGTCTTTAGTAAGGGGGTAAATAATTTCCATGTGACGACGAGAGGCCAATTCTGGTACTATGCCCCCGTAGCGACGATGGATATCGATCTGCGAAGACACCATATGGGCCAGGAGCCGATGGCCGTCTTCGAGGATAGCTACTGCTGTCTCATCACAAGAGGTCTCCAAGGCCAAGATACGCATAAGCCAAATAATAACATTTTGACTGCTCCTGGCGAGGGTCTATTTTAAGACAACGTTTTTTAGTGGCAGGCAGATAAAGGGATATCTATCTCTAATCTTTAGAAGGGGCCCAAAGGCCCCCTTGTCTTTTATTTCAATACAAAAACTACCTTGGCTTCGGCGAGAAAGTTGCTTTTTTGGTCGTGGACGTAGATTGCGGAGGCGTCATCAGAAGAGATACGGGCATCTGTTGATTTGTATACCCCTATAGCTTTAACGATCAATGGTTCCTGACTACCCCAACTTTTAAGGAGGGCCTTTGCTTTGGAGATTTCGGTGGTAAACCCACCGCAGCCCCTTTCTACGAGGATATTGCTTACAATTTTAGAAGGGTCAAAAACCACTTCATTTTTTTCGGTAATAATGCGGTTTACCAGAGCGGGTTTAAAGGCATATTGACGAACATCTACAATCAGTCCGTCATAGGCCTTTTTTATCTTTGAGGGGGCAGCAACCTCGGGTTTTTCTCCTGGTAGGGAGGAGCTTTCAGTTGCTGATTGCGGCCCTTCGGGTCTTTCTTGCTTGATTTCTTGAGGAATCACTTTGGGTTTATACGGAGGAAGAGAAGAAGGCAGGAGGCCTTGGTCTTTTAGTAAAGGCAGTATAACATCGTATATGCCACCATGTCCTCGAATATAAAGACGCATACAGACTTCGGCATATCCACGGTCAGGATAATACTTTTCTCCACATTTGACCGCGCCCCTTAAAAAGCCTTCCACACGTGTTCTGATTACGTCGGAAGCAAGCATTCCATCTCTAACCGTGGTTTCGCCATATAGGTGTAGCCCTTGAAGGATTTCCAGTAATTCTCTTTGCGCCACTACTTCTGCTGCTCTGATAGCCCTATACCGGCTTTGCCCCTCTTCAGAACTGCCAATCGCTTGGATATATCCTTGTTGGAAGATTTTGACCGGGTTTTTAATGGTTTGCCATTCTTGCGCCCAGGCTACTCCTAGAAAAAGGTTCCAAATAAGGCCCACAATAAAAAATTTTTTCGAGACCTTTGAATAATTTGGACAATTAAACAAAAATTCTGTCATCCGTGAGTTTAATGTCAATAAAATGGGAATATTTTGGTTATTATAACCAAAAATACCCCTTTTTCTCACCTCTCTTTGTATCTATTCCCACTTTTCCGCTCTATTTCTCTATTTTAGACATAATTCACCTGTTCTCCACTTAAAAAGCTCCTTTTCTCCTAAAGTGCCAGGTAAGATTAAGCACGCCTCTTCTGGCTGGCCGACAAAGGCCTACCCCTATGGGCTTTGGCCAAAATACCGCAAAACTTGCCTTCCTGGCGACACCTCTTGCGTATCTCTCGACTATCATACGCCTTGTCTGCAAGAATAGCCTCTTCCTCTCTCCTTCAAGCAGATCCTCAAGTACCTGCGAATCATGCACGTTGGCTGGGGTGCATACAAATTCCGTCACAAACTCAGACTTTGGGTCAACGACGATATGATCCTTGTAACTATAGGGCCCTTTTTGGTAAAAGAAGCATCGTCTTCTTTGCCAGGGGTTCTTGCCGCTTTGACCAGACGGGCGTCAATAATCTTTCCTGTTTTGAGCTCAAAACCCTTTTTAGTGAGCTGACACTTGAGTTCGTTAAAACATTCCCGGTAGAGGTTCATAGGTTTGAGGTTGGAACGGAAACGGGAGATGGTAGAGTAGTCATTTCTTTAGCGATATCATGAGAAATATTGTAATTAAGTAGTTTTGTAAAGATCTCGTCCTGTTGTAGTAATTCCTTGATAAGCTATATCATTCCTGTCCTAGGACTAACTCTGTATGTTTTAATTTCTTAATAAATTTGTCAACAAATCTTCAAAACTCTCTGTTAAATACCTTCAGACAAAAGACTTTCGCAAGATTTATGAGATCAGTGTTGTAAATATAACTGCGATGATCGTTCCTGTTTTTCGAAATGAAAATGGAAACGGATCCCAGACAGGAGTTTTACAAAAGTCTTAATGAATTTAGAAAGATGAGGCTTTAGATTATGATTGTCAAAAAAGAGTCTTGTTTTTTAGTGTGTTTTCTTTTTTTTCTTCTTCTTTCTTCTCTTTTTTGTTTTGTTGATAGGCCATTGTTTTTCTACTTTAACAGTTTGAGCCCTGACATTAAAAAAATTTTTTGTTGTATTACCCGCTACGGTAGGGGAGAGTATTATTTAATTCCTAGTTGTATTTTGTTTTTACTTTGTTGTATTTTGGGATATCGAAGAAAGTCTTTATACTGTTTTTTGGTATTTTTGTCAGTAATTTTTTCAGGGTTAGTAGTAAATATACTCAAAATCCTTTTTGCTCGTTATCGTCCTAAAGCTCTTCTAGAAACGGGATCTTATGGTTTTCATTTTTTTGATTGCGGATATGTAGTTAATTCTTTTCCATCAGGTCATGCTGCAGCTACTTTTAGTGCTTTTGTCGCCCTTTCTATAGCTTTTCCGCGTTATAAATATTTCTTTTGGTTTTGTGCAACGGTAATAGCCTTTAGTCGTGTTGTCATAGGTTCTCATTACTTAAGTGATGTATTGTTTGGTAGTTTAATTGGTATTTTAACGCCTTATTTGCTGATGTATTATATGGAAAAACACAAATCTAAAATTCCCTTTTTTTCTTATCAGCGTTCCGGTCTGCCTACTCTTAAAGCCTCCCGCTCCCAAGGTAATGCTTGAGCGCCCGGCTGGTGGGGGTTTCTTCCTTAAGAAAATCCTGGGGCTTACCCTGGAAAAGGAGCC
>Ga0256840_1000180_pt1 | contig 59700 bp, 60 predicted proteins | sample 355202metaG_FD_185969 | JGI IMG/M metagenome (GOLD analysis project Ga0256840, IMG submission 185969) | Hydrothermal vent microbial communities from Mid Atlantic Ridge, Atlantic Ocean - 355-202 | ecosystem: Environmental > Aquatic > Marine > Hydrothermal vents | place: Atlantic Ocean: Mid...
CGCATTCTACAGCATCTGCCGATTCCGTCAAGGCCTGATTTCTACCCGGGCAAATTTTCTCTTGCCTACCTGGTAGATCTGACTGCTTCCCGATGAAATCATCAGCTTAGGGTCGCTTATTTTTTCACCATCAATCTTAACGGCACCCTGCTTGATCATTCTCATTGAATCTGAAGTGCTCTTTGTTAACCCAACCTCTTTTAGTAAATTTGCAATTGCAATACCCCCCTCCTTTGCTTCCAAGGACACCTCGTCAATCTCATCCGGCATAGCTCCTCTCTGAAACCTCGCCTCGAAATTTTCTAACGCTTTTTTTGACGCAACTGCATCATGAAATCTTTCCACAATCTCCTGCGCAAGCCTTACCTTGCTATCCCTTGGGTTGGCCCCAGCATCACACTCTTTTTGCCACCGTTCAATTTCTTCCATTGACCTAAAGCTCAGCAATTCAAAGTAACGCCACATCAGATCATCTGATATGGACATGACCTTCCCAAACATATCATTTGCCTGATCAGCTATCCCAATATAATTATTTAGGGACTTGGACATTTTCTGCACGCCATCCAACCCCTCTAATATTGGCATAGTTAAAACTGTTTGAGGCTTTTGGCCATAAATGGCTTGCAACTGCCTCCCTACCAGCAAGTTAAATTTCTGATCGGTCCCTCCCAGCTCAACATCGGCCTTCATCGCTACAGAATCATAACCTTGTATCAATGGGTACAAAAACTCATGAATGGCGATCGGCTGTCCACCCTTATATCGTTTGCTAAAATCATCTCGCTCTAGCATTCTTGCTACCGTATGCTTGGCTGCCAGCTGAATCAAATCTGCCGGCGTCATTTTATTCATCCAAGCTGAATTAAATACTATTTTAGTTTTATCAGGATCCAATATTTTAAAAACCTGCTCCTGGTAAGTTTTGGCATTTTCCATCACATCTTTTTGTGTTAACGCTTTGCGCGTAACATTTTTCCCCGTGGGGTCGCCGATCATTCCAGTGAAGTCACCAATCAAAAACTGAACATCATGACCTAAATCTTGAAATTGCTTTAATTTATTAATTAATACAGTATGCCCAAGATGCAAATCTGGTGCTGTCGGGTCAAACCCGGCTTTAATAACCAAAGGTCTATTTTCCTCTAACTTTTTCATCAGCTCAGACTCAACTAAAACTTCATCTGCACCACGTCTCAACTGTTCCAGAACCTGTTCTTGCAATTTTTTTCTCCATCTCTAAAATATTTGTCTTACACTATTATAGATACATTGAAGCAAAGTCCAGAAATAATTATCCTTTTAGGCTATAATTGATGGTAATTTATTCCATATTTCGCTTTTTTGAGCAATAAAACTCAACGACTTAGACCCATATAATTGTGAAGAACAAATCATATAAATCTTTATTCTTAGGTGTGTGTACAGCTATTGTGGCGAGCACCAGCTATGCACTTATCGTACCTGAAAAGGCTAAATCCAATTTTGACAGCAACCCCCAGCCTCTGCCTGCAATACACTCAGAGGCTAGCGCTTTAATCATTAGCAGCCCTGTTGTCTCACCAACTCAAGAAAAGGCAAAACTGGAGTTCAATACTTTTACCCATAAAATAAAAAAAGGTGAAAGCCTATCTGTCATTTTCTCCAAACTTAATCTCAGCAAAAAAGACCTGCATAGCATTACCCATGCTAATGACTTGGGAAAACAATTTGCCTCAATCCGCCCCGGCAAAAGCCTCGTTGTTAACACTGACGTTGACGGCCTGCTTCAACAGCTGATATACCAAAAAAACTCCATAGATACACTTGAAGCAACGCGTAGCAATGACGGTACCTTTGATATTGAAATTATCAGCAAACCAACAGAAAGAAGAATTAATAACGCACACGCCACCATTAATTCATCTCTATTTATTGATGGCAAAGAAGCAGGGCTTTCCGATAAAACAATCATGCAGCTCGCAAATATTTTTGCCTGGGATATTGATTTCGCTCTTAGTTTACGCAAAGGCGACCAATTTACAGTGGTTTATGAGGAATTATTTGCTGATGGAAAAAAAATTGATTCAGGCAATATTATCTCTGCCGAATTTGTTAATCAGCACCACTCTTTTACCGCAGTCCGATTTGAAGATAAAAATGGTAATGCCAGCTACTTTACACCCGAAGGAAAAAGTATGCGTAAAGCTTTTTTACGTACACCTGTAGATTTCGCTCGCATTAGCTCCCGCTTCAACCTAAAAAGAAAGCATCCCGTTTTGAATAGAATCCGTGCCCATAAGGGTGTTGATTATGCAGCCAGAACTGGCACAAAAATAAAAACAACCGGCGATGGAAAAATCATTTTCCGTGGCCGTAAAGGCGGTTATGGCAGGGTAGTTATTGTTCAGCACGGCCAAAAATACAGCACGCTTTACGCGCACATGTCTAACTTCAGAAAAGGACAAAGAGCAGGCAGCCATGTTAAACAAGGAGATATTATCGGCTATGTTGGAAAATCAGGATTAGCAACAGGCTCACATCTTCATTATGAATTCCGAGTTAATGGCGTACACCGAAATCCATTAACTGTAAAGCTTCCTCATGCAGAACCAATAAAGGATTCACTACTAGCTGAATTTAAAGAACGGACTCAACCGCTACTAACTAAACTTAACAGCGCCAAAGCAAGCAATCTTATTGCTCGCCACCCATAATAATCATGTCTGAGCTGTTTATCGGCCTGATGTCAGGAACGAGTCTTGATGGCATCGATGCAGCTCTAGTTGAATTCAATGGTGACCAGGGCAAGCTATTGGCTTTTGAATACCAGCCCTTTTCTAACGACATTAAAAAAGCTATTCAAAGCATCTCAATACCTGGCACCCCAATACTTCTAAAAAAATATGGAGCAATTGATATCCAGCTGGGCCGTTTATTTTCTCAAGCCTGCAATAACCTACTCAAACTAGCCAATATATCCAGCTCTGACATCACAGCAATAGGCAGTCACGGCCAAACTATTTACCACGCCCCCAGCATGCCTGAAGCATTTTCTTTGCAAATAGGTGATCCCAATGTCATCGCCGAAGAAACTGGCATCACCACTGTTGCTGACTTCCGCAGAAGAGACATTGCTGCTGGCGGACAGGGAGCCCCCTTAGTTCCCGCATTTCACCAAGCCATTTTCGGCCAATCTTTTGACCTATCAAAAGAAAACATCACCATTGCAAATATCGGAGGGATAGCAAACATCACTCACTTATCCGCCAGCAAAATAATTGGCTTCGACACTGGCCCCGGCAATGCCCTGATGGACTTCTGGATTCAAAATAATTTAGACTCGCCTTATGATAAGAATGGTTCTTGGGCAAAAGCAGGTGAGAAAAGTCAAGAACTGCTAGACTCGCTGAAGCAGGACCCTTATTTTAAATTGCCCCCACCTAAAAGCACAGGCAAAGAATATTTTTCCCTCTCTTGGTTAAATAAAAAAATCAGCAGAATTTCTGATTGCAGTGCAATTGATATACAGGCCAGTCTTTGTCATTTAACGGCAGATACAATCACTGAAGCCATTAAGTGCTATGCGCCTTTAACAGATCACACTTTAATCTGCGGAGGCGGTATGCACAATAGCTATTTAATAGAGCTAATAAGAAAGGCACTAAAAGTTCCGGTATCTTCTACAGCTAATTTTGGAATTAACCCAGATCACGTAGAAGCCATGGCATTTGCCTGGCTAGCCAGGCAAAGCATGAATAATTTAGCTGGGAATGTACCTGAAGTCACAGGAGCAAGATCGCCTGTTATTCTTGGCGGGATCTACCCTGGACGGAGGAGGAGCAGGGTTACACTGAAAACGAAGACCCGCAGCCACAAGTAGTACTTGCATTTGGATTTCTGATAACAAATTGGGAACCCGAGACATCTTCTTTATAGTCAATCTCAGCGCCATTCAAATACTGCACGCTCATTGCATCAATTAAAACTGTAACTCCGCCATTTTCAACCTGAGTATCATCGTCATTAACCTCTTCATCAAAAGTAAAACCGTACTGAAAGCCAGAACAGCCCCCACCAGAGATATAAACCCTAAGCTTTAAGTTATCGTTGTCTTCTTCAGCAATTAAAGCACCCACTTTAGCAGCGGCACTATCTGTAAAAATAATTGGTTCAGCCATTATGTTTGATTCCAACTTGTAAATAAAAATAGATTATGTCAATACCCAGTGTTTTAGTCAAGATTTAGGGGTATAGAGCAACTGCTTCCAATCCAGCTTTCTCATCCAGCCCCTCCATTAAATTCATATTCTGCACAGCTTGCCCCGCGGCACCTTTAACCAGGTTATCTATCACTGACAACACAACCAAGGTATCACTGCCCTGAGGCTGATGAACAGCAATCTGACATTTATTGCTGCCTCTTACATTTCGAGTATCCGGATGCAGCCCCTGAGGAAGCACATCAACAAAAAGTTCATCTCGGTACCTTTGCTCAAATAAAGCCTGAACCATATTTGCATCTCCGGTGATCCGCCCATACAAAGTTGCGTGAATCCCCCGAATCATTGGCGTTAAATGAGGAACAAATGTTAACCCTACCTGCTGTTTTGCCACCAACATCAAGCCCTGCGTAATTTCTGGCAAGTGCCGATGACCATTAACAGCATAAGCCTTAAAGCTTTCACCTGTTTCACTCATCAACGCAGAGACTTGTGCTGAACGTCCTGCCCCACTAACGCCAGATTTTACATCAGCTATCAAATGAGAAAGGTCAATTAAATTATTTTCGATTAATGGAAAAAACCCCAATTGCACTGCTGTAGGATAGCAGCCTGGACAGGCAATAAGGTTTGCCTGTTTAATAGCTTCCCGATTAGCTTCAGGCAAACCATAAACAGCCAAGCCAATCACATCAGGACAAGCATGTTCCATGCCATACCATTTCGACCATTCCTTAACATCCTGAATTCTAAAGTCGGCTGATAAATCAATAACTTTAACATTACGTGCCAGTAACTGTTCAGCCATTAGCATTGCAGTGCCATTTGGGGTTGCAAAAAACACTACGTCACATTCAGCCAGGGCATCCAGTTCAGGCAGGGAAAAAACAACATCGCACAATCCGCGCAAACTGGGATAAAGCCCATCTACTCGCTCGCCCGCATCTGACCGGGAAGTCACCACGCTAACATCTACATCAGGATGCAAAACCAACAGACGCAATAATTCCACACCTGTATATCCAGTCCCTCCAACTATTCCTACACGAATCATTATATTTTCTACCTACTTAAAAATCTTACTTATGCTTCCCACAACCTGCGGTCATTTCTACGGTATATAATACCTGTTTGTTTGCCATTTCTTATACTTTTTCATATCACGCTATGCTTGCCATTGAAATAATTGATAAGGTACTTAAAAACATCAGTCGTCCCATTCCAAAATTATCAGGAACAGAAGTTTTAATTAAAGTTGTTGCAGCAGGCGTTAATCGCCCCGACATTATGCAGAAACAAGGCCTGTATCCTCCGCCAATGCACGCTTCGGATATACCTGGACTAGAAATATCAGGCATCATAATTAAAATAGGCCGCAAAGTCAGAAACATAAAGACTGGGGATAAAGTTTGTGCGCTAGTGGTTGGCGGCGGCTATGCTGAATACTGCGTGGCAGATGCGGAACTATGTCTTCCCATACCCTCTAATTTTGACTTTATTCATGCGGCAGCCATACCTGAAACTTTTTTTACTGTCTGGAGCAACCTTTTTGACAGAGCGCAATTAGAAAAAAATGAAACACTGTTAATTCACGGTGGAAGCAGTGGCATAGGCACAACAGCCATACAGCTAGCCAAAGCTTTTGGTGCAAAAGTATTTATTACTGCCGGGTCAGCTGAAAAATGTCTCTTTTGTACTAAACTAGGAGCTGATATGGCAATAAATTATAAAGAAAAAGATTTTGTTGCCGAAATAAACAATTCTACTCAGGATAAAGGTGTTGATGTCATTCTAGATATAATTGGAGGAAATTATTTTTCCCGCAATTTAAAATGTATGGGGACCGATGCCCGACTACTGCAGATAGCAATCCAAAACGGGGCCAAAACTGAAATAAGCCTTCTTCCTGTTATGCTCAAACGCTTAACTATTACAGGGTCTACCTTAAGGTCACGAAGTAATCGCTTTAAAAGAAAAATAGCCAAACAGCTGCTGAAACAGGTCTGGCCAATGCTGGAATCAGGTAAAATAAAACCAGTTATACACACCGTTTTTCCTTTAAAAGAGGCCAGCAAAGCACATCAACTGATGGAAAGCAGTGAGCATATTGGAAAAATTGTTTTAACTATCTAGTCTATAAACTTATAGTAATACCCAGCTACTTTAGCTGATTTTTTAGGATAATCATACCCCATAAAAAAACCAGCTCTAGCACCATTAACTACCACAGGATTTAAGCAACATGGCAGAACATGACAAAAAACATAAAATATTACAAAAAGCCCTGGAAATAAATCTAGATAATTGCAAGTATGGCTCCATTGTTGAAATAGGAGCCGGACAGGAAGTTGCCAGAAACTTTTTCCGTGCAGGAGGCGCTGCCGGAACAGTTGCAAAAACTATGTCAGCTTATGACATGCAAGTCAGTGATGATATATATGGTGTAGAAGAATCAGGAAGATATGTCAGTCGCAGCCGTTTAATGAAAATGCTGGACAAGGAGTTCTCATCAATCACAGAACTTCTAACTCCCACCCGCCCTAAAAACACTACTTTTTTTTCTTACGCCGCCACCGTCACTGCAAAAAGCTATCTGCAAAAAAATGAATGCCATGGCTGGATAGGCATCCGTTTGCAACTTTACCGAGAAGCTGAGCCCAGTGACATTATTTTGCATGTACGCATGCTGGACAATGACGGAAGCTCACAGCAGGAAGCATTAGGTGCCCTCGGAGTTAACTTGATTCACGCCGCTTACAATCATTTCACTCACCCAAAAAAAATTATCGAATCCTTACTTGATGATTTAGAACCAGGGCGCCTTGAAATAGATACCATTAATTTTTCAGGCCCTTATTTTGAAGAGACTGAAAATAGATTAATGAATTTGCATCTGGTTCATCACGGCCTTACGCATGCCATTATGTTTAATACCAAAGGTGAAGTCCAAGTTCCGGCAGAACACTTATACAAAAAGAATATTCTGGTCATACGAGGTACATTTACTCCGCTAACTAAAATCCATCTCGATATGACCAAATGCGGTCAACAGCATTTCAATGAAATGGAATATATTAATGCGGATAGAACTGTTGTTTTAGCAGAGCTGACCATGGCAAGCTTAACCATTGGAGACCAGATAAACGATGCCGACTTTCTTGCCCGTGTCGACATGCTAAACACTCAAGGATATACGGTAATGGTTTCTAATTATTTACGCTATTTCCGTTTACGAGAATATTTTAGGCGCTACACTAAACAGCAGATTGGCATGATTCTAGGCATTTCCAATCTGGATTTGATTTTCCAGGAAGAATATTATGAAGGGCTTGAAGGTGGAATTTTAGAAGCCTTTGCAAAATTGTTTCCAGATAATACTCGTCTCTACATATACCCCTATAAAAACGCAGAAAAGAATGAACTTGTAACTGTTAAGAACTTTAAACCATCTAAAAACTTACAGCACTTATATACTCATCTGCTTGAAAATGGCTATCTAATTGGATTGGAAAACGCTGATGAAAGTCTACAAGGCATAAGCCCCGCTAAAATTCTTGCAGACATCAAAAAAGGGCCCGGCGAGTGGGAAAAGCACGTGCCGGAGTCTATCGCTGAAATGATTATTAAGAAAAAGCTATTGGGGTTTGCCAATAGCAAATAGCCTTCCAAAGACAGCTAACAGCCTCAGTTAATTCTAAATGTTCAGAATTAACTGAGGCTTATGGACTCTGCCGGCAAAATTTAGATTTCTAGCATTATATTTGCTTAAAAAAATCTTTAGGAGCCCCGCAGATTGGACAAGACCAGTCATCAGGCAAATCAGCCCAAAGAGTTCCTGGAGCATACCCCCTATCAGGCTCCCCCTTTTCTTCATCATAAATATATTCGCATTCCATACAGCGGTATTTTTTAAAATCTGTCATGATAATTTTCCTCATTTAGGTAAAGCATTTGCCAAACTAATTTACAGGGAAAGGCTTTTGCTGATTAGCCCATTCATTTAAATTCAAATAACCTTCGCTATTTTTAACGGGCCAATGCTACAACAAGGTTGACCAATATAGTGAGTACAATAGAGCCGATAAACATTGCCTTCCAGGGGAAAAATACTTTTACCCCTGAACGATCTGCATCTTCATTCTGTTCAATAGCTCGCCTGGCATTTTCTTCAATTTTTTTCTGAACTTTAGCGGTGGCATTAGGAAACAAAAGAGGCAAAGCATTCAGCACTACCGTCAACACCACTGATGCTACGACTGAATAGACAATAAAGTTACTCATACACTTCCCCCTGCTATTTTGTTGCAATAATTCTACCTGGGCTTCCAATAGATTTTAAACTGAAAATACTGCTCCCAAATAGGAAACAGCCCTTCTGCCAACAACTCAGTCATCTGCCAGTGAATCACCCGACTAAAGGAAGGAGCCTTAAGTCAGAGCCTATTTCCTAATGTACCCAATAATCAAACACCAACCCCACAAAAACAGCCAGGCCAAAATAATTACTATTTAAAAAAGCCTTAAAGCACAAAACCTTGTCCCGATTAAAAATCAGCTTCTGCTGATAAACCGACAAACAAAACGCAACAAAAACACCCGCATAATAAAAACCGCCTAACTGCTGCATTTGTCCGATAGCAATTAATAAAGTGATGATAACCAACTGTAGTCCAGCCATAATCTCGCGATCTTTATTCCCAAATAGAATGGCAGTAGATTTAACCCCTATTCTTAAATCATCTTCTTTATCTACCATGGCATACATAGTGTCATAAACCAAAGCCCACAGCATTACTGCCAGATACATTACCCATGCTACGGCTGGAATCTCATTTGTCTGCGCACTAAACGACATGGGCACGGCAAATCCAAAAGCTATGCCTAAATAGGCTTGGGGCAATTGGGTGTAACGCTTCATAAAGGGATAGCTGGCAGCTAAAAATGCTGCTACAAATGACAGCATAATGGTCATAGAATTAAGCTGCAGTACTAATGCAAAGGCTGTTAAACATAAAACCGCAAATAATATTAGCGCTTCTTTTGGACTGACCTTGCCAGCCGCAATGGGTCTTTGTTTGGTTCTTTCTACATGCGGATCAAAGTCTCGGTCAGCATAGTCATTAATTACACATCCCGCAGCCCGCATTAATATTACGCCGGAACATATAATAAATAATACAAATAAATCTGGATTGCCATCGCTGGCAACCCACAATGCCCATAAAGCAGGCCATAATAAAATCAGAATACCGATAGGCTTATCAAACCGTGCCAATAGCCAATATTGTCGCAGTCTATCTTTAATCATTGAATTATTACCTTTCATTTTCTCTGATGGATTCAATAATTGAGGTGGTTGAATGGCCTTCAAAAAGCGATAGCATTTTCACCTCGCCACCATTGGCAATAACACTTTCATGCCCTGCTATTTGAGTAATATCCGTGTAATCTCCTCCTTTAGCCAAAATATCGGGCAATAAATAGTCAATTTCCTTTTTTGGCGTATCGCCTTCAAAAGACAGCACCCAGTCTACGCATTCCAGAGCCGCCAACATTTCCATTCGATATTGAAGATTATTAACCGGACGTTCTGGGCCTTTGAGCCGTTTAACCGAATCGTCGCTATTGACTAGAACGATCAACCTATCGCCCAAGGCTTTTGCCTGCTGTAAATATCGAATATGACCTGGGTGTAAAATATCGAAACAGCCATTTGTTAAGACAATTTTCTCCCCCTCCTGCCTGGCCATCTGCATGGCTTGCTTAATATCTTCCATTGACCCTACACCGCGATGATGTGCACGCTGTCCTTGCAATGCATAATCCAACTCTTCCGTGTTAACAGTTGCCGTACCGATTTTACCAACCACAATGCCTGCACCCATATTGGCCAAAACAGTGGCCTCTGCCAGTGATTTTTTTGCAGCCAAACTGGCGGCCAATACTGAAATGACCGTATCACCTGCACCTGTTACATCAAAGACTTCTCTGGCATGGGTTGGCAAATGCAAAGGAGGCTCCTCCCTAGTCAGCAAAGTCATTCCATGTTCTCCTTGAGTAACCAGCAAGGCTTTATAATCCATTTCCAGCAACAGATTCATTCCTTTTTCCACAATCTGCTCCTGAGTTTTGCACCGTCCAACTACGGTTTCAAACTCGCTTAAATTAGGGGTGATCAATGTTGCGTGCTTATAAATGGTAAAATCGCTACCTTTAGGGTCTATTAAAATAGGCTTATCCATTTTTTTCGCCAAGCCTATGAACTGTTCAATATTATCCAGAGTACCTTTGCCATAGTCAGATAATATAATGGTATTGGCCTGCATCATTTCCGCATGGTACAGATGCAATAGCAGCTCATTGTCAACACCATGAAAATTTTGTTCAAAATCTAGGCGTATCAATTGCTGATGCCTGCTCATTACTCTTAATTTGGTAATGGTCGGATGATCTTTTAAGGCTTCAAACTGGCATAAAACACCTGCACTCTGCAATAATTCTTTTAATGAATCTGCCGCTTCATCCTGCCCCACAAACCCCATTACCGAAACCTTTCCTCCCAGCGCGGCAATATTTAACGCCACATTTCCTGCACCACCTGCACGCTGCTCATCATTTTTCACATGAACAACGGGGACTGGCGCTTCCGGAGAGATTCTGGATGTTGTTCCATGCCAGTATTTATCTAGCATTAAGTCACCAATCACTAAAACACGACCTGTAGAATAATTAGGTAATTGCATAGGTTTAAACGCAGTTTATAAAACAAAATGATATTATACCCTCTTCTACACTATCCAAAGGGCGTAACCATGAGCGTAAAGATTTATCATAATCCGCGTTGCAGCAAATCCAGACAAACTTTGCAATTGCTAAAAGAAAAAGGCATTGATGTAGAAATTATCGAATATTTAAAAACACCGCCGACTGAGGCTGAGCTGTCAGATATTTTACAAAAGCTGAATATGGAGCCTCGCGCCTTAATGCGCAGAAACGAAGCCGAATACAAAGCTACGGGCATGGACAATACTGAACTGACTAAGGAGGAATTAATTAAAGGCATGATTGCTACTCCCAAACTGATTGAACGCCCTATTGTTTTATCGAATGATAAGGCTGCAATAGGGCGGCCGCCTGAGAGCGTGATAGAGATCCTTTAATATAGTATGCTTTTCATCCTCTCCTTTCTAAAAAAAAGGAGGAGGAGTTTTTTACCCACTATTCCCAAACATGACTAAAATTCTAATCTTATATTATAGTCGCAACGGTACAACCGAAAAAATGGCAAATCAAATTGCCAGAGGTGTTGAGTCCATTGAAAAAACTGAAGCCGTATTAAGAACCGTTCCAGAAATATCAACAGTTTGCGAACAGACAGAGGAGCCCATTCCAAAATCTGGCGCGCCCTATGCAACACTTGAAGATTTGAAATCATGTGATGGATTGGCTTTAGGCAGTCCGACACATTTTGGCAATATGGCCGGCGCGCTTAAACATTTTATAGATAATACTACAGAGATCTGGTTTCCAGGCACATTATCAGGCAAACCTGCAGGCGTATTTACCTCCACAGGCAGCATGCACACAGGGCATGAAAGCACATTATTATCGATGATGCTCCCTCTTATGCATCACGGCATGCTGATTATGAGTATACCGAGCAATGAAATCGCCTTAAAAGAAACAAGTACCGGCGGCACCCCCTACGGCCCTAGCCACCTATCTTCTGCAGGACACAATTTAAGCGCCGATGAGAAGGCCATTTGCCGTGCTCTGGGCTGCCGACTGGCTAAAACGGCATCCGCACTAAAACGAACCCAATGAAAAGAATCTATTATTACTATCTTGCGCTGACTGGCTTTTTCGGCCTATTTATTCTGCTAATGCTATGGAATACCATTCTAGTTCCATCTACACACCTGCCTATTTCTTTAGTTATTGTCTGCGTCATAACTCCTATCCTAATACCCTTTAAAGGACTGTTAAATGGCAACTTAAAAAGCTGTACCTGGATGAGCTATATCAGCTTGTTTTACTTTACCCACGGCGTAGCAGAATCTTTTAACTCGCCAGATGAAATATATTACGCATTATTAGAAGTCCTTTTTAGTCTAATGCTTTGCGCAGGTTGCGCCTTTTATGTTTACAAAGCTGAAAAAATAAAGTAGTCCCGTGCCAAAGCAACTTCCCTTACAATTTGAATTTCAGTCCAACCAGAATTTCAATACGTTCTACCCTGGCGGCAACGAAGAAATCATTAACCACCTGCAACATATATTCAATAACAACGAACAGCAAATTTTTTTGTGGGGTGAAGCAGGAACAGGTAAGACCCATTTGTTACAGGCTATCTGCCAAGAAAGCAATCAACAGAATAAAACCAGTTTCTATTTCTCATTCAGAAAAACGCTGCCTAATTCTGAAATGCTAAACGGATTAGAAAACTTTGATCTTGTTTGCCTTGATAATATTGAGCTGATTGCGCAAAACCCAGATTGGGAGCAAGCCTTCTTCAATTTTTTTAATTTACACAGGGACAATAATAAGCAGCTTATCATTTCTGCACATTGCCCACCTAAATATCTCCCCTTTCAACTTCCTGACCTTAAAACTCGAATGGGCTGGGGACTCACTTTAAAGATAGCCCCCTTAACAGATGAGCAGCTGCTCAATGCACTTATCTATAAAGCCAATGATTTAGGTTTTGAAATTCCAGTTAATGTAGGCCGTTTTCTAATCGCTCATTATGCCAAGGATCTTCCTTCAATTTGGATGCTGCTGGATAAGATCAATCATGCAACATTGGCCGCTAAACGTAAATTGACCATTCCATTTCTTAAGCAGATTATGAGTGAACAGAACACACCATGAATCAGGATAAAGTCCTTATCGTAGGCGCAGGTGCCATTGGCAGCTTTTATGGCGCCTTATTGAGTAAAGCCGGAGCAGATGTTTCAGTTGTCTGCCGTTCTGATTACAATATAGTTAAACAGCACGGGTATAAAATTAAAAGCCATAATTTAGGAAACTGGACATTCAAACCCGCTCAAGTACTGAAAACCGCAACTGATTACAAAGGCCAGACTGATTATATTATTCTTTGCACTAAAGTTATTTCGGGAACAGACAGGGTTAAGCTGATACAGGGGGCCGTTACTCAAAACACCTGTATTGCCTTTATCCAGAATGGCGTAGAAATCGAACAGGAACTTATAGACGCTTTTCCTAAAAATGAAATCATCAGCGGACTGGCCTTTATTTGCTGCAATCGAAAAAACCCTGGAGAAACCCATCATTTAGCTTACGGCAAACTAACCCTTGGAAGCCTAAATAAAAAAGAGCAAACCTCAAACAGGGCCCAGAATCTGTCTGATTTAATCAATCGCGCAGGCATCGAATCAATTGTTACAGATCAAATTATTAGCAGCCGCTGGTTAAAATGTTTATGGAATGCCGCCTTCAATCCGCTTTCGGTTCTTTCTGGCGGCCTGTCTACTGAAAAAATCTTGTCCACTCAAGAACCTCTAATCAGAGCCATCATGCAGGAAGTTATGCAAACTGCTCAAGCATGCGGCCATCCTTTGCCAGCAGAAAGCATCGATATCAATATAAAAAACACCCAGCTCATGCCACCCTACAAAACCAGTATGCTATTGGATTATGAAAATCATAAAACAATGGAAATAGAGTCTATACTTGGAAATACTGTATCAGCTGCTAACAGGGTGCGCATTGCCTGTCCAGTTTTAGACGCTTTATATGCTTTGATGAAACTAAAAGAACTGAGCCAGAAAAACATCTAACCATATCACCTTAAAAAAATATCATTTCTACAGTTTTAGTGTAAAATAGGAGGATTTTCAAAGTACAAATCATATTTTATCTTTGAATTCTATAACAAGCGCCTTATTTATCGCCTTAAAAGCCGGTTAAGCCACCACGGAACGACCTGCCTAGAAGTATAAATACCCTCTTAATTATTTAAGGAACAAGCCTTAGATAACAAAAGAATTTACACTTTTTTATTTCATTTTTTAGAGTACAAACATGACAGATCTAGCCCTCTATAGAAACATCGGCATTTTTGCCCACGTTGATGCTGGCAAAACCACAACAACTGAGCGAATATTAAAACTTACTGGCAAAATCCACAAATTAGGCGAAGTACATGATGGGGCAGCGACTACTGACTTCATGGAACAGGAGCAAGAACGCGGCATCACCATTCAATCAGCTGCAACCTCATGTTTCTGGAACGACCATCGTTTCAATATCATTGACACACCGGGACACGTTGACTTCACCATAGAAGTATACAGATCATTAAAAGTATTAGATGGCGGCATTGGTGTGTTCTGCGGATCAGGAGGCGTTGAACCTCAATCTGAAACCAACTGGCGCTATGCAAACGAATCTGAAGTTGCCCGTATTATTTTAGTCAACAAACTAGATCGTTTAGGCGCTGACTTCTACCGCGTTGTAAAACAGGTTGAAGACGTTTTAGGTGCAAACCCTTTAGTCATGGTCTTACCTATAGGCGAAGAAGATGATTTTGTAGGTGTTGTTGACTTATTAACCCGTAAAGCATGGGTATGGGACAATTCAGGCGACCCAACAAACTATGAGATTCAAGACGTACCTGCCGATATGGTAGACAAGGTCGAAGAATGGCGCGAAAAGCTAATCGAAACTGCAGTTGAGCAAGACGATGATGCGATGGAAAAATACCTGGACGGGGTAGAACCAGACATGGAAACTATCAAAGCGTGCATACGCAAAGGCACAATCAATCTTGATTTTTTCCCTACATACTGCGGATCTGCATTCAAGAACAAAGGCATTCAATTGGTTCTTAACGCAGTTATTGACTACCTGCCAAGCCCAACAGAAGTTAAACCCCAGCCAGAAGTAGATGAAGACGGCAACGAAACGGGCGAGCTTGCCATTGTTGACCCTGACAGACCATTACGTGCTTTAGCATTTAAAATCATGGACGATCGCTACGGTGCATTGACTTTTGTTCGCATTTACTCAGGTAAAATCGAAAAAGGCATGTCTGTGATGAACAGCTTTACCGGAAAATCAGAGCGTATTGGCCGCTTAGTAGAAATGCACGCCGATGAACGCATTGAGCTAGAATCGGCTCAGGCTGGTGACATTATTGCCGTTGTGGGAATGAAAAATGTTCAAACCGGCCACACCCTGTGTGATCCTAAAAACCCAGCAACACTTGAGCCAATGGTCTTCCCAGACCCAGTTATCTCAATTGCGGTAGCACCAAAAGATAAGGCTGGATCAGAAAAACTGGGGATAGCTATCGGAAAAATGATCGCGGAAGACCCTTCTTTCCGTGTTGAAACCGACGAAGATAGCGGCGAGACCATCCTAAAAGGAATGGGCGAACTGCACCTTGATATTAAAATAGATATTCTTAAACGTACACATGGCATTGATGTTGAAGTGGGCAAACCGCAAGTAGCTTATCGTGAAACAATCACCAAAAGCATTGAAGATAGCTACACCCACAAAAAGCAATCAGGTGGTTCAGGCCAATACGGCAAGATTGATTACACTATCGAACCGGGCGAACCTGGTTCAGGCTTTATTTTTGAGTCAAAAGTTACTGGAGGCAACGTACCAAGAGAGTTTTGGCCTGCAGTAGAAAAAGGCTTTAAAAACAGCATTGATAATGGTGTTTTAGCGGGCTTCCCATGCCTAGACTTTAAAGTAACATTGCTTGACGGTGCATTCCACGCAGTAGATTCATCAGCCGTGGCCTTTGAAATTGCAGCCAAAGCAGCTTACCGCCAATCAATACCTAAGGCAGGACCCCAGTTAATTGAACCCATCATGCATGTTGACGTTTATACGCCAGAAGATCATGTCGGCGATGTTATTGGCGACATTAACCGTCGACGCGGCATGATCAAATCTCAGGAAGCAGGGGTTACAGGTGTGCGCATTAAAGCAGACGTTGCTTTGAGTGAAATGTTCGGATATATTGGCGATTTACGCACAATGACATCCGGACGCGGGCAATTCTCCATGGAATTCTCTCACTATCTACCATGCCCTAAAAATGTGGCTGAAGAAGTCATTAAAGAAGTACAAGAGCGCAATAAGAAAAAATAACCTTAATTGCTCTTGAAAAAAGCCCTTTTGAATTTATTCAAAAGGGCTTTTTTTGCTCGCATAAAAAAACCGCCATACCTTTTGGCATGGCGGCCAAAAGCTCAAAAAGATCAGGCAGAGAAGTTTTCTGCAGCAAAATCCCAATTGACCAAAGCCCAAAAGGCTTCTAGATACTTAGGTCTTGCATTACGATAATCGATGTAATACGCATGCTCCCAAACATCACATGTCAACAAAGGTGTTTGCCCTTCGGTTAAAGGAGTCGCTGCATTGCTGGTACTGACTAACTCGATGCTTCCGTCAGAATTTTTAACCAGCCAAGCCCAGCCCGAGCCAAAAGTAGTCACAGCACATTTAGTGAATGCTTCTTTAAATTCAGCAAAAGAACCAAACTTAGCAGAAATAGCATCAGCCAAAGCACCTGTAGGCTCACCGCCGCCATTAGGAGACAAACTGTTCCAGTAAAACGTATGATTCCAGATTTGCGCAGCATTATTGAACATGCCGCCTTCAGAGCGGTCCACAATTGATTCAAGCGAGGCATCTGCGAAAGGTGTTCCAGCAATTAAATTGTTAAGATTTGTTACATAGGTCTGATGATGCTTGCCATAATGAAACTCAAGCGTTTCCTCAGAAATGTGAGGCGCAAGCGCATCTTTAGCATAAGGTAAAGCGGGCAGTTCAATAGCCATGGATATCTCCGTCAAAAGTTAAAAAAGGAATAAATACCAAGTGATTCTCTAGGTCTTTCTAGATTGCTGTACTTTATCATTGCCACTCAATTAAATAAAGTAAAATAAGTCGCTTGACCTTGCTTACAATCACTATATCCATCAGTTTCATTTAACATTGCAAAATACAAATACCATGGCACAAGAAATCGAACATAAATTCCTATTAAAAAACAATGATTGGAAAAAACTCGTCCACAAATCATCAGAATATAAACAAGGCTACCTGATCAGCGATAAAAAAAGATCTGTAAGAGTTCGCATATCTGGCAATAAGGCCTGGCTGAATATAAAAAGCGCCACACTTGGCTCGCTTAGGCAAGAATTTGAATATGAAATACCTGTCGAGGATGGCATAGAAATTTTAAATACCTTATGTGAAAAACCGCTAATTGAAAAAACCCGCCACCTCGTGACATATGAACAACACGTATGGGAAATAGATGTCTTTTCCGGAGACAATGACGAACTGGTTGTAGCAGAAGTGGAATTATCCGAGGTAGGAGAAAACTTTGCCAAACCACACTGGCTGGATAAAGAGGTTACTGATGATTTAAGATATTACAACAATAGCTTATGCAAAAACCCGTATAAAAACTGGAAACATGAAAAATGAAAATATAAATTGAATTACAGGCAAATATGCTATATATTAAATTGTATGAATAAAACAACCACTGTTGCTTTTTTGCTACTCACAAGTAGCAAGCTATTTGCCTTTGATATAGCCCCCGAGATAAATAGACTTGAATCTCAATGGGCTACTGTATATTATGCAGAAAATAGCGCGGAACAAAAAAAACATTACCCCGCACTTATTGAAAGCGCCAAGAAATTAGTCGCCAAACACCCTCGCGCAGTGGAACCAGTTATTTGGCAAGCAATTCTGACTGCGACAAACGCGGCTTATGAACCTCCCTTTAAAGCACTTGATTCAATACAGACTGCAAAAAACCTTCTTGAACAAACCATCAAGCTTGAACCAACGGCACTAGATGGAGCCGCCTTGGTTGTCCTGGGAACACTGTACTATATGACACCGGGCTGGCCAATATCCTTTGGTGACAAAGAAAGGGCCGAATCTCTTTTCAAAAGAGCCCTAAAAATCAACCCCAACACCATAGATTCAAACTATTTTTATGCTGACTTTCTTCTTACTCAGGGCAACATTGACCAGGCACAAATTTATTTTCAACGTGCTATAGAGTCCCCAACCCGCTCACATCAGCAATACGCTGACTCACAACTAAAAAAAGAAGCTCTGGCCGCATTAAAAAATACCGAACTAAGAAAACTGAATACTGGGAAAAACAAATTCTTTTCACTGTTTTCTAGCGCAAACTCCAACTAATCTCAATTCATCATAAATTTTCTGCCGCAGCAGGAGTTTGATGGAAAAACCTACTTATCAGCAAGCACTTTCTGATATTATATGCCTAATTTTTAGACTCATAACCTGGATAGAATTATGACTTTTGTCGTCACAGAAAACTGTATTAAATGTAAATTTACTGATTGTGTTGACGTCTGCCCTGTAGACTGCTTTCACGAAGGCCCCAATTTTTTGGTCATTGATCCTGACGAATGTATAGATTGCACCTTATGCGAACCAGAATGCCCTGCTAACGCAATTTTTGCAGAAGATGAACTGCCTGAAGGCCAGGAACAATATATCGCTATAAATGAAGAGTTGGCAAAAACATGGCCTGTTATCACTGAAGTTAAAGAACCCGCAGAAGATGCAGAAGAATGGAATGGAAAAACAGGAAAAACGGATCTGCTAGAAAGATAGCCCCCCCCAAAACTTCAATAAAAGTTATTGCTCGGTGCATTCGAATAGACAAGTATAGCAAGCTGAATTCGGGTGGTTTTTCCTCACTCAACCACCCCAAAATACACTTTTTAACTACTGGAATTTTTAAGCAATGAAAAATAAGATATTAGGTCTTTTGCTCTCTAGCTTTACCTTTACACCCTTAGCGGCCATTGCCAAAAGTGATGATAGCAACTATCCGGCAGCAAACTTTCAACCCACGGTTATTTTTGCTGACGAATCTGCAAAAACAGCCGTGAGTTCCAATAAATCTGCATTTGATGCTAATTTTCCAGCCGCCAGTTTCCAGCCTAAGGTTCTTTTTGCTGATGCTTCCACATCTTCTAGCAGCGTGTCTACTGGTGAAAAATCTTCTTTTGACCCTAAATATCCCGCTGCGAACTTTGAGCCAAAAGTTATTTATCCCTAACCGCTTTGCAACATCTCTGTTTAATTATTACAAATAATTAAACAGAGACAGTTTTTGCACTCGCGAATAAGCTTGCTGCGCTGCCTGTAATGCCGTCTGCTCTATATTAAACCGGCTTATTGCTTCTGCGTAGTCCAAATCCTGCACATCGGATAAAGTTGATTTCATATCCAGCACAAACTTTTCGTTTTGAGATTCCTGCCCATCCAATGCGTGCATTCTTGCGCCCACTGAAGTTCTGACTCTTAAAAAATTATTTAATGCGGTATCCAAATCAGAAAGCACATCATTGGCCGTTGCATCAAAAATCCGCCCTGCATCACCTGAACTAAAGCCAGCATTCTTTAAAAAATCACCCGAAACTTGCCTGATTTGTACCGAGCTATTCCCTCCCGAACTTACCGAGCGAAATTCAATGGGGTTAGCCAATGAATTTATTTCTATTTTTCCATCAATGGGAGATCCCGTAATTTGCCCTTGAATATCGGCAATTAAAGCAGCCTGATTAGCATAATTAGCACCTAAATTAATCGTTTGACTATTCCCCTGCTCATCATTCAATTCGAAAGAGGCGGGGCTTGCCGCATAATTTAAAAAGGCTGACACTTTATTGCCGGAAAGAGAGCCTCCCAGATCAGCACCTTTACCAATTGTTCCCGAGCTAAAACCAAAATCAGTTAAAAACGAACCTGCCACTGCATCAATTTGTATCGAAGAATCCTTTCCTGCAGTTGTGGAAATGAATTCAATCTGATTGCCACTGCTTCTAGCTTCAATATTGTTAGCGGATAGGGCTGGAGTAGAATTTATCGCAGTCACTACCGCATCTAAGTCTGCATACGCCGCATTCAGCGTCACAGCAACAGGAGCACCATTTTCACCCGTTAAATTAAAGCTCGTGGGTGTGACGCTATAGTCAGCACCAAATTGCATAAACCGATTGCCCTTTATACTGGCTTCAGGCACCTCATACTCATGAGACAAAGCTTTAGATAAAGACTGCAAAGTATCAAACACACTGCGATGATTGCTTTCAACACCATTTACCAAGGTATTGGCCTCCTGACTTACAGAGGCAATATTGGTAAACACATCCGAGCCCAAATCACCGTCAGCAATTCTACGCTCTGGTGCCACGTCCAAGGTGCGCTGATTTATACCGCCCTGATAGACATAAGACTCACTCTGAACATTCCATGCAACTGCCGGAGTTGTTGAAAAATCACCTGAAAATATAAATTCGCCATTTGCATTTTTGGTATTTGAAACACCTACCATCTGATCAAGCATCTGATCAATTTCATATTTAATCGATAGACGGTCATCCGCTGTTAAAGTGGAATTTAATGCTTGTACCGTTAATTCTTTTGCCCTAATCAAGATATTCTCGGCCGTCTCCAAACTGCTTTCTTCTATATCAAGTCGTGACCTGGCCACCTCAATGTTATCCTGATATTGTTTCGTTTTATCGATACTTTCCTGTAAATCTAATATTTTTACCGAGGCTGCAGGCGCATCACTCGGAGCTAATATCTTTAACCCCGAAGAGAGCTGCATTTGCGTTTTGGACATTTTTACCTGATTGGCATTCATCGCGTTAACGCCCAGTTGCTGTGCCCAGGATGTTGAAATCCTCATTATTAATCTCCTAGTTAACTGCGCCAAGCAAAGAATCAAATAAACTTTGACTAACCGAAATTACTTGGGCGGCGGCTTGGTAAGACTGTTGAAACTTGATCAGATTAGCAGCTTCTTCATCCAAATTAACACCCGATATTTTCCCCCATTCTTCTTTCGCACTGTTTAACAAGGTTTCCTGTGCCGCCGATGATATTTTTGCAGACCGTGTTAAGGTACCCACTTCTGAAACGACTAAACCATAAGTATCTTGAAAAGTTGCCGTCCCCCCCAGCATATTCAGACTGTTCTCCAGACCTGCCAGAGCCAAACCATTTCTGTTATCTCCAGGCATTGGTCCGTTAATAGTGTATGTGTCATCGGGTGACTTATTGGTTGCCAGTGCAATTTCCCTAGTATTGGTAATATTATGAGCGATTGCATTTGCCGCTGAATAGGTCGGTCTAATTAAATATGCATCTCCTGCAACAAGCCCAGTTGGTTCTATGCTGATACCTGGCAAGGTATCTGGAGCACTGGCTACCAGCTGCGCAGGTACGCCAGCTGTTGCTGTCAAAGCAATCGCTGTATTATCAGCTACTCGAGTTAGGCTATAGCTCGGACCGGCCCCCACATTCAGCTGATAATCACTGTAATCAATATTAGTAATATTAGTTTTATCAAACATAACTTTAATTGACGACCCTGGGGCATTTGCTGTTCTGGATACCGCCGGAATTTCAGTGCCCCCCATACCTTGTCCCTTAAACATTAACCCGCCCGGCTTGCCATCTAAATCAAAACCATCTTGATGAATGGCATTAAACTCCATTGAGATACTCGCAGCGACACTGCCCAGCCTTTGCTGTGCTGGGTCCAGTATTTCATCTCTAAACCGTAAACTTCCTGCCAGTGCACCACCTGATAGCTCTCGAGTTACTAAACTGATAATGCCAGCATCACCCGATTTAATGCTAATATCCAGCCTTGTAGGGTCAAATTCTGATGGCTGAGTAATCAGTTTATTGGCAATAGTATCCGTTACCAATGACTGCCCTTGACTCATAAAGACATTCACCATGCCTCTGTTGCCTGGCACTACAGAAATATCCATAAGCTCAGCCAATTCATTAAGCACTGCATCCCGTTTATCCAACAGGTCATTAGGCAATTGACTGCCAATAGATTGCCCTTGAGAATTAGAAATTTTTATATTTAAATCCGCAATATCTTGTAGATGAGTGCTAACTTCCGCAACTTGCACATTCATATCGGTATTAATTTCCTTTCTAATCTCCTCGAACCGGTAATTCATAGTGCCAAACCGACTGCTTAAAATTTCCGTTTCAGAAATCAGCACCTGTCTTGCCGGAATGGATGAAGGATCATTATTCGCTTCATTTACTGCATTGAAGAAATTTTTCATAGCCGGAGCCATTCCAACGGTCGGATCAGCCAGAATATTATCAACTTGGGTAGCTAAATGCTCATAATTGCTGATATCGCCATGCGCTGAAGTACTTGAGCGTAACTGAGAAGTAATAAACTGATCATAGCTTCGGGCTATATTATTGATTGATACTCCTGTACCCAAATACCCTGCAGGTGTTTTTTGTGCTGGGGCAGTCCCTAGCTCTACCCGCTGGCGACTGTAACCGTCAGTATTGACATTAGAAATATTATGACTTGTCGTTTCCAACGAGCGCTGGAAAGCCTTAAGTCCTGTTACCGCTGTACCTAATAGACCACCTGCCATTTCTAATTCCCCTTATGACTTGCCTGAAACCAAAATCTGTTTTGATGCCAATGATTCTGCATCAACCTGATCATTAAGATCCTTGCTGTTATATATTTTCATCACTTTATCCGCATAATGAGGGTCTGTTGCATACCCTGCCTGCTGTAACTCAAGCACATACCGTTCCGCTTTTTCTGCCATTTTTATGGCAGTTTTATAGCGCGGATTGGTTTTGATAAAATCAACATAATCATCAAAACTTTCCTGATACGAATTATATGATCTAAAGCCGGCTATTTCTTTCTTGGCAATACCGTCTTTAAATTCCAGAGTTGAAACTTTCTGCTGCTGTCCGTGCCATGATTTATCTGCTTTGATATTAAATAAATTATAACTGCTGCGTCCGTCACTGGACTTTATGACTGACTTCCCCCAGCCCGTTTCTAAAGCTGACTGTGCCAATAAAACATTAGCGTTAACACCCAGTTTTTTTGCTGCCTGTTCGGCATAGGGACGTAATTTATTCACAAAATCAGTCGCTGAATTAATCCTTTGATGATCAAAGCTGCTAACCATTGGTTTAATTGTCACTTCTTCATGGCTATTTTTTGCCGTCCGGCCTATTAAATACCGTCTCTCATAATCAGCTATACCCTGCCCTTTTTCTACTGTGCCAGGCTGATCAGGACTTAATTGTTTTTCAATCATGTCTGCTAAGCCAATGCCTCCTTCACCTGCTAAATGGACTGATATTTGCTGATCATACATATCCCTATAAAAATCACTTTGGCTGCTATCAAAAATTCCTTCTGCCAGCTTTGCCTGACGCATACTTTTTAACATCATCCCAACAAAAACTGATTCAAACTGCTTTGCTACTTCTTTAATCGCATCAGGTGTTTTTTGTTTGGCTTCATTTTTTAATTTAGCCAAGCCTTCAAAATCTGCGTAATTATCAACGCTCTGTACATTTAGCATAGTCTTCACCTAAATAATAATCAGTTCAGCCCTTAACGATCCCGCTGTTTTAAGCGCCTCCAATATTGCCACTAAATCACTTGGCCCTGCACCTACTTTATTGATTGCCTTAACAATTTCATCAAGTGTCACGCCTGGATTAAAAACAAACATATGATTCCCCTGCTCCTCTACTTTAACCTCAGACTGAGCTGTAACCGCTGTACTGCCAGCAGCCAAAGCATTGGGCTGACTGACCTGGTCATTCTCAGTAATGGTAACGGTTAAACTGCCGTGCGATACTGCCGTTGGCTGTACACGCACTTTGCCATTAATAACCACCGTGCCTGAACGTGAATTTACAATCACCCTGGCTGGCGCATCATCAGGCACAAGCGTCATATTTTCAACCAAAGAGGCAAAAGAGACCCTTTGCGACGGATCCAGAGGCGCACTGACTTTTATTGATGTTGCGTCCAAAGCTTTTGCTGTCTCCGGCCCTAAGACCTGATTAATTGCCTCTACCATCCGATTGGCAGTGGTAAAATCTGAATTGTGCAAATTAAACACAAGCGAATTGCCTCTATTAAAAGGACTTGCCACGGCCCGTTCGACCGTCGCACCATTTGGAATACGCCCAACAGAAGGGTTATTGACTGTAATTTTTGAGCCATCCTTTCCTGAGGCGCTTAGCCCTCCTACCACCAAATTTCCCTGAGCAACTGCATAGATTTTACCATCAGCCCCTTTTAACGGACTCATTAGCAATGAACCGCCACGCAGACTTTTTGCATCGCCAATAGAAGAAATCGTAACGTCAATTTTTTGGCCTGGTTTTGCAAAAGCGGGCAAATCCGCATGTAAAACAACAGCGGCAACATTTTTTGATTTCGGGTCAATCCCGGGCGGCAAAGTGAGTCCGAGTCGTGCCAGCATGCTCCGTAAGCTCTGCCCGGTAAATTTGGTTTTATCTCCAGATGAATTTAATCCGACAACTAAACCATAGCCCACTAACTGATTGCTTCGAACACCTGCAATAGAAGCCAGGTCTTTAATGCGTTCTGCATAAACAGCCTGAACACTGACTAACAGCATTAATGTTACCAATAGAGTTTTCATATCACTCTCCTATTAGAAAGGAAATACAGGGCTTAAAAAGAACTTGGAAAACCAGCCCACTTTACTGGAGTCTGCCACCGCGCCATCACCCGTATACATAATGGTTGCATCAGCAATTTTGGTTGAGGAAATGGTATTTGAAGCATCAATATCTACAGGCCTGACAATGCCGGACAATCGGACATATTCACTGCCATCATTTAAAGTAATTCGCTTTTCACCTCGAATTCTCAAATTGCCATTAGGAAATACATTAACCACAGTAACACTGATATCACCATTTAAACTATTGCTCTGATTGGCTTGCCCCTTACCTTTAAAATCATGCTCAGAAGCCAAGGTTGCGCTTAAATCATTGCCAAAAATTATGGAAGGATCTACCCCCATGATATTAGGTGCAGTCACTGAGGTTGAGTTTTTCTTAGAAGCACCTAGATCAGATTTTTTCTTAGCTTTGGTATTTTCAGACAGTATCACTGTCAAAATATCTCCAACCCGTCTAGCGGTATGATCTTCAAACAAACGCATATCGTAGCCTGCCTGGTATATTGCTCCATTAGTCTGCTGTGGCGGACGTAAATCTACGGCCTGCACAGGAGCAAAAGCAGGGTCTCTCTTAGGCAGGGCCTCACACCCCACCAGAACAGAAAGTGATAGACAAATAATAACTTTTTGTACATTCATAAGTCACCGCAACTATAGCTGCTGAGTCACAAAAGACAGCATTTCATCCGTAGTTGAAATGGCTTTTGAATTCATTTCATAGGCACGCTGCGTTTCAATCATGCTAACCAATTCTTCAACCACGTTAACATTTGAAGTTTCCAATGAGCCTTGAAATACTGCCCCAAACTCATCCTCTCCAGGTGTTCCAATAACAGGTGCACCACTGGCCACAGTTTCTGTAAACAAGTTTTCTCCTACAGGGTTTAACCCTGCAGGATTAATAAAATCCGCTAATTGCAATTGGCCAACCTGAACAGAAGCCGCACTGCCAGGCTGCTGAACAGAGACTGTGCCATCACGGCCAATTGAAACACTTAAAGCATCATTGGGAATAGTGACATTAGGTTCTAACAGCATACCTCCAGAGGTAACCATTTGTCCTGTTGAATCAACCTTAAAGGAGCCGTCGCGGGTATAATTAATATCGCCATTTGGCATCAGAATTTGAAAAAAACCTCGTCCATTGACGGCGACATCCAATGAATTATCTGTTTGCTGCATATTGCCCTGTGTATGCAGTTTTTCTGTAGCAACGGTTCTGACACCGGTGCCCAGCTGTAAACCTGTAGGCAATTCGGTATTTTGAGTCGACTGGGCGCCTGCCTGTCGAACATTCTGATAAATAAGGTCTTCAAAAATCGCTCTGGATTTTTTATACCCTGTAGTATTGACGTTTGCCAAGTTATTGGCAATAACCGCCATTCTTGTCTGTTGGGCGTCTAAACCTGTTTTAGCAACCCATAGTGCACGTTCTGTCATGTTATTCTCCTAGTGACAATTTATTGCCTCACCAAGAGATAAAGCATTAACTATGCCATTTGCATCAGTTTAGCGCTGACACCTGAATTATCATCGGCGTTTTTCATTACTTTGGTCTGCAGTTCAAAGTTTCGAGCCAATTCAATCATTTCAACCATCGCTGAAACTGCATTGACATTAGATCCTTCTAGCGCACCTTGAACCATGCTGATATTGGCATCGGCTCCTGGCACACTGCCATCTTTAGTATGCATAAGACCATCGCCCAGCTTTTCTAAATTTTTCAACTCAGGCTTTACCATTTTAATTCTATCTACAACAACTGAGTCACTGGCATTGCCACCGATAGGCACAATGCTAATCGTACCATCCGACCCAATAGTTATTTTTTCTGCTGGCGGCAAGGTAATGGGGCCGTCATTGCCATAAATAGCACTGTCGCTACCAGTTAACAGCCTTCCTTCAGGTGTTATTTTTAAATTGCCCGCCCGTGTATAAGCCTCATTGCCATTTTCTCCTTCAACAACAAACCAGCCCTCGCCTTTAATAGCAACATCCAGTTCATTGCCTGTGGTCTGGATTGACCCCATACTCATATCTGAACCAGGCCTTTCTGCCATAGCATAAACACGCGTAGGGTACCCTGGCCCAAAGACAGGCATAGATCTAAATTGCTCTAAATCTGATTTAAACCCCGTAGTCTGGGCATTCGCCAAATTATTGGCATTTGAGGCTTGAGCCAGCAATGTTTGCTTGGCACCACTCATTGCGATAAATAAACTGCGGTCCATAGTAGTTTCCTATTTTTAGAAAGTAAGCTCTTAGGCAATTGGAAATAAAAACCCACCCACCTTGCCTAGTTTATACCAGCGTAGCTAAAGTCCCACTTCCGGTAAAATATTATGCGTTCAGAATAGTTTGAATAATGGTTTTTTCAGTGGTAATAGTTTGTGCATTTGCCTGGTAGGCTTGCTGGGCAATAATCAAATGTACAAGCTGTGTCGATATATCGACATTAGAGCTTTCTAAAGCACCTGACTGAATGACTCCAAAACTTCCTGTACCTGGCTGCCCGGGCACAGATTGACCCGATGCATTACTTTCGCCCCAGGTGGTATCTCCCTTTTTAGTCAATCCTTGAGGATTCGCAAACCGTGTCAATGCCACCTTGCCTAAAATTTCTGATCCGCCATTGCTGAACCTAGAGGAAACAACCCCTTTATCATCAATATCTATACCAATAAGATTTCCTGCTGGCAAGCCATCCTGTGATAAATCCTGTACAGAAAAGTTAGTACTAAATTGCGTGGTTCCGCCAAAATCAAAGGTAAAATCTAAATTAGCAACATTAAGAGAAGGATCCACATTGGCTAAATTAATACCATTAAAATTCTTTTTTGCGGGATCTGTAGTTAATTTTCCTGCACTATCAAAATTTAGAGTGATAGGGTCATGTCTTGTCGCACCCGCATCAGCTTTTGTTCCATTCTCATTAAAAGGAACTCCATCAATAAAAAAGTAAGATAGCCATTGGTTTGAAGCGGCATCATCCGTCACATAATACATGGATGCTATATGTGAATTTCCCTGTGAATCAAAAATAGAAACGGAAGAAGTATGGTTATATGTTCTTGAGTCGGTAGGATCAACAGGAACAGTGGTATCACCTGGTACTTGTGCAGTATAGTTGGGCGGTTTAATCTCTGTTGCATCAAGATTAACTGCCGTTTCAATTTTTGAGGTTGCAACAGGAGCCCCCTGAGCGGCATTTATTTTCAGTGGCTTAAAAACCCCCTCGCTAAAACCTTCCTCTACCGTCGTTCCATTGGGCGAAAAGGCCATTAAAAAGTTACCTTGATTATTTGTTACAAAGCCATCTTTATCTAGCTTAAACTCACCTGCACGCGTATAAAGTGAAGGCGAACTTGCTGCAGGATCTGTAGACATAGAGAAAAAGCCCTGCCCACTGATTGCCAGATCCAGGTTATTATCAGTAAAATTCAAATTGCCCTGAGAAAATTGCTGTGCAACATTGGTTACCCTAACACCAGCACCCGCCTGAGTTTTTGATACTCCCGTCACACTGGCAGCATAAACATCGGCAAATTCAGTTCTCGACTCTTTAAACCCTGTCGTATTCGCATTGGCAATATTATTGCCCGTTACCGCCAAATCTTTTGAGGCGGCATTTAGACCGCTTAATGCTGTTGAAAAGCCCATAATTATTCTCCTAAAAACTTAAAATATTTTCTTAACATCGTTAAGGCTAACCTGTCCCAGTCCTGATAACGCCAGGGTTATCTCCTCATTTTTTTTACCTAATGAGACACTTTCAACATCTGCACTCACATAAGTCTGCAATGCAGTATTTTTTCCATCAATTTTGGCTTCAGCCGTAATTTTATATACACCTGGGTCAACATAGGTTCCATCATCTAATAAACCATCCCAATTGAAACTTACATTTCCGGCATCTTGCCTGCCTAACTCCAGTGTTTTCACTTTTGTTCCACTAGAATCAAGAAAACTCACTTTTAAATTATCTGTACCATCGGTTAGCACTGCCTCTCCTGATAAAGGTTTAGTCAAAGACATAATTCCCTCTTCAGCTGGCACCATAACAGACTTGCCCACTAAGGAGGCTGCCTGCAGTGCCTGCCCAGAACTTACCGATGTTGAAAAATCAGCAAAAGATTTATTCAAATCACCAATCCCTTCAACCGTACTGAACTGGGCCATTTGCGCCAGAAAATCACCATTTTCCATTGGCTTATTTGGATCTTGATGAGTTAATTGCGTAGTCATCAATTTTAAAAACTGCTCCTGACCCAATTCCTGTTTTTTTACTTCTTTCTTATCCGCTGTGGTCGAAAGACCAAGGTTCTGAAAGGATTCAATTGCACTAATAGCCATTGCTTATCTCCTATTGCCCCATTTTTAATGTCTGTAACATCAATTGTTTGGCGGTATTTAAAACTTCTACATTATTTTGGTATGAGCGTGATGCGGACATCATATTGGCCATTTCTTCAACCGTATTTACATTTGGCTTAAAGATATAGCCATTAGCATCCGCCATTGGGTGATGCGGTGCATACTCCATTATCGCAGGTGCCTGACTTTCCACTACGCCTGCAACATTTACTTTACTAGCAGCATTCTGCCTATCCATCAGGTTATTAAGCTCTGCCCGAAACACAGGCTGTCTAGATTTATAAACTTCATCGATACTGCTGCTGACGCTGTTAGCATTGGATATATTGCTGGCAACCAGATTCAATCTTAGCGACTGTGCATTCATCCCACTGCCGGCAATATCAAAAATATTCATGGATGGCATAATTATTCCCCTCTAATTGCGGACATCAGTCCGGAAAAGCGACCATTAATAAAACGCAAACTGGCCTGGTATTGCACAGCATTTTCAGAATATTTAGCCTGTTCAATATGAGATTCAACCGTATTGCCATCTAATGAAGCCTGATTTGGGTTCCGAAACATCATTGTAGCCCCCAACAAATGGTCATTGGGTGAAAGATGTCCACCTTGTGTACGTTCCAAAGAACTATTATTAACCATTGATTTTTTTAGCACTGCCTGAAAATCCAAATCTCGCGCCTTATACCCCGGTGTATCCGCATTAGCCATATTAGATGCAAGTACTTCACTGCGCTTTTCACGCAAAGCCAAAGCTTGGGGATGAATGCCTAATGCACTGTTAAAATTAATCGCCATAATTGCCACCTCATTTCTTGTTACAAAACAAGTAGCACAGCTTATGCCATAGGCAATAAAACATTTAAAATCATAATGATATAAAAATATTTTTTTTAACATTCTTGCAACTGCTTCCAAATAAACCGAGTCTCAAGCAATCATAGAGAACAGACCATCATCCTGTAGAAAGAAGGATTGATAAAATGCCCTAAAAAACACATAACCACCTGTTTATACTTAAATTATTTATAAACTACTTAACAGCCGTAAAAAAACAGTAGTTTTAAGATTAAATGATAGGTGGCAATAATTAGCCGTACATTAAAAAATTAAAGGAAGGGATCGTCAATAAACTGACAGAAAGCAGAATAGCAGGATGAAGGAATTTCTGATTTATATAAAATGAAAAAATTGAATGCGGAGAGATAACGTTTTTCCGGCTTAAGAAACCTTCTTGAAATATCGGACTCCTCCGCTACGAACAGGCTCCAGTCCCTTAATAGCAACAGGCATGGCTTCAGTACTGCTAAGAAATATGTACCCCCCCGGCTCTAATGAATTAACCATTCTAGAAAGAATGTCTCTTTTAACATCATCAGAAAAATAAATTAAAACATTTCGGCAAAAAATGATATCAAAATGTCCAAGTACAGAAAAAGGTTTAAGCAGATTAAAGGGCTGAAACCTTACCTTACCAGCTATTGTTGGATTAAGTTTGTAACCCTCATGGATTTTCTGAAAAAAACGGCTTTTAGTCTGCGCATCCAGGCCGCGGGATAGGGCAAGTTCCGAATAAACAGCGGCTTTAGCTTCTGCTAAAACTGTTTCAGAAATATCAGTACCAATAATTTGCACATTGCGCGTCTTCCCTATTTTTTTGTTCGCATCTTCTGCGCACATACTAATAGTATAAGGCTCCTGTCCAGAAGAACATGCAGCTGACCAGACTTTAACAGTCCCAGCTTTTCTTTCAAAAATCTCCGGAAATATTTTTTCCTTTAACTCATGAAACTGCATATCGTCACGAAACCAAAAGGTTTCGTTAGTCGTCATTGCATCAACAACTGCAGTCTTCAGCCTCAAACTCATAGGCCCGGTCATCTGTATATTATTTACCAATTCAGAAAATGAAGAAAAATCAAATATAGATAGCAAGCCCGCCAGTCTATTTTTAACCAGATACTGCTTATTATCTCCCAGCACTATGCCACAATGCTGACTCAAAAAGTTCTGAATTATTTTAAAGTCGCTTGTCGTCATCAAAAACTATTGATCAATTAGAAATTATTATGTTAGACATCATTTTTCTGATGAAACTCCTTCAACTGTTCCTGAATAGTCTTGACTAAAGTATCCGGATCAAATTTTGCCAAAAATTTATTTGCACCGACCTTTTCCACCATGCTGGTATTGAAAACGCCACTCAAGGAGGTATGAAGGATCAGAAAAACATCTTTCATTTCAGCATGGCTTTTAATTTTAGTTGCCAAGGTATAGCCATCCATTCTGGGCATTTCTACATCAGAAATAATCATAGAATAATGTTTAGCAATATTAATGCCCTCATCAGCCAATTGAGACAAATGCTCCCAGGCTTCCAAACCATCTTTTAAAGTCATACATTCAATGCCAACCTGAGTGCAAACACGCTTAACCTGGTTTCTGGCGACACTGGAATCATCTACAATCAAAACACGGTCGCCTGAGCCAGAAACGTCTTGGTCGATCATTTCTTCAGAGGCCGATTCTTGCCCCCCTATCACCTCCTTCATCACCTTTTCAACATCAATCACTTCAATTAGTTCTTTGTCAAATTCTGTGACTGCCGTCAAATAGCTTTCTTTTCCCGCGCCACTCGGCGGTGCATTCACTTGATCCCAGCCTATATTGATAATCCTATCTACGGCACCCACTAAAAAACCCTGTATTGTCCGGTTATATTCAGTGACGATCACGTAACTTTCTAACCCTCTGTCCAATGCACGCATACCAATTGCCATGGAAAGATCCAAAACAGGAATTGTTTTGCCACGCAAATGAGCCACACCACATATTACTGAATGTGCTTTGGGAATCTGAGTTAAAGAAGGGCATTGGATAACCTCCTGAACTTTAAAAACATTAATGCCAAACCGCTGTCGCCCAGCCAATTTAAACAATAAAAGTTCAAACCTATTATGCCCGGCCAACTTAGTTCTCTGGTCAACCCCCTCTAAAATACTGGCCATCATTATCCTCTTAAATATAGTTATTTTTTAAGTATAGTAACTTTCTAAAACTTTACTTAAAACATTACCCTCTTATTTTTACACCTACTGGCACACTTTATGTATGTAAACAAATAAAGCTTTAAACGCGACATAACTTTGACGGTATATTATGAAAAAAATTACTTTTATTTGCTGCTGGCTATTACTGTTAACTAGCTATATATCGCCAGTTAATGCCTCACAATTTCAGACCATCGATTCAATTCAGGAGGCAACACGAGAATTCATAGCGTCTAGCCTACCCGCTTCCACAGATTATAATTTGACCCTCGGAAAGATTGATAGCCGACTGAAACTTCCGCTTTGCGGTATTCCTCTCGAAATATACAGCTCAAAAGACGTACTTAAGGCTGGGCGAAATTCCATTGGCGTAAAATGTAAAAGTCAAAAAAAATGGACAATTTACACTTCAGTCATTATAGATATTTTTAAAGAAGTCATTGTTTTATCTCAGCCCATCAAACGCGGAGAAATATATACCAAAGACATCTTGCAACTGCAAAAAAAAGAGGTATCTAAATTGCGCTCGGGTTTTTTCACTGACCCCCAAAAAATTATTAACAAGCAAGCTTCCCGAAATTTAAACCTTGGTGCAGTAGTTACTCTACTGAATGTCAAAGAACCGAAATTAGTTAAACGAGGAGAAAAGGTATCCATTAAAATAAGCAGCCCAAACCTTGAGATAAGTGTTGCAGGCATTGCTATGATGGATGGTATAAAAAATCAAAATATTAGAGTGAAAAACATTAAATCAAAACAGATTGTACAGGCAACAGTGGCAAAACAAGGCCAAGTTGTAGTCAGCTTTTAATAGCTATAAAATAAACCTAAAAAAATATTAAAGTAATCAGCAAAACTGCCGATAACAGTTTTAGATTAATATAAATAGGAAACAATCATGGCTATTCAATCATTATCTGGCAAAACCAATGCTCCTGTTTTACCTTCAAAGTCAGCACCTACTGGCAAGGTAAATAGCACAGAGCCTAAGATTGCCGAAAAAACCTCAGACAGTGTTGCGATTACCTCTGTTGCGAAAGAAATAACCAAAGCGTTTGAATCATCAACAGCCACGCCCGGGATTAATGAGGAGCGTGTTCAGGCAGTAAAAAAAGCATTAGCAGATGGAAACTACCCTATTGATGCTGAAAAAATTGCTTCAAAAATGATTCAGATGGAACAGGAACAATTTAACAATAGCAGATAACATTATGATCAATAAAACACACCCCATTACAGAAAAGCTTCTTACAAATGGTCTAGACCTAAGCCAAAAACTGCTTAATTTGCTAACTTCAGAAGCAGAGAGCTTAAGGCAACATGCTGACTCGAAAACCATTTCGGACATTGCATCCAGCAAGAAAGAAACGGTCTCTCAGCTAGATCAGTTTTCAAGGCAGATGACGCAAGTGCTCGCGACCGAAAAGCTAGAAATGTCCCCTAGCGGCATTGACGAATACTTTAAAAAAGCTGAAACAGTCAATCTAAATACTTCCAGATCAACCAGCCTATGGCAAGAAATAATCTCTGTTTCCAAACAGTGTAAACTGCTTAACGAGAAAAATGGCGCTAGCATTAACTTATTAGCTCAGCACACCCACCGCTCATTACAGCTTCTCAAAGGCAAATCCCAACAGGCCACAACATACGGGCGTGATGGCTCAACTTATAGCGACCGGCTTTCTAACACTCTAGTTTCGGTGTAAACTACTGCCAATAATTTTCTTAACTCACTCAAGTCACCCTTGACAGCAGTGATTATATTAAAGAGAACACCACGCATGCTAGGGACGTTAAAAGGTTTTTTCGGCAAAAAAGAAAACATAACAGCCTCAGATTCTGAAACTTATGAGCCAAAACCCAGTTCAAACCCCAATTTTTTGACAGATCCAAAAAAAATCAGATGCCTTCTTAAAAATATTGAGGAAGCCGCGCCTATCTGCACTATTACTATTGAGGGAACAAATGACTCATTCAGCACATCAATCCTAGATGTTCAGCTAGAAAACAATCAAATTATCCTTGATGAACTGTCTCCATCACATGGCAATGAACTTGTAATCAGCAAAAAGGCATTCAAGCTTTCAACTATCTACAATGGCATTCATTTAGCCTTCAAGGTTAATAATATTGAAACGGGACGTTCCCGTGAAATTGTCTATTATAAAGTGGCCATACCCAACAGAATATATTATCCTCAGCGCAGATCATCGCCCCGCATTCAAATAACAGTACTCCACATTCCTTTTTCTGGCATTTCCGAAAGAACAAAAGCAACCGTGGGAGGATCTATTTTTGACATATCAAGAAAAGGTCTAAGCCTAGGCATTTCTCTCACTAACAATATTGCCCGACTGCAGCGCGGAGACACATTAAAAAATTGTCGCATCTCCTTTGAAGGCCAGATGATAAGCTTTGATCTTTCCGTCCGATTTGTAAAAACCTCAAACATAAGTACTGCAAGAACAATAATTGGCGGATATTTTGAAAACCTCTCCTCAAAAAGCAGGAATAAACTTGAACGCTTTGTTGCCACATTAGAGCGAGAAGAAATCAGAAATCGGAGAGAATAAAGCCGTCACAATATGATAGAATGAAAAGCCAGCTGTCCCGATAGCTCAGCTGGATAGAGCGGCCCCCTCCTAAGGGGCAGGCCGGGGGTTCGACTCCCTCTCGGGACGCCATTTCTGCACCACAAAACCTTTCCATAGCCCATTATCCTAAAAAAATCAGCTGAATATAGAGCTATAATCCCAAACACCTATCACCTGAGCCGAGCCATGGTATTACCTCCAAAAACCACGCACCCGGTGGGTGACAAAGAAATCGCCTTTCCCAAGCGATAAATTAGCGTACTGGTTGCCGTACATTTGATGGAAAAATTCATATTGAGCGCCCCCCAGGCTCAGGTGACCCCGCTGGGACAGCTTCCCTTTATCATTCAGTTTTTAAAAATGGGGCACCTATTCCAGCAGTGGGTTGACGGATGCCCCTTGCACTACACCAGCAACAATGTCCCCGGGAAAGTTGACGTATTAGGCTCATTCCTGCTGTCGATTCTGTCAGGGCACACACGCTATGCCCATATTATCAGCCTGATGACAGACAGAGTCAATGCCAGCCTGCGGTGGTTTTCAATATAGTTATCGCCTAAAGCTTTAAAATTATGCAGCCTCTTTTCTTTCCTTTTTGTTTTTTCCATTATCTGGATTTAATCTCACTTCCCTGATCTCATCCCAATCCCTTATTTCGCGACTACAGAACAGCGCCTGCCACACCGAAAACCAATGGAATGGTTGAGCATGTTAACGGAACAATAAAAGATGCCTCAATTAAGGTCTTAATGTATAAAGACAAGGCCGACACAAAGCTGATTTAAATAAGCTCTTGGTGTATTACAACCTTAATCGAAGGCATGGTAGCTTAAAAAGAGACGCAAGGTTAGAACGCCCTTTGAAGCTGTCGAATATTGGTATAGAATGAATCCGGATATTTTTATAAAATCACCTGATATGTTTCGAGCTGATCTTTTAAAAAATCATGGCATAACGTCGTGAAACCTGACTCAACTGATTTTTTTAGGCTTGTCCTGAAAAAGTCATTTGTTCACGGCTTCTGGCACAATCTATTAGCTTTATAGTACTTTAAAACCAATAGCTTGCTCTGTAATTCTGAGTTCAACTGACCTTTTTAGGTTTAAGCCTATACGGCTTTAAAAACTATAACTCTTGAATAACTTACATATTAAGGAATATTATAATGAAAAAAAAATCCGCACTATTCTTTACACTACTTTTTAGCTTTGCCAGCAGTTCAGTTTTAGCTCGCAATGATGTATCTGATTTTTCTATTGCAGATGTTATGTCTCAGGAACAGGCTAAAGAAGCTTTGGGAAATGATGTTCGCTTTTATTTTGGCAATCAAAGACACGGAAAAATATTGAAAAGCTGGGGAGAAGTCAGCACCAATAAAAAAACAAATGCATTTTTAAAGTCCGACCAGGAAGCCTGTACCCGAGCGTTTCTATCTGCGCTGATTACACTTAAAAAACGTACTTTAAAAGAAGGTGGAAATGCCGTTATCAAAATCAAATCCAATTACAACCGCAAAGTAACCAATAGCAGTACTACTTTTCAATGTGGAGCGGGGAATATAGTGGCCGGTGTTGCTTTACTTGGGACAGTTGTAAAAATTCGATAAAACCCAAACAAAAAAGGGTTCGCTGTCTGCTGACAACGAACCCTTCTTATCAGGAACAGCTTTAAAAAGCCATTCCGAATAGCAATTAACGTTTTGAGTACTGAGGACGTTTTCTCGCCTTGTGCAAACCGACTTTTTTACGCTCTACAACTCGTGCATCACGAGTGACATAACCTGCAACTCTTAGCGAAGGACGCAACTCCTCATCAAAATCCATTAATGCTCTTGTTACACCATGGCGAATCGCTCCGGCCTGACCAGATGGTCCACCGCCTTTAACAATGACATTAAAATCGAAATCTTCTACTTTTTCCAGAAGCTCTAATGGCTGTTTTGCCACCATTTGGTCTGTTCTGCGACCAAAGTACTCTTCTATCGTTTTACTATTGATGGTAAATTTTCCAGTACCAGTGACTGCGTAAACGCGTGCTATTGCACTTTTACGACGACCTGTTCCATAATATTGAGCTGCCATAATCTATCCTATAATTCCAAAGCTTTAGGCTGTTGTGCTTGATGATCGTGAGTTGGTCCTGCATAGACTTTCAATTTCTTGAACATTGCTCGGCCCAATGGGTTTTTAGGCAACATGCCTTCAACCGCCTTATTAATAATACGATCAGGGAAAGTCTTTCTTAGCTTACCCAAGCTAACAGACTTCAAGCTACCCACATACCCTGTATGGTGGTGGTATATCTTGTCATTTTCTTTATTGCCTGTCACACCGATTTTTTCTGCGTTAACTACAATAATATAGTCGCCAGTATCAACATGTGGCGTATATTCTGGTTTATGTTTACCGCGAAGACGTCGTGCAATTTCAGTAGCAAGGCGACCTAATGTCTGTCCTTCTGCATCAATGACGTACCAATCGCGCTTAACTTCTGCTGGCTTTGCACTAAATGTTTTCATCTTTTACTTAGTAATTCGTTAAGGCTTGTATATAAGAGCGAGAATTCTACTCGAAACCCCACCATTTTTCAAGTTTATTTATAGCTTTATATTTAAAGCATGTAATTTTCGGTACAAATGAGTTCTTTCCATGCCGATTGCTGCCGCCAACTTGGCCACACTGCCCCCATTCTTTTCAAAATGATATTCCAAATAGCATTTCTCAAAATGTTCTCTTGCCTCCTTTAACGGCAAATTAAAGAACTCTGGGATAGACGAATTAAATATGGGATCATCGGCAATAGAGCCCAATGCCGATTTCACTTCATCTAGCTCGATATCTTCGCCTGCACCTAAGATCATTAATCTCTGCACCAGACTTCTTAACTCTCTGACGTTGCCTGGCCAGCTATAATTACGTAAATAATTTTGCGATGCCATGGAAAACTTTCTAAAAGGCAGCTTTTCTATATTGACAAAATAGTCCACATAATAGCTTAGCAAACCAGGAACATCTTCTCCATGCTCTCTCAGCGAGCTGATATCAAGCGCCACTTCATTCAATAAAAAATATAAATCCTGTCGAAAGCGTCCTGAGTTAACCTCTTCATCCAAGGCAATTCTCGTTGAAGCAACAACTTGAACATCTACACGGACCGATTCGCTGCCACCCACTCTTAAGAAAGAACTCGACTCCAGGGCACTCAGCAGCCTTGCCTGAGTTTCCAGGTCCATTCCAGCAATTTCACCTAAGAATAGAGTACCGCCATGAGCCTGTTCCAACAGACCCAGATAGATTTTTCCATCTTCCTCTTTGCCAAAAAACTCTACCGATGAATTCTCTGGAGAAATACTGCCTACCGCCACATCGACAAATGGCCCTTCCCGCCGGACCATATGGTCATGGAAGTAGCGCGCAAATAATTCCTTGCCTACCCCCGCCTCACCGACAAGCAACAGCTTTGCATTATGCTGAGCCAAGCGCTTTAACTGTTCTTTTGTACGCTCTATCACTGCACTCTTACCGACCGGTTCCACATCAAACATTAACTGCTGCTTAAGCCCTGCATTTTCCTGTTGCAATTGACTGGTTTCCAGTGCCCGCTCAACAGTCAGCAATAATTTTGCCAGCGACAGCGGCTTTTCTAAAAAGTCATAAGCACCCAGCCTTGTTGCTTCCACCGCTGATTCTACCGACCCATGCCCTGACATCATAATAACAGGACAAAGTGCTTCGTCTTCTGCCACCCACTCCTTAAGCAAAGTAATCCCATCAGTATCCGGCATCCAGATATCCAATAAAATCAGTTGCGGTTTACGCCGCTTCTTTTTATTTCTTGCTGAAGCGGCGTCTTCTGCCATTTCAACCTGATAGCCTTCATCCTCAAGAATTTCTGACACTAACCGCCTAATATCAGGCTCATCATCAACAACTAATATATAAGGTAATTCTGTCTTCAATGCTTTTTCCTAAAGTATTTAAATTAAGTTGCAGTGGGCAGCTGGATAATAAAACCAGCTCCTTCATTATATGCTGTATCTACCCAAATTACGCCACCATGTTCTTCAATAATTTTCTTTACGATGGGCAGCCCTAATCCCGTCCCTTTTACTTTTGTTGTCACATATGGCTCAAACACGGTTTCCAGCTGGCTCTCATTAAGACCGCAGCCATTATCGTAAATAGCAAATTCGGCATACTCAGCATTATTTCGCTTAACCTTATTCAGCTTTATTTCAATCTGTCCTTTGCCATCCATTGCCTCCTGCGCATTTTTAATTAAATTATGCAACACTTGACGAATACTAACAGGATCAGCTTCTATTACAATATTTTCAGCATTAAATACTGTAATTATTCTTATTTCTGTCTGCAATATATATAAAGCTAAAACCTCATTGATCAATAGATTTAGGTTAATCAGTTCCACCTGTCTTTTGCTGGGCCGGGCATATTCTGAAAAATCATCCACCATTGATTTCATTGCTTCTACCTGCTGCACAATTGTTTGAGTAGAACGCTGCAAAATTCTGGCTGATGCTTCAGACAGCTCTGAAGCCAATTTATGCTGCAATCTTTCGGCCGACAATTGAATGGGGGTCAAAGGGTTTTTTATCTCATGCGCCAATCGTTTAGCCACTTCCCCCCAGGCAGCGTCTTTTTGTGCCTGCATTAAATCCGTAACATCATCAAAAACTACAATCGTCCCTACCCGTTCGCCTGATGGCGAAAACAGAGGCGTTCCGCGACAAAGTAGCTCCTGCCTGCCATTAGGCCCTAAAAAGGTAAAACGCTGCTGCCATATATCCTCTGCCTGCTCCAGCAGTTTCTGAATAGACTCCCACAGCTGGGTTAATTCAGGATGCAAGACAATGACATCCAGTAAAGTCTGGCCAACAAAGTGGCTCACGGGTATATGCAATATTCTATAGGCCGCCTGATTGGCCGTTCTTATTTTATAAGATGCGCCAAAGCTAATAACACCTGCAGTTAAATTAGACAGCACCGTTTCCAGATAGGCCCGCTGATTTTCAACTTCTATACTGGCTGCTTTTATTTCATCCTGTGACCGTGCTATACGCTGGGTCATATTATTGAAGGACTCAACCAAAAAACCTAAATCATCTTGCCTAATAACTGGCAATTGTCGCTGATAATTCCCACTGGCAACCGCTTGAGTCCCTCTAACCAATTCCTTTACTGGTGAAACAATATGCCGAATACTGACAAAAGCAACCCAGATGGCAGCCAGCAGACTTAACAATAAAACGAGTGACAGCATTAATAGAAAACTGCTTTTTAACGAATTTCTTAAAAAGGTCATTTCCTGATAGCGCACAAAAGCAAAATCAATTGAATCAGTTAAATCTGCAATACGGACAGGGACAGGAAATAAAACTTGCAGATAACGAGGCTCGTCATCATGTACAGGAACAATAATCTGAATCAGCAACTCACCTTCATCCATTTGCTTAAAGGCGACATACTCCTGATTTCGTCTTACATGCAGCCAAACATGCTCTCTCGGCAACAGAGGCAATATATCTTTTGGGTCTGAACTGTTTGATGCTATTACTCGGCCCTGACGAGAAAAAAGCGCTATTTCAGTTGCGCCTGTACTTTCTCGAAGTTCGTCCATTTCCAGTGCTATCAAGGTCTGAGACTTTCCCGTCACTTGTTTAGCCAATTTTCGCGCCTGCTTTAAATGCAACCGCTTTCTCTGGTCCAAAGATTCAGCCCCCAGTTCCAGAGCATCTTCCATTGCTTTATCTATTTCCACATTAAACCAGCTATCTATCCCCTGATTTAAAAACTGCACAGAAAAATAAAACACAATGGCGGCCGGAGCAATCGAAAGCAATACAAACAGCGAAACCATTCGGGTTGTTAGCCTGGAACCAGCTTCTCCCTTTTTTAACGCCTTAGCCAGAGAATAGACATTAATCCCGATCAAAACGAATAAAACAACAGACCCCAGACTATTGCCAATTAACAGCCAAGAGTAGATGTCACTTAGTTCTGATGACTCCTGGGTAGTTGCCGTACTCATCAGCTGTAACGACAGAAGAATCAATCCAAACAAGATAACAATGGACAGACTTACCGGGAATTTTACTTTGCTAACGGCCATACTGCCCAGCGACCTGACAGCGCCCATTGCGAATCAAAATATGAGAATGGGCGGATTGGAACAGGCAATGCCTCATGCTGAAATATTACTTTTATAGCAACAAAACAATGCTGATCAGACTTTATAAAATGCTTTTCTATAATTGATAGTCTGCGAATTTTAGAAATATAGTCCAGCGCGCCGGCCAAGGTAGAAAATATGTTTTTTTCTCCATTGTTTAAACTTTTAACGCTATATAAATTTAATAAGGCATGATTCTGAATCTGATAGCCCAATGATATCTCCTGCAACGTACTATTCCATAAAACACCTTCCCTCTCAACCTTTATTACCACCCTCCAGGCTAAAGAAATTCCTTTTTGCAAAGCCTCTCTGGCTACTGGACTTAGTTTAAAGTCTATATCAGCATTTAATTCATAGCCATCAGCAACTAACTCGGTCTTAACATTTCTAACAACAGCTGAAAACTCACTGGCCCAAACAGATTCAGCAATAAAACAATAAAAAAAAAGATAAAGGGCAAGTTTCACCGTTTAATCAATTTAGCATAATAAAAGCCATCCATCCCCTGATCACCTGTCAAGATTTGCCGTCCAAAATGTCTTTTCACCCCCCAGCCAGCATTGATAACAACTTCTTCCGCATTAGCATGGCTATTTAAAAAACATTCAATTTGCTGTTCATTTTCCTGTTTTAAAATGGAACAGGTAGCATACAGCAAGACTCCTTCTGGCATTAACAGATCCCAAGCTAATGTTAAAATTTTCTGCTGAATGGCTTGCAGCTCTTCAATATCAGCCTCTCTGCGTAATATTTTTATATCAGGATGCCGCCTAATTACCCCCAACGCAGAGCAGGGCGCATCAACCAGAATCCGGTCAAACATTTGTTCCTGCACCCATTCGCCCGGTTTTGTGGCATCACCAGCCATTATATTCGCCTTAAGCTTAAGCCTCTGCATATTTTCTCTTACCCGGCCTAACCGATCTTCATCAATATCAACCGCCAGCATAGAAATAGACTTGGTTTGCCTTTCGAGAATCGCCGCCGTTTTGCCACCTGGCGCAGCACAGAGATCAAGCACCGATTGACCAGCCTGTACATCAAGCAATTCCGCTGCCAATTGAGCAGCAGTATCTTGTACAGAAACCATTCCATCATTAAAGCCAGGAAGTTTTTCAACCGCTACAGGCTGATCTAAAACAAGTGCTGACGCACAAAAAGAAATCGTTTTGGCAGAAATTGAATGCTTAGCCAGCAAATCAACATAATCCTGCTGATTGCTTTGCCTTAAATTAACCCGTAGCGTCATTGGGGGTTGCTTATTATTCTCTGACAGCAGGCATTGCGTCTGTTCTGGCCAGTCATTTTTTATTATATTGATTAGCCATTCCGGGTGAGAATTTCCAGCTACATCGTCTTTGTCCGCCTTTTGCTCAAAACTCTGCTGTTCACGCATATATTGTCTAAGCACACCGTTAATCAAAGATTTGGCCCAGCTCTTCTTATTAGCTGCAGACACAGTTTCTGACACAGCGGCATGCGATTTAACCCGCATATATTGCAACTGATAAAGCCCTATCAGCAGTAGCATTGTTATATCCGTGTCTTTTTTTCTCAGCGGTTTGCTAAGCAGTTGCCGCAAGATAAAATCCAGCCGATGATAATGGCGCACCACGCCATAACATAAGGCTTGGATAAATGCCCTGTCCCTGCTATTTTCAATCGACTCAAGAATACCGTCTAAAGCCACGGTCAAAGACTGCCCATCCTTAACAACCTTTGACAGCACAGTGGCAGCCGACTTTCTTAAACTCATCCTAGTCTAATGCCATCAACATCATGGGAGTTCAAAAAAGCCTGAATATCAATTCTTTTTCTACCTGGCAACTGTATTTCTAATAAATCAATAATTCCATCGCCCGTTCCTACGCTCATTCTCTTGTCTTGCTGCCTAACGGTTCCAACTGCCAACCTATCTTCACTCTTACTAATCGCGGCCCGCCAGATACGTAAAATCTTCCCGTGAAAAAATGTCTGTGCAACAGGCCAGCCATTAAGCCCCCTGATTTTTCGATCCAGCTCTGCAGCAGATAGGTTCCAGTCTAGCAAAGCCTCATTTTTTTCTACTTTAGAGGCATAAGTTACTAAGGACTCATCTTGCTTCTCAGCATTCAAAGCTCCCAGCTCCATCTGTGCCAGCACCTTCTGCAAGCCAATCGCGCCTAACTCAGCAAGCTTGTCATGCAAGTCACTGCTTGTATTAGTGCCTTTAATCGGACACTCTTCTTTGTGCAGCATATCACCGGCATCCAATTTTTTTATCACTTGCATAATGGTAACGCCAGTCTTTTCATCACCAGCCATAATTGCCCGATGAATGGGTGCAGCACCTCGCCATCTTGGCAATAGAGAGCCATGAATATTTATGCAGCCGTACTTTGGTGCATGCAATACCGCCTGAGGCAAAAGAAGACCGTAGGCAACAACAATCATCAGATCTGCATTTAAAGATGTTAGCTGCTCTATATCTTCTTCCGTTTTCAGGGTTTCTGGCTGAAATACGGGAATACCCGCCTCTAATGCGAGTTTTTTAATTGGGCTAGGGGTTAATTTTCGTCCCCGTCCAGAAGGTCGGTCAGGCTGTGTATAAACAGCACACAGTTCATGTTCAGAATCAATTAGCATTTGCAAAGCTGGAATAGCAAAATCAGGCGTTCCTGAAAAGATAATTTTCATTTTTTCTTGCCCTGCTGCTTATGGATTTTTTCCAGCTTTGATTTTATTCGCCGCCTTTTTAAAGGCGATAGGTAATCCACAAACAGTTTTCCATCTAGGTGATCAATTTCATGCTGAATACAGACAGCTAATAGCTCACCCGCTTCCATTTCAAAAGGCTTGCCATGTTTATCCCGCGCCTTTAACTTAATATGTTCTGCCCGTGTGACCAGTTCAAAAAAGCCCGGAACAGATAGACAGCCTTCCTCGGACTCTTCAACCCCGTCTTTTTCAAGAATTTCTGGATTTATTAGACATAAAGGCGAATTTTTTTCTTCGCTGGTATCAATCACAATGACTCGCTGATGAATATTAACCTGCGTTGCAGCCAACCCCACCCCTTTATAGTCATACATTGTTTCAATCATATCCTCAACTAGGTCAGTCACCGACCTATCAAAAACAGTGACATCCCTTGCTTTGGTTCGCAACCGCCTATCAGGAAACTCAAGAATGGTTAGAATGCTCAACTAACTCTCCGCTTTAAAATACATAATGACGGGGATTCTATCTGATTGCGGATAAAATCTAAACAATATTGTCATTATTGCGTCATTAACTTACCTTTAAGTCAAACTGATATAAAAGGCGGTACTTTATTTACAATGCAGATGATTTAATAAGGCTAAGTATACTTAAGAAAATGGATCGTCTATCTAGCTGCTAAGCAACTGAAAGTAGATAACCCACTCATATTGGACAGATGTTTTTTGTCTTCAACTAACACATGAATGAGTTAGGCTAACGCCTGAAAATATAGCCGCATACCACACTATACTGCTTTCTATAGCCCTGAAGACAAACAAGATGGGTAAATTATTTTCGCAAGCTACCTAATTACAAGCAAAAGGATTAACCCCACTATTTTTCTTCAGCAAAGAATAATAGCTTGACATGGAATGGGCATTCAGCAAATTGCTTTTTGCAAAACTCATAAAATCACCAGCGTAATCGGAAGGTTTAGAGTTTTGCAAGTCACCGATTTCGTTAAAGAATAAAAATAGGCCGACATGCCGATAACTGTTATCCAGTCTTGTTTTGGGTATAACATCTTTGTCGGAAACAAAACGAAATGTACGATCTTTCAATTTTTCGTCATAACAGCTCTGAAAATCATCATCGCCGGTAAAAGGCTGTCCAAAAGTGTAGACACCCGCAAGATCAATCGGTTTTGTCCCAGTTTTTGCATAATAGGCAGTAATTACTGCCAAAGCACCGCCTAAGGAGTGACCTGTTATATATACTTTTTTGCCTTGCCCCTGCAATTCTGACAAATGTGCTATCAGTGCCCCGTTATCATCATTTATTACTTCCATGGCCGCTTTATGAAAACCGCTATGAAATCTCAACTGTTTGCCACAGGCTTGATCATCAACAGGTTCCGACCAGGTTTTGGCATTGTTTTTTAAATCTTTTATATCATCTGTGCCTGCAAATGCCAGAACTGCCTTATCTTTATCATAAGCTATGAATCCTTCAACACTGTATTTTTTATTTCGAAAATCATATTCATCCAGCGTCAAATTTTGCTCTTTCAATTTTGACCTTACAGCATCCCTGTCCTCTTCATAAGCCAGGTTTGCCAGTCCTCCTAGCCATAAAGCAGTTTCAGAACTGTAAGATTTTGGGCAATAACCGTCAGCTATCTTAAGGCCAGACCCTGATGATGCACAGCCCGTTAAAATGATGGTGATAATATTGATAAGTGCTAAAAAATAAGTCTTCATAATCAATTGATTTATTTAGGTAAGGAAAAATGTTAAAACTAAACCTGAACCCTAGGGTAGCCTATTGATTTGATAAAAGTCAATAAATCGCTGTAGTAAAAAAGCCCCAACCAAAAACTTTGGGGCTAAGTAACTAGAATTGTAAAATAAACACTGTACCAGCTCTTCCGTCTTTATCCTGGGGAATGGCCAAACAGCATACGAAAAATATTAAGATCTCCAATGCTTACCCAACCATTACCGTCAAAGTCAGCATCTTGATTATTGGTACCGAAACGGGTTCTGAATATCTGTAGATCTCCAACACTTACATTTCCATCGTTATTGAGGTCGCCATCACAAAAGTTCCCGTAGCCATCCCCATCAGTATCTCGCTGAAGCGGATTTGCAACATTCACACAATTATCCTGAGAATCCTGAACGCCATCTTGATCTGTATCCAGAAACACACTTTTAAATCCGGCTTGAATTTGCCAGCCGGGGTTGCCATTGGCGTTAAACAAATAGGCTCCAACATCTAAACTATTCTGTCTATCAGTCTGATTGAAGTCCTGACTAACTAAATAATTAGCATCTGCATTTCCTATAAGCAGCGAATTTTCAGCTATAGAAACATCTTTATTTGTCCAGTCATTAAAATCAAGATCAGGATTGCCACTGGGATTCCAGGCAGCAATATTCTGGGTTGGCTGAGCCCCCCCTACACCTACATTTCCGCTGACTGTAAAACCGGGTATATTTTGCAACCGCAAAGCCAAGCCTGAATCCATCGCATACAAAGCATTATTGGCAATAACAATCGGTCCGGATAATACCCCTCCTACAGGGTAGTTTACACGGAGGGCAACACGCCCACCATTACTGAGAACAGTATTATGTGCAATTGTCAGGTTGCCGGGGACTGAACTTTGATGACTTTGACTGCTGACACCTGCCCCATTAGAGTCAAATATAATATTATTGGTGATAACTGCATCCGCAGAGGCCTGTATTCCGTTATCACCAGATGACCAAATAACATTCCCTTCAATAATATTTGGCGCATTGCCATCTGTCCCGTATACGAGTATTCCTGGATATTTAGTATCATGAATAACATTATTCCTTACAATGTTATTATAACTGCCATCTTTTATCTCTATGCCATCTCCTTGCGATAAATTAGATCCGTTAAGATCATGAATATAGTTCCCTTCAATTAGCCCGTCCCTAAAAACACTCGTAGTATTTCCAGCCCCATCGTTATTGCTACCAAGATAAAAGCCTTCACCTGAACCGCTAGTATGATGAATTTCATTATTCAGAAATTGGTGCCCAACATTAGTATCACCATAAAAATTTGCAGTTACAGCAGCTCCGCCCACATGGTGAATGAGTGAATCCTTAATGGTAATGAATTTAGATTGCCTACTTACGCCAGCAATATTTTTCCCGCCAATTCTAATGCCAATAGATCCACCAGTAACTTCAACCCCTTGAAATACGAGATATTCTGCTCCTTCAATATTAATAACATTTTGATTTGCATTAGGCCTGGTGATAACAGCCATACTCCCCTGTTCCGAGCGAATTACAATTGGAGAGGCTGCCGTACCCTGATGAGAAATAGAAAGCCTTCGTCCGTCACTGTAGGTTCCCCCGGATAGAATGACCTCATCTCCAGGCTGTAAATTGCTGCCAGATATAACGGAAAACCAGTCATCACTGGGACTAAGGTAATACTCTGTACTATTTGCCGCTTTTTGCGTCATTATAAATAACGACACAAGCAAAACAGTTTTAATATAAATTTTCATAATTGTTTATAACTCTTTAAGATAAATAATATTTCAGCCAATATGTCTGCGTCGTCCTACCGCGACAAGGCTAACAAAGCTGCTCAGCAACAGCCAAGATGCGGCAGGAAGTGGGACGGCATTAACCTGAACCTGTGCGCCTATATAGCTGGCACCTTCGGGAAAAGCATCATGCCCGGGCAAAGGATTATCTAGAAAAAAATTAAAAATACCTTCTTGCTGAGCAAGAAATGTCAGAGTCCCTACCTTTGCAGCCCCATCAAACCCCGAAAAGCTGGCAAATCCTAAATTGAAAGCATTGCCATTCACCGCTCCAGTAGGAAACACACGAAAAGCAGAATCATCAGACAAATTGCTATCAAATTCTACGTTCACAAAATCGAAAGCATTATTATCAAAATTAACAGAAAACACACCACCAACCGTGTTGATGCCTTCAGTATCATAAAAAACATCCAAAAGAACTTCGCTGTTAACGGGTACTGTTTGAATAGAAGGACTAACTGATATAACAACGGCCTTAGCATTTACTGCCACAATCATTAGCAGGGCGGTCATAATATACGTTGTAACTTGTTTCATTATTAAGGTTCTCCTTAAATCTTTAAGTGTAGAAAAGCATCAACAGATAAATGTGGATACTTCCAGTGAAAAAAACCTGCATTAATACTCATTTATAAAATGCTCTTTCAAAACAATTTTGACTATCATTACCGGCTCCCTCTACACATACAAAACTCAGGCCAGTTATTTATAACTTATTTTTTTCAATCACTTAAAATAAAAAAAGCCAATTATCATTTTAATGACATAACCATATTGACTGCTTCCGTCATTAAATTGCCACGCAACTCAGCTCTCGGCAAACTGAAGATCAGCTAGAATGTCCAGACAGCTCTCTTTTATAAAAAATAGATAATTACTGGATTTCCATCTAAATTCATCTAAACTTGTAGCTAAGACAGTCTTCAAATTCAGTTAGGGCAACATAAATATGACTTTTCGAAAAACTTTGGGGTTTTTTATCCCTCTGATATTCAGCGCAAATATCTGGGCTGACAGCCTTAAAATCAATCCAAACCACCCAGAACAATATGTTGTGGTAAAAGGCGACACCTTATGGGATATTTCTGGAAAATTCCTTGAAAACCCATGGCAATGGCCTAGGCTATGGGATAACAATCCTCAAATTAAAAATCCCCACTTGATTTACCCGGGAAATACGCTTTATTTCTCTATTGTTGACGGCAGACCCCGGTTAAGTTTTTCAAAGGATGCGACACTTAAGCCCCGCATTAGAGAGTCATCTCTGGACAAGGCAATCAAGCTTATTCCGACTGATGCGATTTCTCAATTCTTAACATCACCAAAAGTCGTTAATGCCACGGAACTTGAATTATCACCCTATGTCATTGAGATAGCGGGTGAGCATTTAATTGCTGGTGCAGGAGATCGAGTCTATGTTCGCTCAATTATGCAGCCTAAAAGTCTCGGCTATACCATTTACCGCAAAGGAGAAACTTATATCAGCCCTGAAACCAAAGAAGTTTTAGGCTATGAAGCAAAATACATTGCAGATGCCACCATAGAAAGATCTGGAGATCCCGCCACTCTTATTATTACCAAGTCTGCAAGCAATATCAGCCGAGGTGACCGCTTGATGGGCAGCAATGAAAACCAGTTGGCACTCAATTTTTTCCCTCGCCCACCAGAACAGCCAATCAGTGGCAATATTATCAGCGTTCTCAATGGCGTATCCCAAATAGGCCAGCATAATATTGTTGTTCTAGATAAAGGGCTTTCTGACGGTCTAGAAGTAGGCCACACACTGGATATTTACCATCGAGGACGTTTGGTTACAGACCCCTTCGCAGCTCAAAAAAATGCTACGGTAAGACTGCCGGATGAAATTGCAGGACTGCTTATGGTATTTCGTTCATTTCAGCGAGTCAGTTATGCTTTGGTTATTGAAGCCAATCAGGCTATCCATGTGCTTGATAAAGTTGCAACGCCTTAAGCAGCCGAATAGTCGCTTCACAAGGATGTGAAAACACACCGGCATAGCATCACAACGTGACCATACCCCCACCTACCCCAGAACTATTGAAGTTTTGGCTTGCCCTATTGAGAACTCCCGGCGTAGGCAGCAAAACATTTATAAAGATTCTCGCTTCACACCCGCCTGAACGGTTGTTTTCCCAATCGCAAGCAGCTCTTTCTGCCTTAGGCCTAAAACAGAAAAGCATTGATTTTATCAAATCGCCTGACTGGGAACAGGTTGAAAATGACCTTTGCTGGGCAAACCAGCCTGAAAATGCAGTGATCACCCTCTTTGATCCACTCTATCCTACGCAATTAAAAGAGATAGATAGCCCTCCACCTCTACTTTTTACCCGAGGAAACATTAAACTGCTAGCTCAGCCGCAAATATCAATTGTAGGCAGCCGAAATCCATCACCTTTAGGACAGCAAACAGCCATAGATTTCGCTCAGTCGCTAGCTCAATATGGCTTTACCATTACCAGTGGCTTAGCTTTGGGAATTGATGCTGCGGGCCATCAAGGGGCGTTGAACGTAAAGGGCCATACTATTGCAGTTACAGGTACTGGGCTGGATAGAGTATATCCGGCACGCAACAAAGAACTGGCAACAAAAATAGCCAATTCCGGTCTGCTGATTTCTGAATTTCCGCCAGGCACCACGGCAAAAGCCAATCATTTTCCTAGAAGAAATCGTATTATCAGTGGCCTTTGCATTGGCTTGTTAGTGGTTGAAGCCGCTAAAAAAAGTGGCTCTCTGATTACTGCCCGGATGGCTTTAGAAGCAAATCGTGAAGTTTTCGCCATCCCAGGCTCTATTCACAACCCTTTGGCCCGGGGCTGCAATGCCCTTATCAAAGAAGGCGCCAAGCTTGTTGAAAATACTCAGGATATTTTGGAGGAATTAGGTGAGCATAATCAACAACCTGAAGTAGCCGAGCAAGAAACACTAAAATCAGCACTTGACCTGGAGCAGCAAAATCTATTGAATCTCATTATGTTTAGCCCCACATCGGTAGACTGGCTGGTAGAACAATCCGATTTTTCAGTTGAAGTAATTTCATCAATGCTTCTGTTGCTGGAATTGCAAGGTTCTATCGCTACTACGCCTGGAGGCTATATTCGCATAAAATAAACAGGTATTATGAAAGAAAATATTTTTGACGTGTTAATCTATCTTTTTGAGAATTATTTAGATGATGCTATAGAACTGCATCCTGACAGCGACGATATAAAAACAGAATTGCTTCAGGCAGGATTTGAGGCTACTGAAGTCAGAAATGCATTTGACTGGCTCGAAACATTGACCGAAAAAAGCAGCATTAAACCCAGCATCTCTTCAGCATTCCGAATTTTCTGTCCTCAGGAGGAAATCAAACTTGATCTAGAATGTCGCAGCCTTTTATTATTTCTTGAGCATAGCAACATCTTAACCCCTACTACGCGAGAAATCGTGATTGACAGAATAATGGCAGTTGACAATGAAACAATTTCTCTGGATGAACTAAAATGGACTGTATTGATGGTTTTATTAAGTCAATCTGATGATGATCTCGCCTATTCCCGAATGGAAGATATTGTGTACGACTTAACGCCAGCCCTTTTACATTAAATTGCTATCTGAATATGAGTAAAAATCTTGTCATTGTAGAGTCCCCTGCAAAATGTAAGACCATTGAAAAGTATCTGGGAAAAGATTTTCAGGTACTAGCATCCTATGGACATGTTAGAGATTTGATTCCTAAAAATGGTGCGGTGGATACCGAGCACGATTTTGCAATGAAATACCAAATCATTGAACGCAACCAGCGCCATCTGCAGGAGATAGCCAAAGCAGTCAAAAAAGCAGATACTTTATACCTTGCAACTGACCCTGATAGAGAGGGAGAGGCTATTTCATGGCACGTATTTGAACATTTAAAAGAAAAAAAGGCTCTAAAAAATAAAGAAGTAAAGCGCGTAGTTTTCCATGAAATCACTAAAAAGGCTGTTACCGCAGCCATCGCCAGCCCTACCGAACTATCCATTAACATGGTTAATGCACAGCAAGCCAGACGTGCATTAGATTATTTAGTTGGTTTTAACTTATCGCCTCTGCTATGGAAAAAAATTCGTCGGGGCCTGTCAGCCGGACGAGTTCAAAGCCCTGCACTGCGAATGATTGTTGAGCGCGAACTGGAAATTGAGGCCTTTGAAAAAAAGGAATACTGGTCACATACCGCTGAACTAAAAGCAGAGAACCAAGCCTTTAAAGCCAAACTGACTCATTTTGCAGGCGAAAAGCTGAAACAATTCAGTATCACCGACAAAGATCATGCTGAAAAAGTCCAAAAGACTTTATTATCTTTAGCCGATGGTCAGCTACTTGTTGAAAAACTGGAAAAAAAGCAACGTAAAAGAAACCCAACCGCCCCTTTTACCACGTCAACACTGCAACAGGAAGCCGCTAGAAAACTGGGGTTTACCACAAAGAAAACAATGATGGTTGCACAGCAGCTTTATGAAGGCATTGAGGTAGGCGGAGAAACAGCAGGTTTAATCACCTATATGCGTACCGATTCAGTTAATTTATCTGAAGATGCGCTTGTGCAGTTGCGGGAACTTATCGCAGAAAAATATGGTAAAGAGAACGTACCCAAAGAGCCACGTTCATTTAAAACTAAATCGAAAAATGCACAGGAAGCACATGAAGCTATTCGCCCGACTTCTGCATTTAATTTACCTGAAAAAATAAAAAATAATTTAACGCCTGACCAGTTCAAACTTTATAACTTAATCTGGAAACGAACAGTTGCCTGCCAAATGATACATGCAACCTTAAATCAAGTCTCTGTAGATTTAAGCTGTGGCAGTAAAGAAAATATTTTTAGAGCGACAGGGTCAAGCATCCATAAACCAGGCTTTATGGCTGTTTATTTGGAAGGCAAAGACGACGGTAAAGAAGGTGATGATAAAGAGAGCTTTCTCCCCCCTATGGAAGAAGGCCGCCCAGTTCCCCTTAATGATATTCTGGCCACCCAGCATTTTACCGAACCGCCTCCGCGTTATGGCGAGGCCAGTTTAGTAAAATCACTTGAAGAACATGGTATTGGCAGACCATCAACCTATGCAACAATTATCTCTACCTTACAAAACAGAGAATATGTAACATTAGAAAGCAAACGTTTCCACCCAACTGATGTTGGCCGAATCGTTAATAAATTTCTTACAGACCATTTTACCAAATATGTAGATTACGATTTCACAGCTAATTTAGAAGATGATCTTGATGCCGTTGCACGTGGGGAAAAAGATTGGATTCCATTAATGCAAGATTTCTGGAAACCTTTCACCAAACTGATCAATGAAAAAGAAGAAACCGTTCAGCGTAAAGATGTCACTCAAGAGGCAATGGACGAAAAATGTCCAGAATGTGGCAAGCAACTCTCTATTAGGCTTGGACGCAACGGCCGTTTTATTGGCTGCACCGACTATCCAGAATGCTCATACACACGCAATCTAAATGATGACGGTACAGAAGCAGCCGCACCTGAAATTGTTGAAGGCAGAAACTGTCCAAAATGCGACTCTCCATTAGTCATTAAAACCGGTCGCTATGGGAAATTTATTGGCTGTAGCGCCTATCCCAAATGTAAACATATAGAGCCTTTAGAAAAGCCATTAGATACGGGGGTCGAATGCCCGCAGTGCAATAAAGATAATATTCTTAAGCGTAAATCTCGTTACGGGAAGATATTTTATTCCTGCGCAGGCTACCCTAAATGTGACTATGCTCTATGGAACGTACCGATAAAAGAAAGCTGCCCTGATTGTAACTGGCCTATTTTAACCTTAAAGACCACAAAAAGGCGTGGACCTGAAAAAGTTTGCCCTCAAAAAGAGTGTAAATATGCAACGCCTTATGAAGGTGATCCTGAAGATGTTAATGGGCCGCAAGAGCCAGCTAAAGCCTAAAAAACAAGTAACTACTCAGCGTGTTTTGTCATTCCGGCCAGCGGGAGGAATATTGCGGACTGGAGCATCCTCTCAATATCATAAGATTTCTCTCGCTGGCCGAAATGACAGAAAATCAATTACTTTTATAAAACAGGCTGAGTAGTTACAAAAAAAAACAGCCCTCTTAGCTACCCCATTAAAAAGGAGGGTTTTATAAAACACCGCTTCAATATTTCTATCCTTATGCCAGCAAAACCGTCACTCTTTAAAATTCGCCTTGCAATAAAAAAAATCAATGAAGGAGGTGTTATTGCCTACCCCACAGAAGCCATTTATGGCCTAGGGTGCAACCCTCTTGATGAGGAAGCCGTTTTAAGACTACTTGAGTTAAAGAAACGCTCTATTGATAAAGGACTTATCTTAATTGCATCCTCACTGGCTCAGCTAGAACCTTACCTGCAATTAAATAATGAAATTATTTCCCGCATTCAGACAACCTGGCCCGGTCCAATAACCTGGATAATTCCTGCTCAGCCCTGGGTTCCACATTGGCTTACAGGCAAGCACTCATCTCTTGCTGTCAGAGTAACCAGCCATCCCGCTGCACGTTTATTATGCGAAGAAAATGATGGGCCTTTAGTCTCTACCAGTGCCAATACCAGCGACAAACCACCCGCAGTAAAATCATGGCAGGTCGCTAAAAGTTTAGATAGTAATGAATTGTATATAATGTCGGGAGAAGTGGGAAATTTAAAACAGGCCACCCCTATTTTTGACGTTTTAAATCAGCAGCAATTTCGATAACGAAGCAGATGAGGAAACAATTTCAACGCATCTCTTAGATGCTTTATGATAAGGTATTTTGTATGCAAATTCCTTAATAAATTCATTAGATGCCCCACACCACATCATCTACTTATACACCTTTATGGCTTTCAATGGAACATTCAGAAATCACGTCACCATCAGGTAATTTAATAACCTCGACTCATTGCGTCTTATATATTTAATCGGCGTAATAGCACAACAATTCAAACATTACAGCACTCAAGCAACTGCCTCTTGCCAACCTCACGTACTTCAAACAAGGTTCGCTTAGGCTCTGCCAATGCTAAAAGAATTGCGGCGACATAGCGCAACCTTTGCCCACCCTTTTTTAATGCCCATCTGCACTGCTTATTACTTGCAGGTTTTCCATACAAATAGCGTACGTCCGGTTTAAAATATCCTCTATTATCTAGCCACCACTGATGCACCAAAATAAAGTCTGGATAAGGCAAATCCTCATCTTCATCCATTTCCACCGACTCTTCCTCCGCATTTTCAGTAGGCCCTCCCCCGCCCCCGTCGTCAGGAAGTTCACCCACCATATCCTGGTAAGCCAAATCAACACCACAAAGGCGACTAAACGCCTCCCCCGCAACCCGGGCAAGACCAGCTACTTGCATTTGCTGAATTATCCACGGAATATAGCTGGGCTGGCCTGAAAGACCTGCACCAATAACAGCCAGCCGCAATGTATCCTGATTATCCGCCAGCACCTTCAGTGCTTTCTTAACTGCATGAGCATCAAGAACAGGCAAAGCCACCTGCATGGCCGGAATGCAAAATGCTGAGCATTCTTCGATCTGTCTCCGCAATCTATTCAAAGCTTTGCCCCTGTCACCTAGCAATACAGCCGACCATGCCGCCCAAAAGCCTACCTGATTGTTTTTATGATCTAGCTGTTCGATCAAAGCCGTTTTTAAATCCACTCTGCCTAGCTCCCCGGCAACTTTAAGAGACCTAACCCTTAACGGGACATTCTCATCCAAAATAGCCTGCTCAAGATACTTGCCGGGATCAACTCGATGTATTGCACAGGCGGAAATGCCAACCAGTCGCCATAAAGGCTTTGATGAAACCAACAGCCCGTTAACCTTGCCCTGTAGATTATTCTTTTCAACCCAGCCAAAAGCAGAGATAAGACCATTAACTGTATCAGGCTTCTGTTCAACGCAGTCATACACTTGATTGATTCGTTCAACTGACCGTCCTTCCAGAGCTAGAACTGCTGCCGTAAAAACCTCACCGGCCTCTTTTATCTGCAAGTTTTCACTGCACACTTGCCAGCCATACTCTCCGGCAATCCTTAAGCCATCAAGATGAGCTTCAACACGCTCATCTAACTTTGCCAAATCATCCAAGTCATAATGAGGAGCAATTACAGCATTATTTCTTAGCAGCCAAAGAAAAGAAGCCTCTTCAGCATGCTGGTCAATAATATGTGGAATCACTGCTTTAGCTGGATTAAACATGCTCTGCTCCATAGAGTTTCACTTAAAATATACTTCGTGCAGTTGTAATTTACTATGAATGCTAATTGCTATAGCAACAAACTGACCAATAAAAAAACAAAAACTATAATTAACCAGATTTTAGCCTTTAACGACCACTGCCTGTTATTTTTATAATAATCACGGGCAATAAAGACTATGTAAACAATTGCAATGATAAGGAAAAAAGCAGAGTTTGGCATTATTTATAATCCATCATTTTTCCAGTTAGAAAGTTTTAAAAATTGTTGCAGGATGGGAGTAAAACAGTACATTCGATTGGTTTTACAACATCTAATGAAGAAGCTTCTTTATCTGTTTAAATTTTTTAGAATATTTATGAGCTTTTCTAGGAATCTCTTTAAGCATATCCGTCAAAAGAGAAACCCTTTGCTGATTTCCCCAGTGAGAAAAGCTACCCGACGTTGCTGGAAGACGCTCAGCAACAGCAAGCATTGCATGCGGGTCATACCCTGCTGTTTCTAACAGCTGAATTGCAAAAAAGTCAGCTTCAGCCTCTTTTTCAATATTAATAATTTGAGTAATATTGCCAATTTTTTGCTTAATCCTGCCATATACCCCTGTGCTCTGTTTCTTCTGATCTTCTCCACAAAAATGATTTGCGGCTTGATGCCCGATCTCATGAGCCAATATAGCAGCTAACTCCCCCTCATTATTACACAGCCTGATAGCGCCTTCAGTAATATAAATATAGCCATTTCCCATAGCATAGGCATTTGGAGAATAATCTTTAATGACATTAAAATACCATCGAACTTTGTGGCTAACATCTGCCTGTTTGGTGAGAGAGGCGCCTAAATCGCGGACAAAGCCAGTTACCGAATCACTACGCCTTAAGGGCCACTTCTTAATAATTTCTGCAATTTTTCTACGCGTCAAATAACGCTCATCGTCACAAACTGTAAAATCCTGGGCTAAACCATTTGCATGAATCAACAGCATCAAGAAAAGTAGAAAACCTTTTGCCATAATCAGCTCTTTGCGGCTTGTTCAGCTACACACCTATGTTTCCTATAATTAACAAATCAAAAGCGGAGCCAATTGACTTACCGAACAACAAAAACAGACTGGTCAACATCATAGCTTGTTCCCGACTGAACCTTATGTTCGATTAAGTAAGTTCCACTGCCTGCTCCCTGGGGAATTTGGATCTGAGCTTTGCTCGTCCATCCGCCGGGAGATCGCTGGTGATTTTTAGGGTCTAATGCAGCCAGCACCACTCCATCTTTCTTTAGCAGCCAACTTTCTTCTACATTGACACTTTTTGCACCTTCAGGAGCAATAACTGAATAGTCTGTAACAATGTTAACAAATTCACCCGGCCTTACCATTTCAGGAAATGAACTGCCTCGCCGAATTTTAACCAGAGAAGTCTTAGCTGATTCTGACAAACCATAAATCTCATTATCTCTATTTACCGACCGAGTTTTATTCGATCGATAATCAATAACCTTAGCGACGCCCCAGCCAGCGATAGCTCCCCCAACTCCGGCTGCAACAATCGTTTTGACATCGCCTCCTGCCAGGGCGGCAACTCCGGCACCGAGCACAGCCCCAATACCGCCACCTGCCAATTCCTGGTAATCACTCTGTGTAGCGCAGCCAGAAAAAAGAGAAAGACACAAAACAGAAATAACAAATTGGCGAGAAAATGTAAGCATTGAAAACCTATTAAATTGAGTTAAGAATCTATCGCATACTGATTGCACAACCGCATCAACCTTTCTTCAATATTACTCCTTGCACATTCCTTAATCAATTTTCTCAGCACCCTTTGGTAATATTACCCATTTTATTTTTGGTACCGGCTCAGTATTTTTCTTTATGTCTGTGGATAAACCACTGTCGGAGCTTTGTTCCACTTGAGCCTTGCGCGCCCGGATTTTGCTCAATCGTTTATATTTTGCTTCCTTTTCCCTTTTTAACTGTACCTGATAGCCTTCCTGAAGCTCTTTATAAACATCTAACAGAGCCATTGATTCCGGCAGTTTTACTTTGCTATCTTGTATCAACTGCAATGCCTGTTGCCACGCCCCTTTTTGCACCTTGCGTCTGGCAGTAGCAATAACTTCCTGTTCGATACGCTGACGGCCACTCGTTAATACTGGATGGCTGGGATCTATCTGGGATAGCTGATCAAGTACAGACCAAACGAAACTTAAACTGTTAGCAGTGATAGGGCTTTCTTCCAACCCTCGCCGAAAGCTTTGCTCTAGAGAGGCAATAATTTTACGCCGATTTTCCAGTTTACCAAGAGAGGAATTAAGAGTATCAATAATTTCCTCATTTTCAGTTTCTTTAAGCCCCTCTCTAAGAAATTTTATTGCCGCATCTAAGCTATGTCTACTTTCAGCTTCCTTCGCTAAATTTAAATAAGCAATTGCAACATTGTCACTCATCGCACTCAACCGTGTATCATCAGGGTTTGAAGCAATAAGCTCCTTTAATTTTTGCTTAGCTTCCCCTACCTGAGAATAAGAAAGCTCTTCGGCATCTAAAAGAGATTCCACTTTAGCTATTTGATTTTCCAGTGAATGCGACTCATAAAACAAATAGCCATAAAAGCAAATAGGTATCAAAAGAATCAAGCCTATTATCAGCAATATTTTACTGACAGACCAGCCTGCTCTCTTAGGTTTCCTAAATTGCATTAAAAATGCAGCAGCAGTTAACGTGCGATTCTGTCGTCGCAGCTCTAAGCCTTTACATAATCCTTTCCATTGCTCCTTACTGAGCCTTTCAATACATTTTGGCTTAAGAGAGTTTGCAGCAGCTTCCAGGGCTGTTCGTCTATTAAATGGATGTTTTCCTGTAAGCAGCTCGTAAACAATACAGGCCAGCGCATAAATATCATCTCGCGGATCTGGGGAAACTCCTTCTATCATTTCACAACTTGCGTAGGCAGGCGTGAGTGCACCTAGTTTTGCAGGGTCAAAGATAGTTTCATCTTCACTTTGATCTATTTTTTTTACAGCTCGGGCAATACCAAAGTCCAGAACTTTAACTGTACCGTCATGAGTAATAAAAACATTGCTAGGCTTTAAATCAGAATGAACAATACCTTTTTTGTGAGCATAAGAAAGTGCATTAGCCATTCCTTCAAGTATTTCGACCACTTTCTCACAGTTTAAACACAGACCATCTTTAGAAACACGCCCAATCAGCGCTTTCAAAGATTCGCCTTCAAGCAGCTCCATGGTCATAAAATAAATGGCTTTATCACGATCAACTGTGAAATCAAAGACAGTAATAATATTTGGGTGAGAAAGATGCTGAGATTTTCTGGCTTCCCTTTGCAACGCAATCCATGATTCAGGATGTTCCTTAAAATCTTCATTCAGGACTTTAATTGCAATAAATGGATTACGATCCATAGCCTCCACTTTGAGCAAATCCTTTGCCTTGAAAACCACACCCATTCCTCCGGAAGCAATAAATTCTTCCAATACAAAACGATTATTGAGGACTGTACCAACCTCTACTGGCTGATAATCTTTAGAAGCAGCTGTCTGAAAATCAAGAGAATATCTATCAACGCCCTTTTGTTTGGGGTAAATTCGAGTTTTATCATTATTTTCGCGGAAAGAGTCCTTCAACTTAATTCACCGGTACGTTATAAGTAAGAGCTCTTATGAACAGACTCCAATATCGTTAAGTTAACATAAAACATATGGAGCAGGGACTTTAGTCCCTCTAAATAAGGAGCTAAAGCCACTGCTCCAAATGAATTAGCTTTATAAGCCTCTTAACTAAATGACATTCGGGCAGACTCGATTTAATATTCCCCTTTCTTTGGCCTTCCCCTGGGCTTTGCGACGGAACGTCGCCCAGATAATCGTTCAATTTCTGCACGAAACCGATCCCCACCCAGTACCCAGCCTTTGTTTGTCGCATCGCGTAAAGCATCAAGATCTGCTTTATCAATTGTTAATCGAAAAAGCTGTCGGTAAGCGGATTTCCTTTCTTCCTCACTCACACCCAACTTCCTATAAACATCATGTGATTTGACCATTTTACTGGTCTTTCCTTCTGCATTAACTGCATAACTTGACCAGGGATACTCATTTGGCTTTTTCACCATATCCGCACGAACAGGATTAAGTTCAATGTACCGCATACAAGTTAACAAATATTGATCACTATCAATAACTGTT
>Ga0256840_1000181_pt1 | contig 59654 bp, 59 predicted proteins | sample 355202metaG_FD_185969 | JGI IMG/M metagenome (GOLD analysis project Ga0256840, IMG submission 185969) | Hydrothermal vent microbial communities from Mid Atlantic Ridge, Atlantic Ocean - 355-202 | ecosystem: Environmental > Aquatic > Marine > Hydrothermal vents | place: Atlantic Ocean: Mid...
GCCTATGCTGAATGGCTCATCTTGGCGGTGGTGGGGCTTACCCTAGCCTATAAAATAAACCTGGCCTTTTTTCTTTCCGCCCTCTGGTTATGGATTATGGGCTTTTTCTACAATGTGCCCCCCTTTCGCACCAAAGACGTCCCCTATTTAGATGTTCTTAGCGAAGCGGTAAACAACCCCATAAGGCTCTTTTTGGGCTGGTTTTGCCTTATCCCCAACAAAATCCCGCCCCTTTCGCTGGTACTTGCCTACTGGATGGCTGGCGCCTTTTTTATGGCCACCAAAAGGCTTGCTGAGTACCGCATGATAAATAACGCAACAATTGCCGCCAAATACCGCAAATCCTTTGGCTACTATGACGAAGAAAAGCTCATTATCAGCATCTTTTACTACGCCCTTTTTTGTGCCTTTTTCCTGGGCATCTTTATCGTTAGATACCACCTGGAACTGATTTTGTGTGTGCCGCTCTTTGCGGGATTCTTTGCCTACTACTTAAAGATCGGCTTTCGGGAAAACAGCCCGGTACAAAATCCCGAACACCTTTACAGGGAAGTGGGCTTGATGCTTTATCTCGGAATTTGCTTTGTGGCCTTTGTCTTTCTGCTCTTTGTGAAAATTCCTGTGCTTTACGAAATATTTAGAGTAGAACCAAGCTCTATTAAACCACTCTGGGAGTTTTAACATGCCAGGTCTTTTGGGATTAATCGCCAAAGATGGCAAAATAAACGCAAACGAATTTTCCAAAATGGCCCAGGCCCTAAGGCATAAAGATACTTACACCTTGTTTGAACAAAAGGAAAAGGCCTTTGCCCTTGGTTTTGTCTCAAATAACGCCTTTGCCCTGTCGCCTCAGCCTCTTAAAAACGAAAACGCTCTCTTATTTTTTGACGGGGAGATTTATGATAACAATGGCGATATCCCCGATGATGAATTCTTTTTAAAGGCTTATCTTTCCCGGAAAAATTTTGACTTTTTAAAAGACCTTGAGGGCATTTTTTCCTTTTGCCTCTGGGATAAAAGCAAAGACACCATCTACGTAGGTGTTGATAAGTTTGGCCTAAAGCATATTTTCTATGCTGACCTGCCCGAGAGCTTTCTCTTTGCCGCAGAGCTTAAGGCCTTTACCCGGCATAGCAATTTCCCCAAAGACTTAGACTTTTTAACCCTTGCCGAGCTTTTTCATTTCGGCTTTGCCCTTGGTGAGGGTACCTTATTTGAAAGGGCCAAGCTTTTACCAAACGCCACCATCCTGGCCTATAACTTGAGGGAAAAAAGCTTTGGTCTCACTAAATACTGGGACGAAAAAGGGCTTTTTACACCGCGCGGCGGGCACAAGAGGCTTCCCTACCAGGAAATTTGCCTTCTTTTTGGCCAAGCAGTACAAAAAAGGGCCCGGCCCAAAGACCGCCTTGGCCTTTCTATTTCAGGGGGCCTTGATTCAAGAAGCATCCTTGCCGCTTTAGGCGAAAAGGCAAGGGGGCTTCCCTCATACACCCTTGGGCTTCCAGGTTGCCAGGACGAACGGCTTGCGTTTCGTCTGGCCCAGGCCATGGGGACCAAGCATAAATTTGTCCCCATAACCGAAGAGACCTTAAAGAATTTTCTCTCCCTTGCCCGCACGCTGATTTATTTTAGCGATGGGTTTTACTTTCCCCATGAATCAACGGAAAAAACTGCTCTTGATTATTTTGAGCGGGCTGATTTTCGCATACTCATGAGAGGCCACGGGGGCGAGCTTGTCAAGTGTGCCCTTGCCTTTCCGGTTCAGGTTGATAAGGCCGTATCTTCAGCGCCTACCCCTACGCTCTTAGCAGAAATTTTGTTCCGCAAGACAAACCTGGTGCTTTGTGATTTCCCAGGGGAGGCCCTTTTCCAAAACAAAGAATTGCGCGCCTCTTACCAGGCGCTTTCTAAAACCTGCCTTAATTTTGTAAAGGCTTATTACGACGATTACCTGCCTGAAGACGTCTTCATGCTCTTTTATTTGAAAGAATATATTCACCGCCAGGCGGTAGCCTCGCTAAATATTTTTCGCACCGAGATAGAATGCAGCATCCCTTTTCTGGATAGCAGGTTCTTAAGGCAGGCCTTTTTGCTGCCCCCGCATTTAAGATACGATGGCCAGATACAAAAGGCCATTGTCAAACACTTTGCGCCGCCCTTGGTAAAGATTCCCGACTCCAATACCGGGGCCCCTTTAGATGCCGGAAAACTCAGGCTTTTTCTCATTGATAAGTTTAATGCCGTTCTCAAGCGCTTAAGTATCCCTGGTTTTCGGCATTACACCGAGTTTGACAGATGGCAGCGTAAGTATTTTCGCCAAGGCATTGAAAAGGTCATTTTTAACCGCAGAATCTTAGAAAGGGGACTTTTTCAAGAAAAGGCCTTAAAAGAGATTTTTGACCTTCATATTTACGGGAAGAGGAATTACGCCCGCCTCTTAGGGACCATCGTGGGTATTGAACTCTGGTTCAGGGACTTTTACGACTAGAGGGATTTTAAGGGGCTTTTTATACGCCTTTTCTCGGCTGTTTCCTTATCCCAGAGAGTAGGGTAATTTTTTCCCAAAAAAACATGGAGGCCCTTCATGGCGGACTTTGTTCACCTCCATTTACATACCGAGTGGAGTTTACTTGATGGGGCCATCAGGCTACGGGATCTTTTTCCGCAGGCTCAAGAATATGGGTATCAGGCCTTGGCCATTACCGATCATGGTACGTTGTACGGACTTATTCACTTTTATGAACAGGCCTTGGCCTCGGGTATCAAGCCTATTTTGGGGTGTGAGGTATATGTGGCCCCAGGGTCTCGTTATGATAGAGTGGCCAAGAGTGCTCATGAAGCAGGGTTTCACCTGGTGTTGCTATGCGAAAACGAGAAAGGCTATAAAAATCTCTTACGCCTGGTTACCTTGGCCCATTTTGAGGGCTTTTACTGGAAGCCCCGGGTAGATAAAGAATTGTTGGCCCAATATAACGAGGGGCTTATTGCCCTTTCGGCCTGTTTGCACGGTGAGGTACCGGCGGCCATATTGAGAGGCCAAATGGACAAGGCCCGGGCCCTGGCCGAAGAATACGCCCGCATTTTTCCAGGACGCTTTTATCTTGAGCTTCAAGAAAATGATCTTCCAGAGCAGAAAGAAGTAAATCAAGCCTTGGTAGAGTTGGCCAGGGAATTGGGACTTCCCTTGGTGGCCACCAATGACTGTCATTATCTACGTGCCGAAGATACCAAAGTACATGATGTGCTTCTTTGTATACAGACCAACAAGACAGTCCATGACGAGAACCGTTTGCGTTTTTCCACCGACAAGCTTTATTTTGCCTCTCCTCAGGAGATGGTAGAACGTTTTGCCTGGTGCCCAGAGGCCATAGAAAATACACTAGAGATTGCTAAAAGGTGTAACGTTAAAATTGAGCTGGGCCAAAACCATTTTCCCAAATATCCCATTGAGCCAGGCCGCACCTACGAAGAGGTCTTTGAGGAAAAGGCCCGGGCTGGTTTTGAACGTCGGTTGGCCGAACTAAAGAAATTTCCTGGGCTTGCTGCCTCTGAAGATGAATATCGCCAGCGCCTGGAATACGAACTGGAGATTATCAAAAATAAGGGCTTTGCCAGTTATTTTTTAGTGGTCGCCGACTTTATTTCCTGGGCCAAAAAACAAAAGATTCCCGTGGGCCCTGGCCGTGGTTCAGCCGCGGGCTCTCTTGTGGCCTACGCCATGGGTATCACCAACTTAGATCCCATCCGTTATGGTCTTCTCTTTGAGAGATTCTTAAATGTAGAGCGAAAAAGCCTTCCGGATATCGATGTAGACTTCTGCATGCGGCGCCGAGAAGAAGTGATCCACTACGTGCGTCAGCGTTATGGAGGAGAAGAATACGTGGCCCAGATTGCTACTTTTGGCCAGATGAAGGCCCGCGCCGTGGTCCGTGATGTGGGGCGGGCTTTGGGCTTTTCTTATCCAGAGGTCGATAAAATTGCCAAACTTATCCCCGAGACGGTTTCTACTTTAGATAAAGCCCTGGTTGAAGAACCCCGCCTGCGGGAATTAGTAGAAAGAGATCAGCGTATAGCTGAATTAATAGCCATCGCCAGGGCCCTAGAGGGCTTGCCCCGACATTCTTCTACCCATGCTGCCGGGGTGGTAATAGCTGACGCCCCCCTTACTCAATATTGCCCCCTTATGAAGGGTGACGCCAACGAAATAGTTACCCAATTTGATATGAAGGCCGTAGAACGAGTTGGCCTCATAAAATTTGACTTTTTGGGTCTCAAGACCTTGACCATTATTGACCATACCCTGCGTCTGATTAAAAAGCATCACGGCGTAGAACTTGACTTGGAAAATCTACCTCTCGATGACGAAAAGACGTATGCGCTTTTGCGGAAAGGAGATACCGACGGGGTGTTCCAGTTAGAATCTTCCGGGATGAAAGATCTGCTCATTCGTATGCAACCCTCGGAATTCAGTGACCTTATTGCTATTTTGGCCCTTTACCGTCCTGGGCCCCTGGAATCGGGTATGGTTGACCAATTCATAAAGGCCAAACACGGAGAAGTAGAAGTCTCCTACCTTTTGCCCGAGCTAGAACCCATTCTCAAAGAGACCTACGGCGTAATCGTTTATCAGGAACAGGTCATGAAAATTGCCCAGGCCCTAGCTGGTTATAGTCTGGGAGAAGCCGATATCCTGCGTCGGGCCATGGGCAAAAAGAAACCAGAAGTCATGGCCGCCCAAAGAGAGCGTTTCGTATCGGGAGCAGTCAAACGCGGCATTCCCCAAGATAAGGCAGAGCAGATCTTCGATTTGATGGCCAAATTTGCCCGCTACGGTTTCAATAAAAGTCATTCTACAGCCTACGCCTTGGTGGCTTACCAAACGGCCTATTTAAAGGCCCATTATCCTTTGTGTTTCATGACGGCCCTCCTCTCCTACGAAATGGAAAAGGTAGACCAAGTCGTCAAATACGTACACGTGTGTAGGCACATGGGTATTGATATCTTGCCCCCAGACGTGAACGAAAGTGATATAGCCTTTACCATTACCGGGGATAAGATCCGTTTTGGCCTGGCCGCGGTAAAAAACGTGGGCGAAGGGGCCATAGAAGAAATATTAAAGGCGCGCCGAGAAGGGGGGCCTTTTAAGTCCCTAGAAGACTTTTGTCTGCGCGTAGACCTGAAAAAAGTAAACCGCAGAGTCATAGAAGCCCTCATAAAGAGCGGGGCCATGGATTCTTTGGGCGCTACCAGGGCCTCGCTTATCCAGGTGTTAGATGAAATGCTCGATTGGGTACAAAGCCGTCGCCGGGATCGTGAAAGGGGCCAGGCCTCTATCTTTGATGTGGTAGTCCAAAACACTCCTGCCTCAAGTCCCGTACAGATTCCTGATCTACCCGAATGGTCAACCACCTTAAAACTGGCTTTTGAAAAGGAGGCCTTGGGTTTTTATATAAGCGGTCACCCCCTGGAGCCATACAAAAAGTGGCTTGCTTACCTAACCCCTTACACGATTGCCAACTTAGAAAGACTTTCTGACCGCACCAAAGTGGCGCTGGGTGCGGCGGTGGCAGGGCTTAAAGTCATTAATACCCGTAAAGGCGAACGTATGGCCTTTGTAAAACTGGAAGATGGCGAAGACACTATAGAAATGATAGTGTTTCCTGACCTCTATAAAAAAGTAGTTGAGCTCTTAGAGACCAAAGGCCTAATCTTTGTGGTGGGCACCTTTGAACGAGATGAAAGGGGAAGCAAAATAGTGGCCCACCAAATAGTCCCTCTAGAAGAAGCCCAAACCGTGGCGCGGGGTCAGGTAGAATTAGTCCTAAACGGCGAGGAGGTCCGTAGAGAACAGCTAGAGGCCTTAAAGAACCTGTTGGCCACGAGCAGAGGAAATTTTCCAGTAACATTGCGCCTAAATTTTAAAGAGGGCGAAGTGGCCATAGACCTGTCGAGAGATTTTCAAATAGAACCCCGTCAAGAATTGGGCCGGGCCTTGGAAGATCTCTTTGGAAAAGTCTCTCTTCACATAAATCTCGACCTATAGATCGTATTGAAACGCTTGAAAAGGCTTTTAAGTTTTCTTTAAATCTCCTCCGATTTATAAATAAAATCTATTTGACTTATTGATATTCTTCAATTATTTAAGCCTACGTCCTAAAAGGGTTAGGAGGTTTGGTGTGGGTTATGAATCCCTTTGGCAAAAATTAGGTCTAGATCTAGAGGCCCACGAGGGCCTACTAAATGGTCTTGGCAAGGTCTACGAACAGGTCTTTTTGGCGCAGAAAAATAGGCCTCAGGCCATGGAATACTTTGATCAGGTAGTGGGAAGTATTCATGGAGCGCGGGTTGAAGAGCTCTTTAAGGCCAAGGAAGAGTCTCGTCTGGTGGTAGGTACCTTTTGCGTCTTTGTTCCAGAAGAAATTGTATGGGCGGTAAACGGCATATGTGTGGGGCTTTGTGCTGGTGCCGAAGTAGGTTTTGAGCAAGCTGAAGAATTATTACCCCGCAATCTCTGTGCCCTTATTAAGGCCTTTTTTGGTTTTAAGCTGGCGCGGGTATGTCCGTATGTGGAGATCTGCGACTTTTTGGTGGGAGAGACCACTTGTGACGGCAAAAAGAAGGCCTACGAGATATTTAATTCATTAAAAAAGACCTATGTAATGCATGTGCCGCAAAAGAAAGATGAGGAAAGCTTAAAGTTGTGGCTAAATGAGGTAAGGCGTTTCAAGGAAGAAATAGAAAGGGCTTCGGGTAGAGAAATTTCTGTAGCCGAACTAAAAGAGGCCATTGAGCTTATCAATCGCCGCAGAGAGGCCTTAAATCGTCTGAATGAGCTGCGTCGCGCTGATCCGCCTCCTATCTCTGGTTTAGATACTTTGCTCATCAACCAAATCGCCTTTTACGATGATCCGGTACGCTTTACCACTAAGGTGAATGAATTATGTAGCGAGTTAGAAGAGCGGGTCAAAAAAGGCCAGGGAGTCTGTCCGAAGGGCACACCTAGAATTATTGTTTCTGGTTGTCCTATGGCCATCCCCAACTGGAAGATACCTTATATCATAGAATCTGCAGGGGCCGTAATTGTGGGCGAAGAATCCTGTGTAGGTCGTCGTAATACTAGAAATCTCGTCGAGGTTTCTTCCTCCACCGTAGATGGCCTCGTAGAAAATATAGCCAATAGATACATGGGAATAGATTGTGCTATTTTTACGCCTAATGTAGAGCGAGCCGAAAACCTGAAAGAGATGGTTTCAGAATTGTCTGCTCAAGGGGTAGTTCATTATAGTCTGAAATTCTGTGACCCCTATACCATCGAAGTTCACCACATGGATAACGCGGTATCTTCCTTGGTGCCCACACTCAGAATCGAAACGGACTATAGTCAAGAAGATATGGAACAATTACGTACTAGAATAGAGGCGTTTCTCGAACTATTGAAATGATAATAGTCGGCATTGATATTGGTTCTCGTTCTATAAAAAGCGTGGTCTTAAAAGACGGGGTCTTAGAGGCGACTACATGTATAGAGACTACGTATGAACCCAAAGAACAAATAAGGCAATTATTATCTGGTCTACAATACGATTGTTTAGTAGCCACGGGTTACGGACGTTATTTGGTTCGTGACGACTTTGGGGCCGAAGTAATCACCGAAATCAAGGCCCATGCCTTGGGGGTGCGTTATTTCTTTCCAGAGGCGCGCACTATATTAGATATTGGGGGACAAGACACCAAGGCCATAGCCCTTTCTCCAGAAGGTACTGTGGTTCGGTTTGAGATGAATGATCGTTGTGCGGCAGGTACAGGTCGCTTCCTTGAGGTTATGGCCCGGGCCTTGGGGGTTGAGATTGCAGGACTTGCGGACTTGGCCTTGGCGTCCTCAGAGGCCGCACCCATTAGCTCTCTCTGTACGGTGTTTGCAGAAAGTGAGGTCATAGGCCTTATCAGCCGTGGTCAAAGGCGAGAGATCATTGCCAAGGGTATAATCCTTTCCATTGCCAAGCGATCTACGGCCCTGCTTAAGAGGGTAGGCCTTCAGGCCCCGGTAGTTTTCACCGGAGGCGTGGCCTTAAACAAGGCCCTAGTGGAGACCTTGGAGAGACTTTTAAATCTCTCTTTATGGGTCCCTAGAGAGCCCCAAATTACCGGAGCCCTTGGAGCGGCTTTATCAGTCTGGAACACCAGGGCCGGGTTAGGGAGCCGGTGCTCCCCCAGGGCTGCAAACCCTGAGGAGCCCTGAAAAAGGGACTTGGTTGGTTCAACTCCAACCCCGGCCTTTATTTACAAATAAATTATTTTTTCGCCGCTCAGGACAGCTATTTCACCCGGATATAATATAAGGGGTTTTACTTGTCGTTTAAGGGCCTCACGCTTAAATAACCGGGGAGGTGCATCAATAGATTCATCCCCTAGGCGGTAGGCCCCCCAGTGGATAGGCAAAGTCCACCGGGCCCCTAACTCTTGGGCTACTAAGACTGCCTCTTGCGGGTTCATATGAAAGGGGGCCATGAGCCAGCGAGGCAAAAAGGCCCCGCAGGGGAGTAAAGCCAGATCAAAAGGGCCAAAATGGGCTCCTATTTCGCGAAAACCAAAGTAATAGCCGGTATCACCCCCAAAAAATAGCTTAAATCCCGGGACTTCTACCAGATAGCCACACCACAGGGCCAGATTAGTATCCAGAAGGCCTCTTTTGGACCAGTGCTGTACAGGAAGGGCGATTATACGCACTCCGTGGATAATTTGTTCATCAAACCAGTCAAGCTCTAATATATTGTTTTTGCCCCAAAAATAGCGAGACGTGCCCAGAGGTACGATTATTTTTGGGTCTCCCCTCAGGCGGGCAAGGGCTCGACGACTCAAATGGTCTCTGTGGGCATGGCTTATCAACACTAGGTCTGGGGGAGGAAGTCTTTCGGGGGAAATAGGGGGAGGGGTTAGGCGCTTTACTACACCAGCAATGTTTTCAAATATGGGATCAAAAAGGATGTTCTTACCCTCTAGACGAAGCCAAACCGTACCATGCCCAAGAAAGCTTACAAGTGGCCCCTCATGGGTGCCCAGGAGCTCCGGATCGGGCCTGTATACCGGAACAATGCTGCGTTGACGTTCGCGTACATGGGAGATCTTCCACTTGATAATTTCACGGAGCACAGGGGCCTCTTGAGACAACCAGGGATTGATAAAGCCCCGTCTAGTATGGTGCCGACGGTCTTTTGCCAGCTCTAACAGACTATATTGGCCTGCGTTTATTACTTTTTTGGGACCGAAGTATTGATGGAAATATTTAATAGACATGGAGAAAATTTAACCTGAATTACCTCTCCAGCATATATTTTGGGCCTCATAAATTGTAATTTTTTGCACTCTTTCAGTCTTTAATTTTAAAGATCTCGTTAGATCCATGCCAAATGCTAAGAAAATCAAAAGATGTTAAGAAAATCAAAAGATGTAAAAGTAGCAAATATGGGGCCATGAAAAGGCCTTAGGCAAGAGTTTATTCGTGTAGTTGGGGCTAGGTTTACTTTCCCTAGGCGTTAAAGGGCTTCCTATAAGCAGCCAAAAGGGCAGAGTCCTTAGCCAGATAAGCGGTTGACAGGGGGCGTATTTCAGGTTATCAAAGGGGAAAAACAAGGGGCCGTAGCTCAGTTGGGAGAGCGCGTGAATGGCATTCACGAGGTCGAGGGTTCGAGTCCCTCCGGCTCCACCAGAATGGTGAGGCTTTAAAAATATATGTCCCGCCCAGAAGTGGTGAAAAATCTCAATCAAGATCGTCAAACAGCGCGTTTATCCCAAAAAGACGAATTGGTCTTAAAGGTTACCAAAGAAATCGTCATTAAATTTATAGAAATGGGTCGTTGTTCCCCGGCTTCCTTTGAAGAGGTCTTTCGTTTGGTTTTTTGTACCATCAAAAATACTATTCAAGAAGATTAGTCCCTTTGGGCCGTGTTACTGGGTAAGGCCTGTTTTGACCTCCAAGGATTTTCCCTGGTGGCTATATTTGATGCAAAAGGAAGGCTTTGGCACCTTCAATTCGGTCTTCATCCTGCGCCGGTTTTCTTGAAGCGTTTGAAGAAAAAAGATTTTCCTTGGATAATCCCCCCTGAACTGCTTTTCTCTCTTAAAGAAGCGCTGTGTCAATACTTTGAGCAGCAGGCCCCCTTTGTTTCTTTCCCTTATTTCTTGCTGGCTACCAGCTTTGAACGAAAAGTGCTTCAGGTAGTGCGTCAAATTCCTTACGGCCAGGTTCGTACTTACCGTTGGGTTGCTCAACAATTAGGCCAACCCGGGGCTGTAAGGGCGGTGGGCCAGGCCTTGGCTAGGAATCCACTGCCTTTACTGTTTCCGTGCCATCGGGTGATAGGCAAAAAAGACCTCGGGGGATTTTCAGCCGGCATTCTGCTCAAAAAACGCCTTTTAAGGGGAGAAGGTCTTCTCTTTGACTCTTAGTTGAGGCTTGTCAAAAGCTTGACACCCCCTTTGAAACCCTTTGGTAAAGCAGTCTTTTACGCCTCTTTTGATCTAAAAACGATCTGTATTTGTCTGGCATTTACCTTGCAAAAAGGCTCTTGCTCGAGGAGGTCCTCATGGCAGAAAAGGCAGAGGCTCAAGAAAAAAAGGGTGGTGGCAAAAAAAAGCTCCTTTTCTTAATTATCATAGGGCTCGTACTTTTGGGAGGTATAGGCGGCGGGGCCTACTTCTTTTTATTTGCTAAAAGCCCCCCTCCAGAGGAAGAGGCCCCGCCTAAGCCTAAGGAGCCGGCGGTAGGGCCCTTTTTGCAACTTGATCCTTTTATTGTTAACCTGGCTGACCCCACCGGGCAACGCTACCTCAGGGTTAAAATCACCCTAGAGTTTTATAATAACGAGGTCTACAACCAGGCCAACGAACGTATACCCCAGATCAATGACGCCATAATTATGGTCCTTTCCAGCAAGACGGTAGAAGAAGTCCTTTCTCCTGAGGGCAAAATGGAGTTGCGCATGGAGCTTTTGCGCAAACTAAACGACTTACTAGGCCCACATTCGGTTAAAAACATCTATTTTACGCAATTTGTGGTGCAATAAATATGAGCGAAATACTTTCTCAGGAAGAAATAGACGCCTTATTGAGTGGGATCGACGAAGGGGCCGTAGACACCACACCGCAAAAGTCCCCCTATAGTGAGGAGGACATAAAACCCTTTGACTTTCGCAACTATACTATCGCGGCCCGTTTAAAGATGCCCGGCCTGGAGGTAGTAAACGACTATTTCGGGCGAGGGTTTCGTAGCACACTGTCTTCCATGCTCCGCGAAGTGGTAGATGTAGTGGCTTTACCCATAAAGCTGGAACGCTTTAAAGACTTTTTAAATCGTATACCAGTGCCTACTTCGCTACACCTCTTTCGCCTGGAACCATTACGAGGCCAATGTCTTCTAAACCTGGAGAGCCGCTTGGTCTTTGCCTTTGTAGAACGTTTTTTAGGTGGTTCTGGCCGCCGGATGACCAAAGTAGAGGGAAGAGAATTCACCCCCATTGAACAACGGTTGATACGTCGGGTGATAGAGGCTGCTTTAGTGGAGCTGGAAAAGGCCTGGCGGGGCATACACCCGGTAAAACCACAATACGTCCGCAGTGAAATCAACCCCCAATTTGCCCGGGTCCTGCAACCCGACGAAACCGTAGTGGTCTGTTCTTTTAACCTAGAATTAGAAGACCTAAGAGGCGAACTCCTCATATGCTATGGTTTGGGCACCCTGCAACCCGTAAAGGCCAAACTTTATTCTCCCTTTCAGAGCGAAGAGGACGCCGATCCTTACTGGCGTCAACAATTAGAAGACATTATTCGCTCTGTGCTGGTGGAGTTGGTAGTCCCTTTAGGAGCAGCCACTGTCTCGGGCAAGGAAGTCCTTGAGCTCGCTGTAGACGACATCATCCAATTGGACACCCCGGTGGATGAACCCCTACCGGTATATGTACAAGGGATCAAAAAAATATTGGGCGAGCTTGGCGTTTACCGAGGGCACAAGGCCCTTAAAGTCGTAGATCTGATTAGTGAGGGATAGCCTATGGCAGATGAGATAAAACAGGACGAAATAGACCAACTCCTAGAAGGTAATCAACAAGAAGTACCTAAGGAAAGCGAGCAGGAAGGGGAAAAGCCTCAAGAGGACTCTGCCCCAGAGGGAGAGGCCTCTTCTCAGGAAGGCTCCTCCTCGGAAGAGGATCTATTGGCCCAGTGGGAAGAGGCCTTAAAAGAGGCCAAGGAAGCAGAAGGACAAAAGGAAGAGGGCCCTTCGGGGACAGATGTCGCGGCCGAAAAACCCAAATTTGAGGAATTTTCCACGGATAAAGGGGGAAACGGTGCCCATCCGAGCCTCGACTTTATATTGGACATTCCGCTGGAGATTTCTGTGGAAGTAGGCCGGTCTAAAATGATCATAAACGATCTCCTCAAACTCACCCAGGGGTCCATTATAGAGCTTAACAAGCTTGCCGGAGAGCCAGCAGAGATCTATGTCAACCAGCGTCTTATGGCTCGAGGCGAAATAGTAGTAGTGAACGACCGGTTTGCCGTCCGACTCACCGAGATCATTTCACCACAAGAACGCGTAAGGCAATTGGGATCATGAAGGGATTGAGTGTTTATCTACAGGTACTGGGTATGGCTTTGGCCCTTTGTGGGCTTTTGCTCTTAGGGGCGTGGCTAATGCGCCGCTTGAGGGGGTTGCAAAACCAAAGGTCTTCAGAGCTTATCCAGATTAAGGGCATAAAGCCCATCAGTTATAAGGCTCACTTGGTTTTAATAGAAGTGATGGGGCACCATCTGCTCATTGGCGTAGGGGAGTCTGGACCTCGCTTGCTTTGCCAGCTGGAGGAGAAAAAAGATGCGCAAACTACTTCTTAGTACATCTTTTTTGTTGGTCCCCCAACAGGTCTGGGCGGTAACCATCCCTACGGTAAAAGTGGGTCTTACTAATACCAACAATCCCCATCAGGTAGCGGCGGCCTTACAGATACTGCTCCTTTTGACGGTGCTATCGGTGGCCCCGGCCCTACTCCTTATGGTCACTTCCTTTACCCGCTTGGCGGTGGTCTTTTCCCTCCTCCGCCATGCCTTGGGTACCCAGCAAACCCCACCAACCCAAATACTTTTGGCTTTGGCCCTCTTTCTTACGTTTTTTATCATGTCTCCGGTCTTTTCCAGGGCCTATAACCAGGGGATTAAACCCTATTTAGATGGTGAGATAGACGAGTATGAACTCTTTCAATCGGTAAGTAAACCCTTTAAGGAATTTATGCTCCATAATACCCGGGAAAAAGATCTGGCCCTTATGGTCAAGCTCTCCGGGGAAAAACGTCCTCTCACCCCTGAGGATGTAAGTATGGTGAGCCTTATCCCGGCTTTTATGATAAGCGAACTGCGTACGGCTTTTGAGATAGGTTTTCTCCTTTATATCCCCTTTCTCATCATAGATATGGTGGTGGCCAGTGTGCTCTTGTCCATGGGCATGATGATGTTACCCCCGGTGATGGTCTCTCTGCCTCTCAAATTACTGCTTTTTGTCTTGGTAGACGGTTGGAATATCTTGATTGGTTCTTTGGTACGTAGTTTTGGGATAGGAGGTTGAGATGACCGAGACTACAGTGGTGGGACTAGCTAGACAGGCTGTAGAGCTAACGCTTCTTATTTCCATGCCCATGTTACTGACAGGCCTGATTATCGGGCTCATAGTGAGTATATTTCAGGCCGTAACGCAAATCCAAGAAATGACCCTTACCTTTGTGCCCAAAATAGTAGCTGTGTTCCTGGCCCTTTTGCTCTCTTTTCCTTGGATGATGCACAAGCTATTGGCCTTTACCCAACAGCTGATTTTGGGGATTCCGGGGTACATAAAATGACCGATCTTTACACCTATTTATGGACAAACGCGGCTGCCTTTTCGCTGGTTCTGGTGCGGGTAAGTACGCTCTTTTTCTTTTTACCTATTTTTGGAGTAATTACTCCCTTTCCCATAAAGGCGGGGATATGCCTTGTTTTGACCTTAATATTTACCCCTTTGGTGGTTGGTCGAGTCTCTATGCCTACAGATATTTGGAATTTCTTTTTGCTCTTGGTTCCCGAGGCCCTTTTGGGGATGAGTATGGGCCTTTTAGTCCGGATTATATTTGCTGGTGTACAGCTTGGCGGACAACTGCTTGGTTTTCAGATGGGTTTTGGAGTGGCGGAAGTGATCGACCCGGTTACCGGGGCCCAGGCACCGGTGCTTTCGCAGATGGCCTATCTCATAACCCTTTTGCTCTTTCTAGTCTTAAATATTCACCATTATTTTTTACTGGCTCTAGGGGAAGGTTTTAGACTTTTGCCCCCGGGTTTACTCAAACTGTCTCCCTCTTTCTTTTTAGAATTGGCTCGCCAGGGAGAAATATTATTTCGCTTATCTTTACGTATTTTGGCCCCGGTACTGGCTATTCTTCTGCTGCTACAAATTGCCTTTGGCATAATTTGTCGTTTTGTGCCCCAGATCAACATAATGATCGTGAGTTTCCCCTTAACTATCGGGGTAGGGCTGTTCTTTTTTGGCCTCACTCTAGAGTTGCTCGGTAAGGTCTTAAATCCGGCCTTTGGTAGGGCTGTAGAACAGTTGCCCTACGTGCTTAAGGCCTTTGGAGGCGGTTAGTGGCTGAGGAATCTTTGCAGGAAAAGACAGAAGAGCCTACGCCGCGAAGACGTGAAGAGGCACGAAAGCGCGGTCAGGTGGCCAAAAGCCGCGAAATAGCCGCGGTGGCCGTGCTGTCAGGGGGGCTTTTCTCTTTTCTCCTGGCCGGAGGATTTATTTATACTCAGCTGGTTCACAATATGATCTACTTCTTACGGTTGCCTTATTTGAACTTTGACCTCCAGCTGGTTCAAAATATTCTCTATACGGCTAGTAAATTTGCCCTCTTGGCCTTGCTCCCGGTAGTGGCTGCGGTCACCATAGCCTCTTTCCTTTCCCTATTTTTGCAGGTCCAAGGAGTGGTGGCCTGGGAAGCCCTAAGTCCCAAAGGGGAGCGCATAAACCCTCTTGAAGGTTTCAAACGGCTATTTTCCATCCCTTCTTTTGTGGAACTTATTAAGTCCCTCTTGAAGATCATTTTAATCTCCTTTGTGGCTTATTTAGTAATCAAAAAAGACGAGACCAAGGTACTCTTACTCCTAGATGAATCTGTGGAACAGATAGCTCGAGAAATCTTCATTTACGCCCGCGTGCTCGTTTCAAAGACCATCATAGCTCTCTTAGCCCTTGCGGTCCTGGACTTTATTTTCCAGCGTTGGGAAACGGAACGCCACCTCCGTATGAGTCGTGAAGAGCTGAAAGAAGAGCTAAAGCAAACCGAAGGAGATCCATGGGTTAAGGCCCGCATCAGGCAAATACAGAGGGCTATGGCCCAGAAACGCATGATGGCCGAAGTACCCAAGGCCGACGTGATCATCACCAATCCTCAGCACCTGGCGGTGGCCCTAAAATACGAATTGGGTGAAATGCCGGCTCCCCAGGTAGTGGCCAAGGGAGCGGACTATATAGCCCAGCGTATTCGGGAAATTGCCCAAAAAAACAATGTTCCTGTGGTGGAAAATCCACCTTTGGCCCGGGCCCTTTACCAGGTAGAGGTGGGAGAATTCATTCCTGCCGAACTCTATCAGGCCGTGGCCGAAGTACTGGCTTACGTTTACAAGCTCAAAGGGAAGGTACATTAAATGGCCGAGCGAGCACTTCCTGCACCAAATAAATTTGCTCTGGAACCCACCAATTTGGTGGTTGCCGCAGGGGTAGTAGGCGTCCTAACCATTATGGTCATTCCCTTGCCCCGTTATCTGATGGATCTTCTGCTTTCTATGAGCTTTACCATTGCCTTATCTATCCTATTGATGTCCATGTACATAAACAGGCCCCTTGATTTTACGGCCTTTCCGTCCTTATTGTTAATAACCACCCTATTCAGACTCTCTCTCAATGTGGCCTCTACACGACTTATCCTGCTACATGGCCACGAAGGTCCCTTGGCTGCCGGCCAGGTAATCAAGAGTTTTGGTCAATTTGTGGTGGGAGGCAACTACGTAGTAGGGGCCATTGTGTTCTCTATATTGGTAATCATAAATTTTGTGGTCATTACCAAGGGTGCTGGTCGCATAGCCGAAGTAGCGGCCCGTTTTACTTTGGACGCTATGCCAGGCAAACAGATGGCCATTGATGCCGACCTAAATGCTGGTCTAATAGATGAGGCCGAGGCCCGCAGACGCCGAGAAGAGATCGCTAGAGAGGCCGAGTTTTACGGGGCCATGGACGGGGCCAGCAAGTTTGTGCGTGGTGAGGCCATAGCTGGTCTCATCATAATGGCCATCAATGTAATTGGCGGGCTTATAATTGGCACTGTACAAAAGGGGCTTTCTATCGGCCAGGCTGCACATTCCTATACCCTCCTTACCATTGGAGACGGTTTGGTATCTCAGATTCCGGCCCTTATTGTCTCCACCTCAGCGGGTATCATTGTCTCCCGGGCAGCGGCAGAATCTAGTATGGGCAAGGATTTTGCCAAACAGTTTGCCCTAAGGCCTGAAGCACTGGCCCTTTCCGCCCTGATTATCTTTATCTTTGGTCTTATGCCAGGGCTTCCCACGCTGCCCTTTAGTTTTTTTGCCCTACTAATGGGGGCCTTGGCCTACGTGGCCTACCGCGCTCGTCCCAACATTCTTGAACCAGAGGAAGAAAGTGAAAAAACTCCCTCCGATGAGGGGACTTCTCCTTCAGAATCGGTAGAAGATCTATTAGTTGTAGATGTTTTAGAATTGGAAGTAGGTTATGCCCTCATCTCTTTAGTAGACGAGACCCAGGGAGGAGATCTACTTGAGCGTATCCGAAACTTGCGGCGCCAATTTGCCCTGGAAACAGGCCTTATTGTGCCGCCCCTCCACGTGCGCGACAACTTACAGCTTAGACCAGGGGAGTATGTGATCCTCGTAAAAGGTGTTGAGGTGGCCCGGGCCGAACTTATGCCAGGCCATTATCTGGCCATGGATCCCGGAGACGTGAAGAGAAAAATAGAAGGTATTCCTACCAAAGAGCCTGCCTTTGGGCTTCCTGCCTTATGGATTACCGAAGAACAAAAAGAGGAGGCCGAACTTGCGGGCTATACTGTGGTAGACCTGGCCACCGTAATCGTTACCCACCTAGCCGAGGTCATAAAAACCCATGCAGATGAATTATTGGGACGTCAAGAGGTGCAAAGGCTCTTAGACAGCCTGGCCAAGAATTTCCCCAAAGCTGTAGAAGAATGTCTGTCGGTAGTAAACCTGGGTACGGTACAAAAGGTATTACAAAACCTAGTACGGGAGCAAGTCTCTATCCGTGACCTCCTTACCATTGTAGAAACCATAGCCGACTACGGTTCCAATATAAAAGACCCAGAAGTACTTACCGAATACGTTCGTCAGCGCTTAAGCCGGGTCATTGTACGACCTTACCTCACCCCGGAAGGAAAGCTTTATGCCGTGGCTGTGGGAGAAGATATAGAAGAAGTCCTAAGGCGTCATTTGCAACGTTCTGACCAAGGGACCTTTCTGAGTCTTGATCCTAAGGTAGGCAGTCGCGTAGTAGCCGCCCTTTCTCAGGCAGCGGATCGTCTAGTAAGCACGGGTTTAACCCCGGTGTTTTTGACTTCTCCGGTAATTCGCCGTCATTTGAGGCGTTTGATAGAGCGGTCTTTGTCTCAAGTAGCCGTGCTTTCCCACGCCGAAATACCTCCCCAAATCGAAGTAGAAATAGTGGAAACGGTGAGGATTAGCGGATGAAGGTACAAAAATTTAGGGCTAAGACCAGTATGCAAGCCCTGGCCCAGGTAAAAGAGGCCCTGGGCGAAGAGGCCGTTATTCTCTCCTCTAAGCGGGTCAAAGAGGGGAGTTCGTGGGTCTACGAAATTACCGCGGCCATTGATATAGACCCGCCGCTTCAGGATTGTAAGGTCCGCGAACCCGAAGGGTTTTCGACCCTATTGAGAGAGATAGAACACATTAAAGAAATGTTAACACGGCTGGATGGTTCGTTACGCCCTAAAAGTTCTTTTTATTACCATCTCTTGGCTCAAGAAATTCCGCCTAGAGTTCTTAGCCTCTTTAGTAATAACGGCCATCTAGAACCAGAGAGTTTTTTGAAACTGTTACCCCAGCACATCAGCCGCAAGGTAGGGCTTTGTGAGTTCCCGCGCGTTCAATTTTTTGTAGGGCAGGGAGGGGTAGGTAAGACTACCTCGGCGGTAAAATTGGCTGCCCGTTATATGTACCAAGGGCATCGTATAGCCCTTATTTCCCTAGATACCGTACGTATTGGAGCCAGGGAACAAATAGAAAGATTTGCCCACATTTTGGAAATACCACTATTTTTCGTACGTAAGGATCACGAGCTAGTCAAAACCATTGCCGAGCTTGAGCAATACGACTACATCTTAATAGATACTCCCGCCCTGGGGGCCTTTTTCCCCCCCACCAGGCTTCTACGTCTACTGCAAGGGCTTAACGAGGCAGGTTTACACCTGGTCATACGTGCTCCCGAATCACCTTCGGTGGCCTTTTCTTTGCTTGAAAAATTAAAGGGTCTAACCCTTGTTTCGCTAATTCTCACCCACAGCGAGTCACTTACCTTAGGGGGGCCTTTATTTTGGATACTTTCCCCCCATGTACCCCCTGTAAGTTTTATCTCTACTGGAGAACGGGTGCCAGAAGATTTCGAACGTGCTACTTCTAGGCGTCTTTTAGGACTCCTTTTGCGTAATCTTGAGTTGGAGAGGGACAAATGTACCAAGACTTAATGATCCACAAGCCCAAATTACAAGGACCCAATTTTCCTCAAGTGTGGGCCATTTCCAGTGGGAAAGGCGGGGTAGGGAAGACCAATCTGGCTGTTAATCTGGCTATTGCCTGGCAAAAATTGGGCTACAGGGTCTTGCTCTTTGATGGTGATTTGGGTCTGGCCAACGTGGATGTCCTCCTAGGGATCTGCCCGCAAGAAAACATCTTGCAGGTCTTTGAAGGCAAACGATCTTTAAAAGACCTTTTAATAAAGGGCCCCCATGGTCTTTTGATCCTGCCGGCCAGCTCAGGGGTGACCAGACTTACCCATTTAAACGAAAGGCAAAAATTGCGCTTACTTGAAGAATTTGAGGATTTAGAAGAAGAAGTCGATATTGTTATCTTGGATACACCCGCAGGAATTTCCGAAAATGTGCTCTATTTCAACATGGCTTCACAAGAAAGGATTCTGGTAGTGACCCCAGAACCTACTTCTATAACCGATGCGTACGCCCTTATAAAGGTGCTTTGTCAACGCTATGCGGTAAAGAACTTTCATCTGGTGGTCAATCGGGCCCAACATATTGGTCAAGGACGGCAGGTTTATAGCCAGTTGGTAAAGGTGATTGAGAAATTTCTGGGGGGTGTATCGTTAAACTTACTGGGCATTTTGCCCCTGGATCCCGTGGTAACCAGGGCGGTAAGAGCGCAACAACCCTTTTTAGATCTATATCCCCAGGCCCGGATTAGTCAGTCTGTACGTCTTTTGGCCCAAGAATTAATTGCTCTGGATGGTCACCCCATGGACGGGGGACTTAAATTTTTTGCACGAAAAATAATGGGGGTAGCACGATGAAAAACGGAGCCGCTTTGTTAAAGGAAAGGGAGGTCCCTATGGGTAAGGAAAAGTCCCAAAGCCTTGATTTACAAAAGAGGAACGAACTCATCATTAAATATGCACCACTAATAAAATACGTAGCTAGTCGTCTGGCCATGCGTTTGCCTCCCAATGTAGACGTAAACGACCTCATTAGCGCGGGAGTTATGGGCCTCATTGATGCCCTAAATCGCTATGATCCCTCGCGTAATATTCAATTTAAGACCTTTGCCGAATTTAGGATCAGGGGAGCCATGCTTGATGAACTGCGCTCCATGGATTGGGTACCACGTTCGGTACGAAAAAAGGCTACTCTGCTGGAAAAGACCTACGCCGAATTAGAGCAAAAATTGGGACGCCCTGCCGAAGATGACGAAGTGGCCGAGGCCTTGGGTTTATCTATAGATGAGTTTTACCGTATGCTTGAGGAAACCAGAGGGGTCTCCTTTATTGATATCGAGACGATCAGGCGCAAAATCCCTGATCTAAACGAAGACGATATCTTTGACCTCATCGTAGACCCAAAACAAAAAGATCCGTTTGAAGATACCAAGATAAGTGAATTACGCGATATATTGGCCCAAGCTATAGATGAACTCCCAGAAAAGGAAAAGCTGGTGGTAAGCCTATACTACTACGAAGGCCTAACCATGCGCGAGATAGGAGAGATATTGGGTTACACAGAGAGCCGTATTTCACAACTCCATAGCAAGGCTATCATGCGCTTGCGGGCCAAAATTCGCGATTATTTCCAGGGTTTCTTTGAGGCTTAGGCTTTAAGCGATCTCGGCCGATATAAAAATAAAACCTACACAGGAGGCTCACATATGGGGTTTGATCCAGGGAGCATGAAGGTGTTGGTGGTGGATGATTTTGCCACTATGCGACGTATTATAAAGAACATATTATTGCAGCTTGGGTTTAAAAATATCATCGAAGCCGACGACGGGACTACCGCCTGGGAGATCTTAAATAAAGAAAAGGTTGATCTTATTATTTCGGATTGGAATATGCCCAAAATGCCTGGTATAGAACTCTTAAAAAAAGTCAGGGCCGACGAGCGGCTAAAGGACACCCCATTTCTTATGGTTACGGCCGAGGCCCAAAAGGAAAATATCGTTGAGGCCGTAAAATACCGGGTGAGTCAGTATATTGTAAAACCTTTTACCCCAGAGACGCTACAAGAAAAACTAAAAAAGATCTTTGGTTAAAGAATTAACACGTGCCTGAAGAACAAAAAAAAGACCCAACAGAATTAGAAAAAGCTGACGGTAATCTCGAAAAGGAAGAGAATATTGAGGAAAAAAAGGAGGCCGATGACCTCCAAGAAGAAGCTCATAACTCCGAAGATGACCCCCTTGCCGATTTAATGCCCGAAGAGGATCCAGAGCAAGGGGAGCCAGAAGGGCCAGCGGATTCTTTGGCTTCTCCCCCAGAAGGAGAAGCCGAGCAAGAAGACGACTTAGACCATAATATTGAGGAAACATCGCCCGAAAACGAGCCTTCAGACGACCTCCTGGCCTCTTTGTTAGAAGAAGAGGCAGAAGATAGTCAGGAGGAGGAAGAACTTGCCTCCCAAAGAGATGATTCCTCCACTGAAGGGGCCGAAGCCCATGCGGAAAAATCTAGCCCCCCTGGAGAAGAAGCAGAGGCAGAAAAGGGTAAGATAGCCTTTTTAGCCCCTTTAGTAGGGATATTTTTGGTCTTTATAGCCTTGATAGGTGGTGTCATAGTCCTTTGGCGGCTCTGGCACCTACCTGTAATCTTACCTAAAAAGGCCCAAGTACCTAAGAAAAAGGAGGTCAGTACGCCGAAAGTACAACCCCCTTTGGTGGTGGCTCCCATTGTTCCTGAGCGTAAGCTCCTGATATTGGACAACTTTCTTATTCCCTACCAGCGTGAAAACGGCGATTATGCCTTTGTAAAAAGTAAAATTCTACTATACTTTAGTGACGATAAGTCCTTTTTAAGGGTACAAAAAGACATTACTCTTTGGCGCGAACAGGTCTATCAAGTCCTTAAAAATATTCCCTTATATGTATGGCAAGATCCTAAAGGGAAAGATGTGGTGCGTAAGCAACTATTATCTTATTTAAAAAAAGTTCGCCCTGATGGTATAGTACCTGTAGATTTGGAGGTAGCAGGCTATATCCTTGATTGAGGGGTAAAATGCCCGAAGATATAAAGGCCCCAAACAAGATAATGCCTATTATGTTAAGGTCTGCCGCGGTGGGAGAAAGAAACCCTAGACGCGAGAGAAAGTTTAAAAAGCCAGGGGCCCCAAGAAAAGCAAAGTCTACCAAAACTCCCAAAGACCAAAAAATTGGGCGTTACCTCGATATTAAGGTATAAAATGGACATAGGGTTACTCTTACTTATACAGTCGATATTTGATCTCTTCTTGTTGATCTTGGTCCTGGCCCTCTATCGGCAAGTACGGAGATTGAGGGATTTGCCCCTGGAAGAAACCATTAGGCGCTTAGAAGAGGCCCATCGTCTCTGGGGCAATGTGGCCCAGAAGCTAGAAGATTATAGTAAAGAGCAGGTACCTGATCAGGGGGCTCCCTCAGATAGTGGACTAAGCCCCAAAATCAAAAAAGAAATATACCAATTGGCGGCCAAGGGTCTTTCTGCACCAGAAATTGCCGAAAAGCTGGGACTTCAAGAGGCCGAGGTAACGCTTTTGTTATCCCTTAAGGCCCAAAAGAAGCCATGGTAATAAATAAAGTATCTTTACCTTTTTCGGTTCGCCTTTTAGGCGACGACCTGGGCAACCTCCTAGAGAGGCCTGGTAAAGTATTAGAGGCTAAAGTGGAGACTATTTCAGGGAGATTAATCACCCTTTTGATTGGTGATCAGCGTCTTGAAGCCTTACTTTCAGCCGAAGTATCGGCCAGGGCCCTCAAACCAGGACGGTTTGTGCGTCTAAAAGTATTAACCAAAGGCCCTCCAGCGGTATTGTCGCTGATGCACGTCCCTCCAGAGGAAGGAACTAAAGGCCCTGCAGAAGTCATAAAACAACTTCTCATGCTATTGACCGCCCCCAAAAATGCTGTTTCGTCCAATCTTGTCCCGTCTGAAAAATCGTTTTTACCCCCTTTGGTACTAAAGGCCCTGGTAGATATAAGCTCCTCCAAACCTGGTAAGGACCTCAAAGAGCAGGGAAAAACGCAGGGAAAAACGCAAGGAAATAGGCCAGAAGGACCTCTCACCCTGTTAACCCGGTTGTGGGAGGCGGGGGTGTTTTTTCTACCGTTTTCCTTTCCCGATTCCATTTCTTGGGCAACCTTGGAAGAAGACCATAGCGAAGATTCTACAGGGGGGCGTTCTTTTCGCCTGAGGCTTTTTCTTTCTCGTTTGGGGGCCTTAGAAGTAATATTTTCCCTGTTCCAGGATAAGCTCCATGTCCGGATATACACCGCTCAAAATGACACTTTGTCCCTAATAAAAGACCATATTCCGCGCCTTTATCAGGGGTTACGTTTGTGTTACCCCGAAGTAAAACTAGATTTGGGACTTATGGAAACCCCTCCGGGGAGCCTTTTAGTGCGGGAGGGATAATGTCGGAAAGTCCTCTAAAGTGGTTTCAAGAAGCTTGCGCCGATCTAAAAAAGGCCGAAACCATGCTAAAACAAGACCCAGATTTGGCTGCTTTCCTGGCTTGGCAGTCTGCCCGAAAGGCACTTAAGGCCTTGGAAAAAAAATCTGGCAAGAGGGTTTCTACCTCTTCGTTGGCGGAGATCTTGGAGAGTTTTCCCGAGGGAAAGCTGGCTGGCAAACCGGTACGTGACGCAGCCAAGTATTTAGATCTATTTAAGGGTCTGGCCCGACACAACGATCTTTTTAGCTCAGGCCTTACTCTTGGCCCTTTGGGCCCAGGGGACGCACGACGCCTTATAGACGCCGCGCGTTTGATCTTGAACTTTCTGGAGCACCGTATCGTTTAACACCTAGTCAAGCATAAGGTTTATTAACTCGTAGACCTCTTCCAGGGCTTGAGACAGCTTTTCGGTACGGGGTGCACCGCCCTGGGCCATATCTGGTCTACCTCCACCACGTCCTCCCAACCGCTGGGCTAGATCCGCCATAATCTTGCCGGCATGTAACTTCTCCGTGAGATCTTTGGTTACCATGACCAATAGATGGGCCTTATTTTGGATCACCGCCCCCAAGACGACTACCCCGCTGCCCAAGCGCTGGCGCAAGACATCTCCCATTTCGCGCAAGGTTTTGGCCTCGGGGGCCTCTACTTCTGCCGCCAAGACCTTTATCCCTTTTATTTCCTTTACCTTATCTAAAACCGTCTCTAGGCCTCCCCGGGCTAGTTGCCGTTTCAGCTTTTCTATCTCTTGTTGTTGAGCCTTGATCTGTTTTAAGAGGGTGTCTAAGCGTTTTTCCACTTCGTGGGGGGCCACCTTTAGTTTAAGGGCCAGGGCTTTCTGTTGCCCTTCTAAATGGTGTACATACTTTACTGCTGGTTTTCCCGCCACGGCTTCAATACGTCTAACGCCGGCCTGTATACTACTATCGGAGACGATCTTAAAAAAACCTATGTCTCCTGAACGTAATACGTGCGTACCTCCACATAATTCCAAGGAAAAATCTCCTATCTTTACCACCCGCACCTTCTCTCCGTATTTTTCTCCAAAAAGGGCCATAGCCCCCAGGGCCATAGCCTCCTTGAGGGGCAAGATCATGGTCTCTACCGGTATATTTTCCCGGATAATTTCGTTAACCCGGTCTTCTAAGGCGAAGATATCTTCCTGTTTTAGGGACTCAAAGTGGGTAAAATCAAAACGCAGACGGTCTGGGGCCACTAGGGAACCGGCCTGGTGTACGTGTTCCCCAAGGAGTTCGCGTAAGGCCGCGTGGAGTAGATGGGTAGCGGTGTGGTGGCGGGCAATGGCCTTTCGGCGCTGGGCATCCACCAACAGACGTACCGTATCCCCTACCTTAAGGCTACCCTGGGTTATTCTGAGTCGGTGTACAAACAAGTCCCCTATACGTTTGGTGTCGGTGACCTCGGCCTGCCCCTGCGGGACAAGGACTTGCCCGGTATCTCCCACTTGGCCGCCAGCCTCCCCGTAAAAGGGTGTGCGTGAAAAAACAGCTTCGGCCTCTTGCCCTTCCGTAACCTCTTCTACACTTTCTCCTTTAGAGACCAAGGCCAAGATTTGAGCTTCGGTCTCTAAAGTGTCGTAACCTACAAATTCTTTCCCCAGGCCTTGGTCTAACAGGTCTTGGAATATCTGGGGGGCCTTATCCAGAGTTCCCTTCCAGTGTTGACGGCTGCGTTGTCGCTGACGGGCCATTTCTTTTTCAAAGCCAGCCATATCCAAGGAAAAACCCCTTTCTAAGGCCAGGTCACGTACGATATCGTAAGGGAATCCGTAGGTATCGTAGAGTTTGAAGATAAAATCTCCCGGCAGGATCCGTTGCCCTTTTTTTTCCAAATGTTTTAATCCTTCTTCTAGATACGAAAGCCCACGTTCCAAAGTCTCTCTAAAACGTTCTTCTTCAATCTGTAAGACCTTGGCTATGGTTTCACGTGCGCGAACGAGCTCGGGATACACGTCTCCCATATCTTCTACCACGGTAAGACCGGTTTCGTGCAAAAAGGGCCTTTCTAAGCCTAAGCTACGACCAAAACGTACGGCGCGACGGATAATACGACGTAATACATAGCCCCGGCCCTCATTAGAGGGTAATACACCGTCGGCCAGGAGAAAGGCTGCCGCTCTAGAATGATCGGCTATTACCCGAAAGGCAATGGTGGTCTTTTGGTCTTGGTGGTAGGCCCTGCCGGTAAGCTGGCTAATTTTTTTCATCAGGGCCTTAAATAGGTCGGTATCAAAATTGGTGGGTACTCCTTGTAAGGTGGCGGTAATGCGTTCAAGCCCCATACCGGTATCAATACAAGGGCGGGGTAGGGGGTGCAGGGTCCCTTTTTCATCCCTTTCATATTGCATAAACACCAGATTCCAGAGCTCTAAATACCGATCACAATCACATCCCACCCGGCAATCTGGCCTTCCACAGCCCACTTCTGGTCCTTGGTCAAAGATAATTTCCGAACATGGCCCACAAGGTCCGGTATCGCCCATGGCCCAAAAATTGTCTTTTTCTCCTAAACGGACAATACGCCTTTCCGAAAGCCCGGAGATCTTTTTCCATAAGGCAGCTGCTTCATCGTCATCACGAAACACCGTTACATAAAGACGTTCTATTGGCAGTTCTAGTTCCTTGGTAAGAAATTCCCAGGCGAAGAAGATGGCCTCTTCTTTAAAATAGTCTCCAAAGGAGAAATTACCTAGCATTTCAAAAAAGGTATGGTGGCGGGCGGTATAGCCTACGTTTTCCAGGTCATTGTGTTTTCCCCCGGCCCGCACACATTTTTGACAAGAAGCCGCCCGGGTATAAGAGCGTTTTTCCTGCCCGAGGAAGACCTTTTTGAACTGAACCATACCAGCATTAGTAAAGAGTAACGTAGGATCATCGGCTGGTACTAGAGGGGAACTAGGGACTATCTCGTGTCCATGCCGGGCAAAATAGTCCAAAAATAATTGCCTTACTTCTTTGCCCTTAAGTTTCTTCACCTGGGCCTCCTTATTTTTAGGTTTATTGATCAGATAGATCGAGGAAGGGGGCGGCGCTGGCTCTTTTCGCAAGTTGAGCTTCGGCCTCCAGGGCCGGAGCGATGTCTCCGGCCTGAGGCTTTTCTTGTACTGAGGACATTAAAGCTCTACCCCTTTGCTGGTATAATCAGCCACTAAATCTCCTACTTCGGTAGTGGAATAACCCATCTTGCCGGCAGCTAGACTCTTTAGGTGGTCTCGACATACCTTGATTACCGCATTTTCTATGGCCTTGGCGGCCTCTTCTTCACCCAAATGTTCAAGCATCATCATCCCCGCACAAATGGCGGCCAGGGGGTTAATGACGTTTTTACCTGTATATTTAGGTGCAGAACCCCCGATGGGTTCAAACATGGAAACTCCTTGGGGATTTATATTGCCTCCAGCGGCTATGCCCATCCCCCCTTGGATAATGGCTCCCAAGTCGGTAATGATGTCACCAAACATATTGTCGGTAACAATCACGTCGAACCACTCGGGATTTTTGACAAACCACATACAAGTGGCGTCTACGTGGGCATAGGAAGTCTTTACATCGGGATACTCCTTGGCTACCTCGTAAAAGGTGCGTTCCCAAAGGTTGAAGGCATAAGTAAGCACGTTAGTCTTTCCTACCAGGGTGAGTTCCTTTTTCTTGTTTCGTTTACGACAAAGCTCAAAGGCAAATCTCAGACAACGTTCTACCCCAAAGCGGGTATTTATCGATTCTTGAATGGCTACCTCGTGAGGGGTGCCCTTGCGCAAAAAGCCCCCTCCTCCTGCATAAAGACCTTCGGTGTTTTCTCTAACCACTACAAAATCTATGTCTTCGGGACCCTTGTCCTTTAGAGGAGTCCACACTCCAGGGTAAAGTTTTATGGGACGCAAGTTTATGTATTGGTCCAGTTCAAATCGGATGCGTAAAAGGATCTCTTTCTCCAGTATGCCCGGGGGAACATCTGGGTGGCCTATGGCCCCTAAATAAATGACATCATGCCTTTTGAGTTCTTCAATGCCCCCCTCTGGAATTGTTTCTTTGGTTTGGAGATAGCGCTCTCCTCCCCAGTCAAAATAGGTATAGTCTAGCTTAAAGCCAAACCGCTCTGCCGCCGCGTTTAAGACTTTTACCCCCTCGCGTATAACCTCAGGCCCGGTGCCGTCACCAGGTATAACAGCTATCTTATAAACTTTATCTTGATTCATGACCGCCTCCTTCATAATCTGGTGTTTTTTCCTATAGTAGGAGATTATTTTCTACGCAAGGTGGTTGATAGACAAAAAAAGCCCCACTTTCGTGGGGCGGGAAGGAGGAGGGCTGCTACGAACCGGCGACAATGTCACCCATTTTAAATATCGGCAAATAGAGCGAAATTATTATCCCGCCGATTACGGCCCCTAAAAAGACTATTAATACAGGCTCGATTAATTGCGACATGCCGTCTACCACGTTGTCTACTTCCTCTTCGAAAAAATCGGCCACTTTGTGCAACATCTTCTCTAGGACCCCGGTACTTTCACCTACCGAAACCATCTGGATGACCATGTGGGGGAAAATTCCGCTTTTGGCTAGTGGTTCGGCAATAGACTGCCCTTCCTGTATGCTTTTGCGAATGTCGTTTATGGCCTGTTCCACAACGACATTACCAGCTGTACGCGCTGCAATACGTAAGGCATCCAAAATAGATACGCCACTGCTGATAAGGGTACCCAAGGTACGGGAAAAACGGGCTACTGCTACCTTACGAAACAGGTTTCCAAAGATAGGTAGCCGCAGGAGGACTTGGTCTATGTGCCGGCGTCCACGTTCTGTGCGGTAATACCGTTTGAGCAAAAATATGATCGTTATAACCAGGCCTACTCCTACCAAAAAATACTTTTTTACGAAACGACTCATCTGGATCACTATCAGGGTGGGCAAGGGCAGGGCCTGCCCCATATCGGAAAACATCTTTTCAAAAGAAGGGATGACAAAGACCATAATGATGCCCAATACAATGGTCGTAACCGCTACAATTACGGCGGGGTAAATCATGGCCTTTTTTACCTTGGCCTTTAGGGCAAGGTTTTTTTCCATATACGTGGCCAGTCTCGACAAGGTGGCGTCTAAATTACCACTGGCCTCGCCTGCTTGAACCATATAGTAGTAAAAGTTGTCGAATATCTTGGGGTACTGGTGAATAGCTTCGGCGAAAGGGGAACCCTCTTCAATGGAATTTTTAATCTTTATAAGCACGTCACGGAAGTAGGGGTTTTTTTGTTGCAAAGCAAGAGACTCTAGGGCCTGAACTAAAGATAGACCGGCCTCTAACATGGTGGCTAGCTGGCGGGTAAATACCACCAATTCTTTGGCCTTTACCTTTTTGCGCTGAAAAACAAAGAGACCTTTTTGTTCTTTAGACTTGATCTTTAAGGGGGTGATCTTTTGTCTAGAGAGCTTTATCTGAACAGTACGTTCATCAGGGGCCTCTAAAGTCCCCTTGCGTACTTCTCCTGCTGGTGTACGACCAACCCACTCAAATACGGGCATAAGGCTTCCCCTTCGCTTTTTGTTAAGTATTTCGGCATCGGCGAAGGGGAAGTTAAAACCTTAACGTCCAATCCAGTAATTAGGGGCCTCTTTGGTGATTATGACATCGTGGACATGACTTTCCCGTAAGCCCGCCGGGGTGATACGGACGAAACGGGCCTTTTTACGTAATTCTTCGATGTCCTTGCTTCCACAGTAGCCCATTCCCGAACGCAGCCCACCTATAAGCTGATAGACCATACTGGACACCGGCCCCCGGTAAGGCACACGTCCTTCTACACCCTCTGGTACAAACTTAGAAGGGGAGGAAGCCTTTTGGAAATAGCGTTCCCCGCCCCCTTTCATCATGGCCCCTAGGGACCCCATTCCGCGGTAGACCTTATAGGTTCGACCTTCGTAAAGGATAGTCTCTCCTGGGGCCTCTTCGGTACCCGCAAAGAGTGAACCGATCATTACGGCGTGGGCCCCGGCTCCAATGGCCTTGGTAATGTCTCCAGAGAATTTTATCCCTCCGTCGGCTATGACCGGGATATCGTATTTATTAGCCACCGTGGCGGCGTTGTGTATAGCCGTCAGTTGAGGGACTCCCACTCCGGCCACGACCCTGGTGGTACAAATAGATCCAGGCCCCACGCCTACTTTTATACCGTCTGCCCCGGCCTTTATTAAGGCCTCGGCCCCTTCAGCGGTAGCAATGTTTCCCGCAATGAGTTCGCACTCGGGAAAGTGGGCCTTTATATCTCGGATGGCTTCCAGTACGTTTCGAGAGTGGCCATGGGCCGAGTCGATAACGATTACATCGCATCCCACCTTTAACAGGGCCTCCACGTGCCTAAGCCGCTCCGGGCCCACCCCCACAGCAGCTGCTACTCTCAACCGCCCTAAATCGTCCTTGGCGGCAAAGGGGTATTTACGCAGTTTTTCTATGTCTTTTATGGTAATTAAGCCCTTTAGACAGTAGTTTTTATCTACAATAAGCAATTTTTCGATACGGTGTTCGTGTAAGATTTTGCGGGCCTCGTTAAGGGTTATCCCTGGTTCCGCGGTGATTAGCCCCTCTTTAGTCATTACCTCTTTTATAGGTCGATCCAACTGGGTTTCAAAACGTAGATCCCTGTTGGTAACTATGCCCAGGAGTTTCTTTTCCGGGCCTTCTACCACCGGGACTCCGGATATACGGTATTCTGACATGATCTTTAATACTTCCTGAATCGAGGTCTCTGGCCCCACTGTGACAGGATCGATGATCATTCCGTATTCAGATTTTTTGACCTTTTCTACCTCACGACATTGTTGCCTGATGGACATATTGCGGTGGATTACGCCAATTCCGCCTTCTCTGGCCATGCTAATGGCCATACGTGCTTCGGTAACCGTATCCATAGCCGCGGATAATAAAGGGATATTTAGTCTTATCTTTTTGGTTATGCGTGTGGATATATCCACGTCTTTCGGTAGTACCGTAGATTCTGCCGGTAATAATAAAAGGTCATCAAAAGTAAAAGCTTCCTCTACCGGAAGGTTTAACATGTTCACCTCCGTTGATTAAAAAATTTTTCTAAACTTTTGATTTAAGCGAGTTCAGCAGAGCTCTTTATTAGGTACCACAGAAGCCCTTCAAGAAAACCCGCTTCACTTACGGTTAGAATCGGTATATTTAGGATGTCCATTACGGTGGTGAAGATCAAAAGGCCAGGCAGAATAATATCTTCGCGACCGGCTTCCATACCCTTTAACAATAGCCGCTCTTTGGTACTAAGAGCAGCCAGCTTTTGGACCATAGACTTCAAATCGTCTATTTTGAGCTGATGGCCATGGGTACGTTCGGGGCAATAAGTCTCCAGCCCCAAATCCAGACTGGCTAAACAAGAAACCGTTCCTCCAGTACCCACAAGGATTTTGGCCCCTCTAAAGGGAAAAAGATGGGCTTCAAGTTCTTCTTTTAAGAATTCCTCTACCTGGTTAATTTCCCCTTCTAAGGGGGGATCGTGGGCCAGAAATTGATCTCTAAGCCTTACGGCCCCTATGGGTAAACTTTTCCATTGGGAAATATTCTGGTCCTTTCCCAAGATAAATTCGGTACTGCCGCCCCCTACATCAACTATCAATATTGGTTCATCGTTGTGGGCCAAGGTCTCTTTGACCCCCAAAAAGGTGGTCTTTGCCTCTTGCTCAGGACTAAATACCTCTATCTTTATCCCTAATTCCTTTTCTGCCTTCTCGATAAACAAAGAGGCATTAGAAGCCTCTCTTAAGGCGGCTGTACCAGCGGCTATGTATTGTTTTACCGACAAGCGGGACATTTCGTTGACTAGTTCCGCCAGGCTTTCCAACCCTCTCTTGATGGCCTGCGAAGATAGTTGGCCAGACTGGGCAAGGCCTTCGGCCAGACGAACATTGTGGCGTCGTCTGACAAGCATCCGCAGGCCTTGGGGCCCGGGCTTGCCTATTAAAAGACGAAAGGTTTGCGAACCCAAGTCTAAGGCCCCATAAGGGGGCTGGTTTAAACGTTCTTTGATATCTTTGCCAGGTTTGAAAATAATACGTTTGCGCGGAGGTAACTTGCGAACTTCTTTTGTCTTTGGATTAGTAAAGATTCTTTCTCTTTGTTGACGCAAGAAGAACCGGCCAAAACCTCTAATCTCTATCCGGTTTCCTTCTATTAGAGAAAGCGTTAGCTTTTCGAATAGTAGATCTACTAGATATTCCAGATCTCTTTTACGAAAATCCGGAAAATAAAGGGCCAAACGGTTTACTAAATCCTTTTTAACCATGACTAATGGCCAATGAATGATAGATAAAGAGGCGCAAAATAAAGACTAAGGGCCTCACTTCTAAAGTCTTCCCCTAATATCCGTCGTACAAGACTCCTGTCGCGAGACGGATAGACCAAGGTCGGACGCTGTTTGAGCCCGGCCAGATCAGAGGCCACCCTTACCGCCTTCTCAAAATTGCCCAACTCATCAATAAGCCCGTATTCCAAGGCCTTTCTACCGGTAAAGACGCGGCCATCAGCAAATTGTAGTACTTTCTGGCGTGGCAAGTGACGCGAAGACACTATGGCCTCCACGAATTGCCGGTAAATATCTTCGATAGTGCTCATAAGGATCTTTTTCTCAGCCGGGGTAAGGGGCCTAAATATGGAACCAGCATCTTTATACGGACCACTCTTCAAGACCGTGGCCTGCACTCCCAAGCGTTCGAGGAGTTTCTGGAGGTTTGGTACCTGCATCATGACCCCGATACTACCGGTAAGCGTACCAGGCATAGCCAAAATTTTCGTGGCGCCAAGGGCCGCGTAAAGGCCACCTGAGGCCGCTACCGAGCCCATGGAAACTACCACTGGTTTTACGCTGCGGGCCTCTTTTATGGCCTCATAAATCTCCTGGGCCGCACCTACTGTACCCCCAGGGCTGTCAATACGTACTAAAATGGCCTTTACGTCCTGGTCTTCTTTAAAGTCTTCCAGATCCTTTAAGATCCTATCACTGGAAGATATAACCCCTACTATCTTTACTACCCCGATTTTAGGGCCGGAGTATATATCGGGTTTACCATGCCAAAGGAGGAAAATTCCCAGCACAAAGAGTATGAATAATACCAGGAAAAAGCCTCCCAAAAAGGCTAAACCTGTAATAACCGGATTACGAGACACCTCTTTGACCTACACTACTTCTTTTCGGAAGCTAATTGCTCTCTTAATACCGCTCCCAGGGTTATACCAGGCCCTTTTTGTTCCTTGCTAAATTCTTTGTAATGACGTTTTTCTTCGTCTTCCTTGAGTTTTTTAATCGAAAGTCCCAACCGGCGGTTTTCTGGCTCTACTTTTATTACCTTGGCCTGGACTTCTTGTCCTGGTTCGTAAAGCCCTACCGGTGTTTTAATCTTCTTATCCGAGACTTCCGACACGTGGATCAGCCCCTCCACCCCTTCTTCAAGCTCTACAAATATGCCAAAATCGGTCACGTTGGATACCTTACCCGAGACTACAGAACCTATAGGATACTTTTCCGGCACAGACTCCCACGGATCAGGGGTTAACTGTTTAATCCCCAGGGCCAACCGCTCGCGCTCTCGATCTATTTTTAAGACCACGGCTTGGACTACATCTCCCGGCTTATAACGCTCTTCGGGATGTTTTATTCGTCCCCACGATAGATCGGATACGTGAATAAACCCGTCTATACCCTCCATAACCTCCACGAAAATACCAAAATCGGTAACAGTCTTTACCGGGGCCTCAATTACGGTACCCTCGGAAAATTGTTCGGTTAGTACATCCCACGGATTGGGTTCCACTTGACGGAGACTAAGGGAAATGCGTCTGTTCTCTTCATCGATACCGATAACTACCACTTCTACTACGTCTCCTTCGGAAAGGACATCCTTAGGATGCCTTATCCTTTTTGTCCAAGAGAGCTCGGATACATGAATAAGCCCCTCGACTCCAGGCTCAAGCTCCACAAAGGCTCCAAAATCAGTAAGGGAGACCACCTTGCCCTGCACTTTAGCCCCTAGAGGGTATTTTTCCCCTATATTTTCCCATGGATCCGGTGTCAGTTGTTTTACTCCCAGGGCAATCTTTTCTCTTTCGGGATTGTACTTGATTACCTTTACCTTAATACGATCGCCCACCTTGAAGTAATTAGACGGGTGTTTTACACGCCCCCAAGATATATCTGAGACATGGAGAAGACCATCTACACCACCTAAATCCACAAACACCCCGTAATCAGTAATATTTTTGACTATTCCCTCGCGTACTTGCCCTTCTTCCAGGCTCTCCAAAAGACTCTTGCGCTGTTCTTCTTGTTCCTTTTCCAGGACCACTTTACGGGAGACGACTATATTATTTTTCTTACGGGAACAGTTAATCACCGCCACTTTGATATGGGTGTTAATAATTTCTTCCGGATATTTAGGCGTCTTTAAAAAGGCCTGTGAAAAGGGCAAAAAGGCCCTGAGGCCCTGAATATCTACGGCAAAACCACCTTTAATACGTTCTAAGACGTAAGCTTCAAGGAAGGCATTATCTTTGGCGGCCTTCTCTACGGTTTCCCAGGCCTTCTGTCGTTGTAAACGCCGATAAGAAAGCTTTACCAGACCATCAGGGGTGCGGAGGCGTTCTACCAATACCTGGACTTCATCTCCAGGCTGGACTCTTATTGTACCGTCTGGCCCCTTAAATTCACTTACCGGGACTACTCCTTCGCTTTTGTAGCCTATATCTATGATTACACTGTCTTCGTCCACGCGAATGACCTTTCCCGTGACCACCTCCCCGCTGGATATGGTCTTGATTTCCTCGTCAAGGAGCTGGGCGAAATTCTCCTCGGCGAGTTTTTCGGTTTTTTCTGCCATGTTCTCCATGTCTCCTAACCTCCCCAAAATTTGACTGCACCTTATACCAGAGGGAACCTAAAAATTCAATGTATCCCTACTGGCTGGTAAGGGGCTAATACCCCTTTGTTTGGCGTAAAAATGTATCTTTTGAAGCATAAGATCCAAAACTTCCCTTAGGTCTAGACTTGAAGTATCAATAATAATAGCGCCTTTAGGGACCACCAAGGGCGCTATCTTTCGATTTTGATCTTGTTTGTCTCTTTTTATTAGTTCCTCAAGGACTTGCTGATAGGTAACGTTAGCCCCTTGGGCAATAAGGTCATTATAACGCCGTTTGGCCCTTTCTTCAGGGCTAGCGGTGAGAAAAAATTTGACGTCTGCTTCAGGAAAGACCACACTGCCCATGTCTCGGCCCTCCGCCACTACCCCCCCTTCTAGGCCATAGGAGCGTTGGAGTCTTAAGAGCCAGGACCTAACACCTGGAATTTGAGCCACCACCGAAGACCATCGGTCTATTTCGGGGGTACGCAAAAAGGGGGTTACGTTGCGGCCGTTTAAGAAGACTTCTACCCCTTGAGCACCTTGTTTCAGGCGTAGATCAAGCCTCTCACACAGCTGCTCAATGGTTTCTTTATCGTTAGGATCTATTTGGGCCTCTTTGGCCCAGAGCCCTACGGCCCTATACATAGCCCCGGTATCTAGAAATAGATACCCAAGCTCTTGGGCCAGTCTTCGCCCGAGAGTGCTTTTTCCGGCCCCTGCTGGACCATCAATGGTAATTAGTAATCCCTTAGGCCCCACTAATTACCTCCGAAAGGAGCTCTATAAAACGTTGATTTTCGGCGGGTAGGCCCACGGTCACACGAATAAAGGTGGGTAGCCCATAGGCCTCCAGACAGCGAATGATCACCCCTTGACGCAAAAGGGCCTCGTATATGGGACGAGCAGGACGATTTAGATCAACCAAGAGGAAATTGCTCTGCGAGGGGTAGGGCCGACAGCCAAGCTTCTCAAACGCTTCAACCAGAAAATCTAGCCCCTGCCATACAAGCTGTTGGACTTTTTTAAGGTATTCTTTATCTTCAAGGCTGGCGCAAGCAGCACAGAGGGCCAGTTTATTTACGTTAAAAGGCTGGCGTATGGTATTTAATACATCGGCTAGCGCTTCGTGCATGAGACCATAGCCTATGCGCAAACCGGCCAGACCAAAGGCCTTGGAAAAGGTACGCAAGGTCACTACTGTGGGTTGATGATATATAAATGATAACCCCTTGGCCACTTGAGGGTCTCTTACAAATTCTCCGTAGGCCTCATCCAAAACTACTACTACATCAGGGGGTAAATCCCTGAGCCAGGAAGCAAACTCGTGGTGATAGATAATACTCCCTGTAGGGTTGTGGGGGTTATCTAAGAAGATGATCCGTGTTTTTTCGGTTACTAGTTGGGCCATGGCCCCTAAATCATGGTGGAAATCTTTTAAGGGTAGGGTTTTGATCAGGACGCCGCTGGCCGCGGCAAACTTTTCATACATCAAAAAAGAAGGTTTGCTCACGATTATTTCTTCATCTTCTCTTACAAGACACCGGAGGAGGAGATCAATAATCTCGTTTGATCCGTTGCCCAAGACTACTTGTTCTGGCCCCCTGAGACCAAAGCGTTGGGCCAACTTTTGGCGCAATTCTATACCAGAGGCCTCGGGATAGCGGTGTAGCTCTTTAAGGCCCCTTTTTATCGCCTCTATAGCCTTTGGAGAGGGCCCTAAAGGATTTTCGTTGGAAGCAAGTTTTATAATGGGCCCCTTAATCCCTAACTCACGCCTGAGCTCTTCGATGGGTTTTCCTGGTGGGTAGGGACTAAGGCCTTTCAGATAAGACTTTATTTTCATAGGTGCCTATTAAACCGAGATCGAAAATTTGGCAAGGGGGTTTAAGGTCTTTCGAGCAAGATACTTACCGGTACCAAGCGCACTTTTTGGCCAAGCCAGGCCCTTTCTCGGCGCAGGATATGTAGGGTTTGTGTATGTGGATGCCCGATCACTACCACTCTGCCCTGCCTTTGGGCTAGCTTGAGAGCCCTTTTGAGTTGTTTGCACACTTCTTGCGGGGAAAGATTGTGGTCTAAAAAGACCTGGCGAACGGCATAGGGCAAACCCAGGCTACGGGCTATTTGGGGCACAAGGCTTTTTTTAGTGGTACGGCTGTCCACGTAAAAGAGCCCTTCTTGTTTTACTTCTTCAAGTACCCAACGGGTATGCTCGTAATTTTCGGTAAAAAGGGAACCCATGTGATGATTTACACCCACTGCGTAAGGTACAGCAAGAATGGCTTGGCGCACCAAATATTTGGTCTGTCTCTCAGATAAGCTAAGCCTTATAAGACCCGGAGTAGACCTATGGCTTTGGGCCTCTAAGGGCAGATGTACCAGGACTTCATAGCCGTATTGGTGGGCCTCTTTAGCTAGCTTTTGCGTATACGGGGCGTAGGGCAAAAAGGCAAAGGTCAAGGGTAACTTGAGATCAAAAAATTTTTTTTCCAAACGGGGGTTTTGTCCCATGTCGTCAATGATAATGGCCATAAGGGGCTTTTTAGACTCAGGCTTTTTTTCTGGTAAAATTGTCTTTTTAGGGGGAAAAGATTTAACTCTAGGGCCTCTGTCAGGAGGAATTGGGGAAGGAGGTCTTACCACTACCGGGCGTAAGACCCAAAGGGCGACCATCAAGGTGACTATCAAAAATAAAAACCACAGGGCCCACCCCAGGGGTGAAGGGGTGGGCCTTTTCTTTCGACGCGGCATCAATCAAACTTAAGGACCTTAAATCTCTGCCAACTCTTTAGGATCTGGAAGGCCTCTTGGAATTGGCTGTCGTATTGAAAACGTTGTTTGATCTGTTCTTCTTCTTTTAAGACCTTGGCGTTGGTCTCCTGGGGTTTTTGTTGTTTTGAGGACTGATTGTTCTTAAGGTGGTGCTGTAGATCTTTTTCCCTGATAATGCGCCTCTTTTCGGCCTTTTTTAGGCATTCCGGATCAAGAAGAGGTACTACAATGTCGGGCTCTATTCCCTTGGCCTGAATGGAGCGTCCACTTGGTGTGTAATACTGAGCGGTGGTAATACGTACGGCTGAGCCATCCGGTAGCGGAATTATCGTTTGCACAGATCCTTTGCCAAAAGTCCTGGTCCCCACCAAAATAGCCCGGTGTTGGTCCTGTAAGGCCCCGGCTACAATTTCTGAGGCCGAGGCACTACCTTCATTCACCAAGACTACAATAGGGTAGGGATGTTTGCGTTTGTTGGGAGTAGCCTCAAAACGAAGATTTTGTTGTTTAATACGTCCCTTGGTGTACACAATAAGACCCTTATCTAAAAATTCATCTGCCACTTTTACCGCAGCATCCAAAAGCCCCCCTGGATTATTGCGTAAATCAATAATAATCCCTTTGAGGGGTTTGTTTTCTTTTTCAAGTTTGGCAAGGCCTTTTACCAGCTCGTTAGGAGTCTTTTCCTGAAAGTTGGTAATCCGTATGTAACCATAACCTGGTTCGATAGTATAAGCATGTACGCTCATGATAGGAATCACATCGCGTACCAGGGTAATATCTTTTAATTCGTTCCATCCCTTACGCAGGATAGATATCGTAACCTTGGTCCCCTTAGGGCCCCTTAATAGTTTTACGGCTTCAATAAGGCTCATTCCTTTGGTGGGCTTTCCGTTTATTTTTAAAATTTTATCTCCTGGCTTAAGTCCTGCCTTCCAGGCCGGAGTCCCTTCAATAGGGGCCACCACGGTAAGAATCCCGTCGCGGATGGTGATCTCTATGCCTATACCGGTAAAACTGCCCTTGGTCTCGATTTGTAATTCCTTGTAGTCGTCAGGGGTCAAGAAAGAAGAATGGGGGTCAAGATTGGAGAGCATTCCTTGAATGGCGCCGTAGATTAATTCCTTTGGGGTTACCGGATTTACGTAACTGCGCTGGACCAGATCAAGTACCTCGGAAAAGAGTTTCAATTCTTTATAAAGGTCTTGTTGGTCGTTAGAGGCTGCCGAAACAGGCAGACTAGCCCTTACCAAAAGCCCCAAGACAAAAGCCCCTATAAAAAGGGCCACCAAGAACAAAGGTGAACGGAATCTTTTGCATCCCTTATCCATAATTTCACCTCAAAAAGTGTAATTTAGCTGTATCAAGCCAGTCTAATGGGTTTTGGGCAGTATTACGAAAACGTAATTCATAATATACCCCGGCTTCACCAAAAGGGATCTCACCCACTTCACCCAGGATCTCTCCTGCTTTTACGATATCTCCTGGGCTTACTTCCACCTTACCCAGTCCTCCAATAACAGACAAGAAATCGTAACCATGATTTAGAAATAATGTAAGCCCTTGCCCCTTGATAATGCTTATTTTTACCACTTCTCCGACATAGGGGGCCCTTACCGGAGTACCTGCTGGGGCCGCAATAAAGATGCCGGGCTGAAATATCTTCTGGTTGGTGACTGGATCGATAAAGAAACCAAATAGCCGCTTTACGACCCCTTGAACCGGGGGGAGTATAAACCCCTTGGCCTGGTAAAGGGGGGCCCAAGTCTTTTCTTTTTTGAGCTTCTCAAGGGTCGAGGTGGTGGTTTCTAATCGTTGCTGGGTAGATTGTAGTTCCTGGCTAAGTTTTTGGATGGTAGTGTAGGCCTTAACCATATTTTCTAAGGTTTCACGATAAAGGGTAATGTTTTGGCGCACCTCGGCCAAAAGGGTTTCCTTTTGGGCACGCAAGGCCTTTAGACTCTTTATTTCTTGTTCTTTTTGTCTCTTTAGGAGGGCAAGCTTGGTCTTTTCGGTCTTCAATAAGCTCTTTTGGCGTAGAAGAGATTTTCTCTTTTGGCGTAGTGAACGAGCCAAGTTCTGGTCGTGGGCCAAAAGTATTTGAAAATAAGCAGTGCGACGCAGAGTGGTTGATATGTCTGAAGGGGTAAAAAGGAGGTTTAGCCATCCCAAACGGCCAGTGGTGGCCAAGGCCAGGAGACGCTTTTCAAAAACAGCTTGAAGCTGTTTGAGCTGGTTATCAGTATTCGCTATTGCTTGCTTTAAGGCCCTTAAGGCCAATTCTTTCCGGGCAATCTCTTCCTGGAGTCTTTCTATCTCTTGTCTCTTAGCCTCTATTTTCTGGGCCAACACTTCCAGTTCTTGTAATATATCCCGTTCTTTCTGGGCAGATTGGGCCAAAAGGGCCTTTTCTTTCTCTATTTCGGTCTGGAGATCTAGCCCCAAACAACGTGACCCTAGTAACGTAAAAAGCGTCGCGAGGCCCAATATGAACCATTTAGACAAAGTAATACCACTCCTCCAGCCAGGATAAGGATTTCTTTAGGTCCGAAAAAGGAAATCTGGACGGTAATACCGGGAAAAATACCCTCTAGGGCCTGGGTTAGGTAGAGGTGGATGACCCACAAGATCAACAGAGAACCCCCCGTGGCCAGGAGGGCCTGGATAAAGGCCAAAAGGAGGACAGGCCCTTGGATAAATCCAGCCGTGGCGCCCACCAACGAAAGTATCTCGAGTTCTTCTTGTCGCTGAAGGAGGACCAGGCGCACAGTGGCGGCGGCAATAAACAAAGTGGCTCCCCCAAGTAACCCCAGACCAGTCAGAGACAAGATCTCTAAAAAGCGCTTTAAACCCGCCAGGCGTTCAAGCCAGCTCTTGGCGTATTGGACCTTAAAAACATGGGGGTCTCTTTTTATTTCTTCGGCCATACGGGGTAACGCATACAAAACGGAAAAGGGCCTTTTAAAGGATACCTCAAGTAAAGGAGGTAAAAAGTCTGGACTCACCCCAGCAAGGAGATCTTGGTCTTCAAAGAGCTTTTGCAGATCTTTAAGTACCTTTTGCGAATTTATATAGCTGACTTTGGCTACTTCAGGTAGCTTTTCCAACTCTTTAACCAGGTTCTGACACTCTTTTAGATCAGTACCGGGTCTTAGATAGACATTTAGCACCAGTTCGCGGGCCAAGTGATTCGTAAAGTCTTCCAAGTTTACGTACAACAGGACAAAAAAGGAAAAAATAGTAAGGCTTAAGGTAATGGTAAGGGTAGACATTAGGTAAAGAGGGGAGGCACTGGTCAATTCACGCCATGTTCGGCGTATCAAATTTTTGATCACGGGTTAAGTAACCTCCCTTGATCTAATACCAGGACACGTTGATGTCGGTCCACAAAAAGGGCCTGGTCATGGGTGGCCAAGATCACTGTTGTGCCCTGAGCAACCAAATCCTCAAAAAGGTTCATAACTTCTTCGGTACGCTTTGCATCTAGGTTTCCTGTAGGTTCGTCAGCCAGGAGTAGTTTGGGTTTATTGACCACGGCCCGGGCCAAGGCCACCCGCTGTTTTTCTCCCCCGGACAACTCTTTGGCCAGCTGTCTCTCTCTACCTGAGAGGCCAACAGCTTCAAGGATATCCAGGACTCTCTTTTTGATTTCTCCTGTGCTAAGGCCTAATATCTCTAAGGCCAGGGCCACGTTTTCAAACACAGTCCGACTCTCTAGCAGCTTGAAGTCTTGAAATACTACCCCCATGCGTCTACGCAAAAAGGGAACCTCTCGACGCGAAAGTTGAGAAAGGGCCTTGTCTTGAAAATAGATCTCTCCCGTAGTGGGTTTTTCCGCCCGAAATAAAAGTTTTAAAAGGGTACTTTTACCTGCGCCACTGGGACCGGTGATAAACAGCAATTCCCCTTTTTCCACGGCAAAAGAGACTTCATCTAGGGCCTTTATATTGGGTTCGTATATTTTAGTTACCCGCTCGACCCGTAAAATATAGTCCATAACTCCTCGATTATAAGAAGGCAATTTTATTTGGGCAATCCGTAACCCTTTTTAAGCAATAAAATCGGCCTGCCGATTACTTTCAATGAATTAAAAAGGAGGAAGCATGGCTAAAATTGATGCCTTTTTAAAATTGATGGTAGAAAGCGGGGCCTCTGATTTACATATGACCGCGGGCAATCCTCCTATTCTGCGTCTCCACGGTGACCTACAACGGATAAAATATAAAGTACTGGAAAACGACGAGCTAAAGGCCATGCTCTATGAAATTACCCCTGAAGAACGTATACGCGTCTTTGAAGAGACAGGTGACGTAGATTTTGGGTTCGAATTGCCAGGGTTGGCCCGCTTCCGTGTCAATATGTTTCAACAAAAAAATGGCATAGGGGCGGTCTTTAGGCTCATCCCCAGTAAGGTAAAAACCGCCGAGGAACTGGGGCTTCCACCCATAATAACCAAATTGGCCATGTTGCCCAAGGGGTTGGTCTTAGTAACCGGGCCCACCGGGTCAGGTAAATCTACGACCCTGGCCGCTATCATAGATTACGCCAACCGCAACCGACAAGACCACATTCTTACCATCGAAGACCCCATAGAATTTGTGCACCAGTCTCGGGGGTGTTTGGTAAACCAGCGTGAGGTAGGCATCCATACTCAAAGTTTTGCCAGCGCCCTACGGTCTGCCCTTCGTGAAGACCCAGATATCATTCTGGTTGGTGAAATGCGCGATTTAGAAACCATTGCCCTGGCCATAGAGGCCGCCATGACTGGTCATTTAGTCCTGTCTACCTTACACACTATAAACGCCTCCAAAACCGTAGATCGTATCGTAGAGATCTTTCCCCACCAACAGCAGCCCCAAATTCGGTCTACTTTGGCCGATGCCTTAAGGGCTGTGGTATCCCAAACCTTGTTTAAACGTATAGATAGGCCTGGGCGCGTAGTGGCCTTTGAGATATTAATTGCTACCCCAGCAGCTCGTAACCTAATCCGAGAGGGCAAGACCTATCAAATTCCCTCGGTGATTCAGACCGGGCGTAAATACGGCATGATTAGCCTGGATGATTCCATAATGGAACTCTTAAAGAAGGGGCTTATTAGTCCGGAAGAGGCCTTAAATAAGGCGGTGGACAAGGGAAGATTCTTACCCTTTGTCAAACAAGCCGAAACAGCCGATTTCACCGAGGTGATCGCATGATAAGGCCCACGGAAGTAGCTATATTAATCGGGACCATGGCCAAGGCCCGACCACGTATCAGTGACCTAATCTTTACCCCCTCAAGGCCCCTTCAAGTAGCCGCCGATGGACAATTATACCCGGTAGATGTCCCTACCTTTCCCATCAAGGAATTGACCCCTTTTCAAACCGAGGTATTGTCTTTGGCCCTTATTGGTAATCAACCAAGGCTACTAAGAGACCTTCTACTCCATGGTTCAGCGGACTTTTCCTACCATTTACCCGACGGGACTCGTTTCCGTGTAAACGTATTTTCCCGCCAGGGCACTTATAGCATTGTGATGCGCAAACTCTCCTCCCGTCCGCCACGTATAAAGGACCTAGGCCTGCCTGAGGCCTGTTATCTGATGGCCAAAGAGAAGGCCGGTATAATTTTGGTAACCGGGGCCACAGGCCAGGGTAAGACCACCACCCTGGCGGCTATATTAGAAGAGATCAATCATCAAGAACCTTTACACATCGTTACCCTGGAAGATCCTGTCGAATACATCCACACACCAGTAAAGGCCACCTTCAACCAGAGAGAATTGGGTACAGATTTTGATACCTTTGCCCACGGCTTACGTGCGGCTTTGAGACAGGCTCCACACATTATCTTGGTGGGGGAAATACGCGACCGTGAGACCATGGAAATTGCCTTGGCGGCAGCAGAAACAGGACATCTGGTATTTTCTACCATGCACACTATAGGGGCCTCCAATACAGTAAACCGCATTTTGGGTTTTTTTAACATTGACGAAGAAAGACAGATCCGCTTACGTCTTGCCGACACCGTAAGATGGATAGTAGGGCAAAAGCTCATCCCTAAAAAAGACGGGGGTCGCGTGGCCATATTTGAGATCCTTTTCAACAATATACGTAGCAAAGAAACCATCGTGAAGGGCGAAGACGAAACGAGAAACTTTTACGATATCATGAGTAAGGGTTCTCCCTACCATATGCAGACCTTTGATCAGCATCTTCTACGCCTTTACGAAGAAGGGATAATAAGTGAAGAAACGGCCCTGGCTTATTGTACGCGCCGGGATATTGTGGGCCGCGGTATAGACATAATAAAGACAAAGAGGGGCGAAAAGACCAGTGATCTAGACGAATTAAACCTAGAAATAGAACACTCTGATTTAAGGAGATAGTCGTGGTTGAGGCCAGGTGTACAAAGTGTGGTAAACGTTATCGCTTAAAAGGTGACCCAGAGGCCATGCATTTTCTGTCTCTTCCCTGTCCTGAGTGCGGCGGCCCTCTAGAGGCCGTACAAAATGCACCTGCTTCAGAACCTCTTTTAGAAGACTTCTTATTAGATCGTCCTTTGGCCTTAATCTTCTGGGATATCAGTGCGGAAAAGGCCCCCTTTTTACAGGCCTTAAACCGGCTGGGGTTTGAATCCCGTATTGTCAAACAGCCTTCTCATTTGGCCCAGTGGTTACGCTTTCATACCCCGGCGTTGTTTATTTTGGTTTGCGAAGATTTCTCCCAGGCCCATTTATTATTGCAGACCCTAAATCGCCTTCCCTTAAGCGAAAGACGGGAAATTTTTACCATCTGGATCTCCCCTAAGGTCCGTACCATGGACCCCCGCCTGGCCCTCCTTCACAGTATACACCTGGTGATCAACACCAGTGATCTACCTCGCTTTCCAGAAGTTTTCGAAAAGGCCCGCAAGCTTTGGGAAGGCTTTTACAGCCCCTTTAAAAAGGCTCAAGAATCCTTAGCCCAGGAAAGACATCTTTAAAAAGTCTTGCCTTTCCCTCAATAAGACTTTAAGTGTAGAGCAAAAGCACAAAAGGAGGTGGGCATGTACCACGTACGCAAGGCAGTGCTCCCTGTAGCTGGCCTAGGAACGCGCTTTCTCCCTGCCACCAAGGCCATCCCCAAGGAGATGCTTACGGTGGTTGATAGACCAACTATCCAGTACATAGTAGAGGAAGCGGTGGCTTCAGGTGTGCGTCAGGTAGTATTGGTCACCGCGGCGGGCAAAGAGGCTATAGCCAATCACTTTGACTATTCCTATGAGCTTGAGGCCTATCTTCAGGCCAAGGGGAAAAGAGATTTGTTAGAAGAGGTTCAACGGGTAACTAGCCTTATCGAAGACATTGTCACTGTTCGTCAGAAAAAACCCTTGGGTTTGGGACACGCCGTTTACGTCACCCGCCACGTAGTAGGACGTGAACCCTTTGCCGTACTCTTAGGTGATGATTTGGTAGATGCCGAGCCTCCGTGTTTAAAGCAAATGCTCCAGGTCTTCTCAGAGTTCAAAGGTCCAGTATTGGCTGTGCAACGAGTTCCCAAAGAGGAGGTCCATCGCTACGGCATAGTGGTGGGGGAAAAAGTAGGAGACCGGGTTTACCGGGTACGGGACCTTAGGGAAAAACCACGCCCCGAAGAGGTGGATTCAGATCTCGCCATAATAGGACGCTATATCCTTATCCCGGAAATATACGATTATTTGGCCCAGACTAAGCCCGGCGTAGGAGGAGAGATCCAGCTTACCGATGCCCTGGCTGCCTTAAAAGACGACCATCCGGTTTATGCTTACGAATTTGAGGGCACTAGATACGATGCCGGAGATAAATTTGGCTTCATGCAAGCGGTGATTACCTTTGCCCTGAAACACCCCGAATTAGGTCCCCGTTTTCGTCAATATCTAAAAGAATTAAGCCAAAAACTCTCATAATATGTCTGGTATAAGACCCGAGGAGGCTTCATGGGCAGTGGAGGTCATTGTCCCACTGCCCCTTGCCCCTCTTACCTATTGTTATCCCTTTCCTATTGAACCAGGGGTTAGAGTGATAGTTTCGGTACAAAAGAGGACCCTGGTCGGGATAGTACGAAGGTCCTATCCCCTGGACCAACCCGTTAGTGGATTAAAGGCCGTGGAAAAAATTTTGGAAGACTTCCCGCTGGTCCCCAAAGACTTGTTAGCCTTTTTGGAATGGGTAGCAGACTATTATTTTTATCCCCTGGGCAAGGTATTAAAGACGGCCTTACCCCCCTTTTTTTGGCGTCGACCAGGTCCGAGGACCAAACCGTTACCCCCTCCTCAAGGTCCCCAAAAAGGAGAGACAGAGGAGCCTTTAGGGCCCAGGGTAGAGGTTTACGCCCAACTGGGCTACTTGAAGCGACTTGATCATTATATTGAAGCCGCTACTTCGGTGCTTGCCAAGGGGCAAAGTGTGCTCTTTTTGGTCCCCGAGATCGTTGATTTTGAACGAATTTACCAAGGACTAAGTAAGGTCTTTGGCGCAAATATTTTCCCCTACGCAAGCCACCTTCCGGCAGGTAAACGTAAACAGACCTGGTTAGCTGCCCTTTCTTCTCCCCCGGCGGTCTTTTTAGGCCTTAAGAGTGCGGTCTTTTTACCCTTAAGGCCTGGCCTCATTATTGTAGAAAAGGAGGCCTCTGGGGCCTATGGGCAAGAAGAAGGTCTTTTATACCAGGCCAGGAATCTGGCCCTGGTGCGGGCCCAAAGGGCCAAGGCCAAAATAATTTTAGGAGGAGCTCTACCTTCGGTAAGTAGTTTTTATCGCGTTTTGACGGGACAGTATATTTTGACCAAAACCAGAACTACCCCCGAAAAAAGACCCCGCGTAAACATCATCGATCTGTCTTCCCAGCGAGGATATCTATCTAAAAACCTTTTAAATGCCCTTAAAATCACCTTAGGACATGGTCAAAAGGCCTTACTATTTTTAAATCGTCGGGGCTTTGCTCCGGTATTAAGGTGTGAAAATTGTGGCTACGTCTGGAGATGCCCTAAGTGTGATTTTGCCCTAACTTATCACCGCCAAGAGGATGCACTCCGCTGTCATCTTTGTGGATTATCTCTGCCGGCTCTCCCCCTTTGCCCTGAATGCGGCCAGGAGAAAGTCCATTTTCTTGGCGCCGGGACAGAAAGGCTTCAAGACGTGCTTTTGCGCTTGTTCCCGGGAGTCAACATCTTGCGGGTAGACCACGAGACAGCCGGGACTCCCAAAAAGTTGGCCTCCATACGAAAGAGGCTGCCCTTGGCCGAAATTATCATAGGCACCCGTCTTATCCGACGCTTGGGTCCTATTTCCTCCCTAGGATTAATTGGTGTTGTCTTAGCCGACAAAGGCCTCCATTTTCCGGATTACCGGGCTCCTGAACGTACCCTGGAGATCCTTATCGACCTTTATGAAGCGTTACCTCCCCAGGGACGTTTTATCCTCCAGACTTTTTTACCGGAACACTATGTCATACAAGCCTTTGCGCGGAAAAAATTTGAGCTCTTTTTGACAGAAGAACTAAAAAGACGAAAAAGTCTAAATTTCCCCCCTTTTTCACGCTTGTTTCTCCTGGAGTTGCAGGGCAGAGACCCCCAAAAAGTAGAAGAAGCGGCCTTTAAGGTCCAAGCCCTTTTAGAAGGCCAAGGGCCAGAAATATTAGGCCCTAGCCCGGCGCCTTTTTATCATATTAAGGGTTTTTACCGATGGATGATTTTGTTAAAACACAAACGTTTGGTGGTTCTCCAGGAGACGATAAAGAAAATAGCAGATTCCTTGGCGTATAAGGGGGTGAAACTCCTAATTTTTCCGGATCCAGGAGAGATCCTTTAATCTTGTCAAAGGCAATTCATATCAGTAAGATGCAATAGTATAATTATGGATGATGATAAAATTTTACCTTCTTACAGGCACTATAGAAATAGAACCAAACGCAATTCCTATACAGGAGAAAATATGGTTGCACCTCGTTTAGGGTCCTCTCCTCGTTCTCCGTCAAGGTCAGCCAAACAGGCCCTTATTAATTTTGACCTCAAGCCCGAGGAACTCGAGGCCTACCTGGACGAATATGTGGTGGGCCAACAAGAAGCCAAGGCGGTTTTAGCCACCAAGATGTGTACCCATTTCCACCGGGTACGTTACATGCTTGAGCGCGGAGGGCGTTTCCAAGACACTGGCTTTGTTAAAAACAATATCATTATGCTTGGGCCCACAGGGGTAGGGAAGACCTATCTGGTAAAATTAGTGGCCAATCGTCTGGGAGTTCCCTTTGTAAAGGGAGACGCCACCAAATTTAGTGAAACAGGTTATGTAGGTGGCGATGTAGAGGACTTGATTCGTGATTTGGTCCACGAAGCCGACGGTGATATAGAGCGCGCCCGCTTTGGGATTGTCTACCTGGACGAAATAGACAAGATAGCCTCCAGTCAAAATTTTATTGGGCCCGATGTATCTCGAACCGGAGTCCAACGGGCCTTATTAAAACCGCTTGAAGAGACCGAAGTAGACCTAAAAGTGCCTCATGATCCGGTAAGTCAGCTAGAGGCTATCGAATACTACCGGCGTACAGGCCAGCGCAAGCGTCAAACTATAAATACACGCTACATACTATTTGTGGTAAGTGGGGCCTTTAATGGTCTGGAAGAAATAGTGAAAAAAAGACTACATAAACAGGGCTTAGGGTTTATTGCTGAAGTAGAATCTAAAAAAGAAATGCAGGTAAATTATCTTCGTTTTGTGCGGGCCGAAGACCTGATTGCTTATGGTTTTGAGTCGGAATTTGTAGGGCGGTTACCGGTAATAACGGTCTTAGACCCATTGACGATAGAGGAGCTTTACCTTATTTTGTGCAATCCCAACAGCACGGTAATCATCAACAAAAAACGCGATTTTAAGGCTTACGGAATTGACCTAGTGTTTGAGAACGAGGCCTTGCACTTGATAGCCGAACGGGCGGAAAAGGAACGTACCGGGGCCCGGGCCCTGACGCGGGTCTTAGAGCGGGCGCTTATTCCCTTTGAAAAACGTCTCCCTTCGCTAAACGCCTCTTTTTTGGTGGTAACCAAGGATTTAGTAGAGGATCCCCAGGGGGTATTGGCCACCATTGAAACAAACCCAGGTTCTCCTGAGCTTCTGGCCCGTTATAAAAAGGCCGTAGAGGAGGAACAGGAGCGGATACGTCAGTTTATTCTCGGTCGGGAGAAAATATTTTCCCGTGCCTACAGTTTAAAGCTTACCCCCTCGCGGGTTGATATAGCCATCCAAATACATCGTCGCGAAGATCTGGATTTACATCAGGCGGTGGAAGAATTATCCTTGCTGTTGCGCCAAGTTAAAAATTACGAACGGAGCTTTGAACGTCGGACAGGCTTTAAAATAACTTTTTCGGAAGAAGCCGTAGATAAAATTTTACAACACATCTTACAAATAGAGCAGGGGGTGTATGCGTATTGCGAACGTATATTGAATCTCCTGGAATATGGCCTTCGTTTATTACACGAACGCACCGGTCAGAGTCGGTTTATGATCCCTCCCGAGGCCATCGATTCTCCAGAGGTCTATCTGAATCGTCTAGTGCGCCGGACTTACACCAGCAATTAAGGCCTATGGGTAAAAAAATACTCCTTGCGGTAGCCAAAGCCCTGGCCCTAGATCTGGAAAAAATGGTCCGCCAATGGGGTTTTGATATCCTTAAGGCCCACGACGGCCAAGAGGTATTTGAGCTGGCGCAGGAAGAACGCCCGGTACTTATTATCCTTGAACGCAACCTGCCTGTACTAGACGGGATGTCGGTAACAGTGCTTCTAAAGGATCATCCCGACACCAAAAGCATTCCTATTGTGGCCATCTGTGAGGGGCGGTGCGCGCAAGACCAAGAAAAGGCCCGCGATGCAGGCTGTGATGCCTATCTCAGTAGACCGGTTAATTCAGGCGAATTAAAGTCCATTATTACGAAATTTTTGTCCAGTGAGGTGGCGACGTGATTGGTATTTCTAAACTTTATTGTGGGACGATAGAGGCATCTGATCCTTTGCGTTACGGCCGTAAGGCCAAAGATCTTCCTTCACATCTGCTACAGTTTTCTAAAGATAAAAAGCCTGTGGTGGTATGGAACGTTACCAAACGGTGCAATTTACGTTGTATCCACTGCTACGCCCAGGCAACGTCTCAGGCCGAACCCGACGAACTTACCACCAAAGAGGGAATGACTCTACTTGAAGATCTGGCCCAATTTGGTTGTCCTGTAGTGCTTTTTTCCGGTGGAGAACCCTTAATGAGGGAAGACATATTAGATCTTATCCACAAGGCCGTATCATTGGGTATGCGTGCCGTACTCTCTACCAACGGAATCCTCATAGACAGGGCCTTAGCCAAAGAGCTCAAAAAACTAGGGCTTTCTTACGTAGGCATTAGTATAGACGGCCTTGAAGAGGTACACGACCGCTTCCGCGGGGTGAAGGGGGCCTTTGTCAAGGCCATGGAGGCGGTGGAAAATTGTCAGGCCGAAGGCATGAAGGTGGGGCTGCGTTTTACCATAAACCGCTTAAATGCCAAAGAGATACCAGCGGTATTTGATCTAGTAGAAGAGAGAAAAATTCCCCGTATATGTTTCTACCATTTGGTTTACGCCGGTAGAGGTACAAAGCTCATGGAAGAAGATCTAAATCACGAAGAGACCCGGTATTGGGTAGACTATATCATTGATCGCACCAAAGAGATACACGATAAAGGTCTAAAACCCGAAGTACTCACGGTGGATAACCACGCCGACGGGCCCTATCTCTATCTGCGTATGAAAAGAGAGGGCAATCCCCGGGCCGAGGAAGTCCTTGCCTTATTACGTATGAACGGGGGAAACAATTCTGGAGTTGGTATCGGTTGTGTATCCTGGGACGGTAAAGTCCATGCGGATCAGTTTTGGCGGCATTATTCCTTTGGCAACGTCCGGGAACGTCCTTTTAGTGAGATCTGGATGGACACCAGCGACCCTCTTATGGCCAAACTAAAAGAAAAGCACAAACACGTAAAGGGGCGTTGTGCGCAGTGTCGTTTCCTAGACTGTTGCGCAGGGAACTTCCGTGTCCGGGCAGAGGCCGCCACGGGAGATATTTGGGCTCCGGATCCGGCCTGTTACCTTACCGACGAAGAAATAGGAATAGCCTAAGGGAGGTGTAAAGTGGGCAAGATTAAGAGGGCGCTTATAAGCGTAACCGACAAGACCGGCATAGCCGAATTCGCTAAGGCCTTATACGAAATGGGAGTAGAAATTATCTCTACCGGAGGCACGGCCCGGGTAATCCGGGAGGCAGGGATCCCCGTGATCGACGTATCCGAAGTGACTGGGTTTCCCGAAATGCTTGACGGCCGGGTAAAGACCCTACACCCCAAAATTCACGGTGGGATTTTGGCTATCCGGACTAACCCCACTCATATGGAACAACTTTCGCAACACGAAATAAAGCCTATAGACCTGGTGGTAGTAAATCTTTACGCCTTTGAAAAGACGGTGGCCCAAGGGGCCTCTTTGGCCGAGGCCATAGAAAATATCGACATTGGTGGCCCCACCTTGCTCCGGGCAGCGGCCAAAAATTTTAAAGACGTAACGGTGGTTGTAGACCCTGCCGATTACGATAAGGTCCTGGAAGAAATGCGTAAGAATGAAGGGCAGACCTCTCTGGCCACCCGCTTTGTCTTGGCCCGGAAGGTCTTTGAGACCACAAGTCGTTACGATACGGCTATTGCCGAGTATTTAAAGAGTGTTGATCCTGCGGGCCTGACTTAATTTTAGGACCTATTTTTAGACATGATATGTATCTCCATCGTGGAAAAAGACCTAGAAGTAGCCCTTACGGCCTTGAAAAAGGCCCAAGGGGTGGCCGATTGGGTAGAGATCCGTTTGGACGCCTTGGAAAAGCCTTGTATAAAACCCTTTATAGAACACTCTGCTCTACCTCTTCTTTTTACCTTTCGTGACCGAACCGAAGGGGGATTAAAAGAGACCGATCTCTCAGAGCGCCTCCTTTTTCTGGAAGAAGCCCTGGAAAAGGGGGCGCAAATGGTAGATATCGAACTTAGGGCCGGCAAAAAGGCCTTTTTGAGGCTGAAAAGAAAGTGTACCTCCGGTCAGAGGGTGCTGGTTTCCTACCACGATTTTCAAGCTACTCCCCCTTTGAGTGAATTAAGATCCGTTTTCGAGGAAATGTTAGAGTTAGGAGCCCCTATGGGCAAGATTGTCACCACCGCCCACAAGCGTGAAGACAATTTTATTCCTCTTTTTCTCCTGTATGAGGCTCAAAAAAAGGGTTTTTCCCTGATAAGTTTTGCCATGGGCCCTATAGGGAAGGTCTCCCGCGCCCTTGCTCCCCTTCTGGGAGCTCCCTTTACTTATGCCTCGTTAACAGGCTATGCTAAAGCAGCACCAGGCCAAATTTCGGCCTTTGAGTTGCGCAAGATTTGGGCCTCTTTGCAAGCATAATTTTTGGGGCATATCTTGATCTGGCTAGAGACTTTTAAACATTTCATACTGGTATTGGCCCTGTCTTTTCTCATTGGTATAGAACGTGAAGAGGTACGACACCGGGAAAGTGGTCCCCACCGACCCCTTTATTTTGGTGGGGTAAGGACTTTCCCCCTTATTGGTCTGCTAGGTATTGTGCTTTATCTTATCGATCCCGGAAGACTCATACCCTACATAGTTGGTCTGGTCTGTCTTTCGGTTTTGTTAAGCCTACATTACTCTTCCAAATTAGAATGCGGACGGGGAGGCATTACCACAGAAATTTCCGCCCTCCTCACTTATACTTTGGGGCCCATTGTGATAGCCAAACCTGTTTGGTGGCCTGTGGGGCTTACGGTAATTACTGTTTTGTTACTCCACTCCAAACCGGCTTTGCATTCTTTTAGCCGCAAGATCCCCCAAGAAGAAGTTTATACCGCGGCCAAGTTTTTGATCCTGATTGGCATAATTTTACCCCTCTTGCCCAAACAAAAGATTCCCTTTTTAGAGATAAGCCCCTATCAAATTTGGCTGGCGGTGGTGGCTGTCTCTTCCATCTCTTACATTAGCTATATCATCCAGACCTACATCTTCCCGCGCAAGGGACTTTTTTGGTCGGGATTTTTAGGCGGCATATATTCCTCTACAGCCACCACGGTAGTCCTAGCAAAGAGGGTGGCTGGGACAAAGTCTATAGGGCCTATAGTGCTGGCTACCGGGGCCATGTACCTCCGGCTATTAGCCCTGGTTTCTTTTTTTAGTCTCCAATTGGCCCTGACTCTAGGTGTACCTTTTCTCATAGCTTCCTTAACGGCTATCCTCTTTGCCTTTGTTATGTATAGGCTTTCTCATCTAAGGTCTTCGGAGGATCTCCTGGAAAGTCCCCAAAACCCCTTAGAGATTATTACCGCCTTGGTCTTTGCCCTGGTTTTTGTAATGGTGGTGGCCCTTACGCGATGGGTACTCTACCACTATGGTCAAAAAGGGCTTAACTTCTTGGCCGGGATAATAGGCTTTGTAGATATAGATCCCTTTGTCTTAGGCATAGTGCAGGGGAAATATCACGCCGTTAGTCTCCTGGAACTAAAAAAGGCCATAGTCTTGGCCTCGATAAGTAACAACTTTGCCAAAGCTTTCTACGCCATGATCTTTGGTGGCTGGAGGGTAGGGGTGGCGGTCTTGGGGGCCCTAGCTGGTATTTCTCTCTTGGTGTGGCTAAGTACAGTTTTAATAGGCTAGCCTCCCTTATACCTTTTCTTTTTTTATTGCTCGATTAAAATCCTTTTTATGGACGTTTACGGAATCATTGGTTGGCCCGTAGCCCATTCCCTCTCACCGGCAATGCACAATGCGGCCTTTAAGGCCTTAGGCCAGGAGGCTGTTTACGGTAAATTTCCGGTGGCCCCGGAAAGGCTTTCGGCAGCAGTAGAAGGCCTGAGGGCGTTGGGGATAAAGGGGGTCTCGGTAACCATACCCCACAAAGAGGCTGTAAGGTCCCTACTTCAAGATATCCACCAAGAGGCCCAAGAAATCGGGGCGGTGAACACCATTTTAAATGATAACGGACGTTTAGTAGGCTTTAATACCGACTGGCAGGGCGCTCTCAGGGCCTTAGAAGAGCAAATATCCCTTAAAGGCAAGGAGGCCGTGGTATTAGGGGCCGGTGGGGCAGCACGGGCCGTGGTTTACGCCCTTAAAAAGGCTGGGGCTTTGGTCTGTATCTATAACCGTACCTTTACCAAGGCTCAAGAATTGGCCCTGACCTTTGGGGCCAAAGCCTTTGCCTGGGAGGCACTTTCTGAGGCAAGGGGGCACATACTCATAAACACCACCAGTGTAGGGTTAAAAGAAGATCGCTCTCCTGCCCCGGCCCAGATACTTTCTCGTTTTCAGGTGGTGATGGATATCGTATACACCCCCTTGGAGACCAGGCTTTTAAGGGAGGCCAAGGCCCAGGGTTGTAAGACGATAAGTGGTCTTAAGATGCTTGTTTACCAAGCTGTAGAGCAATTTTATCTCTGGCGCGGGTTAAGACCTGAGGCCCGACTTTTAGAAGAGGCAGCCCTGGCGGCCCTGACCAAGGAGGAACGGCATGCAGAGCAAAGAAATTAGGCCCCTTAACCGGGCATTAGCAGCCAAGGTTAAGGTACCAGGTTCGAAGAGTATTACCCAACGAGCCCTCATTTGTGCCGCCTTGGCCGATGGTACAAGTACCCTTAAGGGGGCCTTACAAAGTGAAGACCCTACCTTGCTGATCCAAGCCCTGGAAAAGGCCGGGGTCCAAATCACTGTAGAAGAAGACGCCTTTGTGGTCAAAGGTGTGGGAGGGAGGCCTATTTTACAGGGCGCAGAGGTCTATCTGGGCAATAACGGTACTGGTACAAGGTTTTTTACCGCTTTTTCCTCCCTGGGTTCAGGAAAACCATTAATTCTAACGGGGACGAAGCGTCTTTGCGAACGCCCGATAGAACCCCTGGTCCGGGCCCTGACTACTTGGGGCGCAAAGATTCGCTATCTCGGTCAAGAAGGCTTTTTGCCCTTAGAGATCGCCGGAGGAGGACTTGCCGGAGGGGGGGTAAGGCTTGAAGTGGCCAAAAGCAGTCAATTCCTCTCGGCCTTGTTACTAGTGGGGCCTTATACCCAAATACCTGCGGAAATACATCTGACCAGTCCCTTGGTGTCTCGGCCTTACATAGACCTGACCATTGCGGTGATGAAAGACTTTGGGGTGGTGGTCCAAGAAAGAGAAGGGATCTTTTTTGTACCTAAAGATACTTATACCCCGCGGGAATACTATATTGAAGGAGACGCCTCTAGCGCTTCATATTTCTTGGCCGCGGCGGCCTTGGTAGGGGGGTCGGTTACCGTGACCAATCTCCCCCAGCAATCTAAGCAAGGAGACGCAGCCTTTGCGGGCATTCTCTCCCGGATGGGTTGTGTAGTCTCTTACACCAACGGGGTTACCGTAAGTAGAAACCCCTCGGTTCCCCTAAAGGGGATAGATATAAACATGGGACGCACTCCCGATTTGGTCCCTACCCTTGCGGTGGTAGCGGCCAAGGCCCGCGGACGCACTTTTATTAGGGGGGTGCCTCACCTGCGTTATAAAGAAACGGATCGTCTCAAGGCCGTGGCCACCGAGCTTGCCCAAATGGGTGTCTCTGTTACCGAGCTTCAAGACGGGCTTATTATTGAAGGCCAGCCAGAATTAAAAGCCACCGAGGTAGAAACCTATGACGATCACCGCATAGCCATGGCTTTTGCGGTGCTGGGTCTGGTGGTACCAGGCCTTCGCCTTCGTAACCCCGACTGTGTTAAAAAATCTTTTCCTCACTTTTGGGAGGTCTTTGAGACGCTTTATGCCTAAAGAGAGGGTAATACTCATTGGTTTTCGAGCCACAGGTAAGACGACTATAGGTCAACTTTTGGCCCAAAGACTAGAATGGCCCTTTGTGGACCTAGACCACCTAATTCAAGAACAGCTTGGCCAGAGTATTGCCGAAATTGTACAGCAAAGGGGTTGGGCTTATTTTAGAGAAAGGGAAAGAGAGGCCTTGGAGGCCTTAAGCTTTAGCAAACCGATGGTCTTGGCCTGTGGTGGAGGGGCGGTTTTGCACCAAAAGGAGCTGGAAAACTTGGCTAAAGACAGCTTAGTGGTTTGGCTAAAAGCCCCTGTAGAAGTCATACGAAGACGCCTCCAGGCCGACCAAAAGACAAAGACCCAAAGGCCCTCTCTTACCAACAAGGGGCTTTGGGAAGAACTGGAAGCCCTACTAGACCAGCGCACCCCTCTTTACCAGCACTTTGCCCATTTAATAGTAGATACAGCCGAGCTCTTGCCGGAAGAGGCGGTTGAGCTTATTGAAAAGTCTCTCCGGCAAAGGGCCCTGGCCTAAAGATGCAAAGCCATGCCCGGTTTTGAGCTTAGAGAACTGGCTTCAGCACCCCTGGTAACTATATCTTTAAAAGCTACTTTAAAAGAGGCCCAAGAGGTTTTTCGGCGTTCAGGCCTACGGGCCTTGGTGGTCGTAGACCAAAAGGGTCTATTAGCGGGAATTTTAGAAAGGATTGTCCTGGAAAAGGCCCTCTCTTTTGGCCTAGAAGAAAAGGTAGAAGGGATAACAGACCCCGAACCACCATTCTTAGAGGCCAATTCTTTAGACCAGGATCTAGAGCAAATAAAATATTGGGGTTCACCTTGTCCTCTCATTGTTGTTGGGGAAGGGAAAAGGCCCTTAGGGGTCTTAAGGCCTTTAGATCTTTTGTGTATGCCGTTTAAAAAGCCCGCCTACATGCACCATTTAGAAAAGGAGCCCCCTTGGCGCGTAAAAACCATCCTGAAAGAGGTGGCTGAAGTGGCAACTGCTCTGGGGGTTAAGGTCTTTTTAGTGGGGGGCGGAGTCAGGGACCTGCTGTGGGGAAAGGAGGCCTTTTTTGATCTCGATTTTGTGGTCTCGGCCAAGGCCAAAGATATGGCCGAAAAGGTGGCCCGGGCATTAGGGGGAAAAGTGACGGCGCACTCCCTGTTTCAGACCTTCAAAGTGACCCTGGGCCAAGGGGAAATCCTCGACATCGCCCAGAGCAGGTGGGAATATTACGAGGCCCCGGCAAGGCTGCCTAAAGTCTTTCCTGGCCCCCTTTATCTAGACTTGTTACGACGCGATTTTACCATAAATGCCCTGGCCTTGGCTTTAAATGGGGCGTACAAAGGCCAAATTATAGACTTTTTAGGGGGGATAAGAGACCTAAAACAACGGCGTCTACGGGTGCATCATCCCTTAAGTTTTGTAGATGATCCTACCCGCCTATTCAGGGCAGCTCGTTACACCATTCGCTTTGGGCTAACGCCAGGGCCTTGTTTTTATAAGGCCTTGGCGCTGGCCAAACGTTACGCCTGTCTTAGGCTCCTTAGTCCGGCCCGTATCCAGCGCGAACTAGAACGTGTCTTGGAAGAAGTAAACCCCCAAGAGACCTTAAGTTACCTTTATGACCTGGGTGTCTTTGCGGAGATCTGCGGGGGCCCAAAAAACAAGGGCAAGGTCCCTTTGGAGCTTTTTTTTAACCTGGTTGAGGGGTTGCCTATTTCTCCCAAAGATATCCTGCAGGGGTTGGCCTTGATCTTTGAAGATCAGGGACCTAATTGGGTTAAATTATTTGATTTTCCCCCAAATAGGGCCCAGGCCTTACAGAAAGAGCTATATAGGGCCCGAGACGAGGTAAAAAAAATACTGCACCACCGGCGTCTTAGTAAAAAGGTCTCCTGGCTGGAGAGCTTGTCTCTTCCGGTCATATTGGTATTGGCGGTCAGGGAACCCATGGTCCAAGGACTTGTACGCGATTATCTTTTGCGCTTGAAAAATATTAAGCCTACCCTTACGGGCAAAGACTTAAAGGCCATGGGGATAAGGCCTGGCCCCCAAATAGGTCAAATTTTAAGACGACTACGGCAAGCCCGCTTAGACGGCGAGGTATCTTCGGTAGAAGAAGAAAAAAAACTAATCCAAAAGGAGTTCGCCCATGTTTTTTCCTGATTTGCGCATACTTACCATTATGGCCGTTCCGCTTTTGGCCGCGGTTACCATACACGAGGTTTCCCACGGTGTAGTGGCCTATAAATTGGGAGACCCCACGGCCAAGCAGGCAGGGCGTTTGACTCTAAATCCCTTAAGACACCTGGATCTCTTTGGTACTTTGGCCTTTGTTATTACCCAGGCCATTGGTTGGGCCAAACCCGTCCCGGTTAACCCCTTAAATTTCAAAAACCCCAGGAGAGATATGATGTGGGTGGCCTTAGCCGGGCCTATATCCAATCTCCTCCTTGCGGTAGTATTTTCTCTATGCTTAAAGTTTGCGCCCTATCTACTCTATTTTCTGGGTTTTTTGGGCCAAAAAGCAGTACTATTTTTTGGACGGCCCTTAATTCTGATGTTTGCTCTTGGTATACAGCTAAACATTGGCCTGGCCGTCTTTAACCTCATTCCTATCCCTCCGCTGGATGGAGGTCGTATTCTGGCCGGTCTTCTCCCTCGGGATCTGGCCTATCAATATATGCGCCTAGAACCCTATGGTTTTATTATTTTGCTCTTGCTCATCTTTACAGGTGTAGTGCAAAAAATTATACTCCCCGCTGTTATCTATCTTTCAGGCCTATTACACGGAGGGATAGTGTGAAAGACAAGAGAGTGCTCAGCGGCATGAGGCCCACAGGCCCCCTACACTTAGGACATCTTCACGGTGTATTGGACAACTGGCTACGTTTACAAGAACAATATCAGTGCTTTTATTTTGTAGCCGATTGGCACGCCCTTACCACCGAATATGAATCTCCCAAACGCATACCCACCTTTTCTAAAGAACTCCTCCTAGAATGGCTAACCGTGGGGCTTAATCCGGAAAAGAGCATTATTTTTATCCAGTCCGCCATAAAAGAACACGCCGAACTATATCTCTTGTTTGCTATGTTTACCCCGGTTTCTTGGCTTGAACGCAACCCCACTTATAAAGATATGATCCAAAATCTCCAACACAAAGATTTGGCCACTTACGGCTTTTTGGGCTACCCCGTATTACAGGCGGCCGATATCCTTATTTATAAGGCTCACCATGTGCCTGTAGGGGTAGATCAACTACCCCACCTGGAACTTACACGTGAAATTGCGCGACGCTTTAACTTTCTTTATCAACAAGAGGTCTTCCCCTTACCTGAACCCCTGCTTTCTAAAGTGGCCAAGGTCCCCGGCCTAGACGGCCGCAAAATGAGCAAGAGTTACGGAAACGCCATTTTTTTAACCGACGATGAGGACACCATACGCCAAAAGATCCAAACCATGGTCACGGATACCCAAAGGCCCCGAAAGAGCGATCCTGGAGACCCCGAAAATCGCTGTGTGGCCTTCCAATTAATGCGGCTTTATTCTTCTCCTGAAGAATTGGCCGAAATTGTCGCTGAATGTAAAGCCGCCCGGCTTGGTTGTGTGGCTTGCAAAAAGTGTCTTGCTGAAAAGGTCGTTTCGGCCCTAAAACCCCTTTGGGAAAGGCGAAGCCAAATAGAGGCTCAGCCCCATTTATTCGAAGAAATAATAATCTCGGGTAACGAAAAGGCCCGGTCCTTTGCCCGACAGACCCTGGAGGAAGCCAAAGAAGTACTGTTTGGAACTAAGTGGTATTGAGCCAGCGCTTAATATCCAAATCTTGGTCTAAAATATGGTTAATAAGCCAGTTACGCAGAAAATCTAATAAATCGTACTTAGACACCTGTTTTTGCTCGTAACGTCTTTTAAATTCGAATACTTCGATGACTAAACGTTCATGCTCTTTTTGATGTCTTGGTAAATTAGGGTAGTTGATAATTTTCATTAATTCTTCTTCATCACGAAAGTGATTTTCAGCATAATTAATGAGTTTGATCAGTATTTCGTCGATTATTTTATTTGGACAACCACTACAGATTTTATAGTGTAAAAAATTTAACATCTTTACTAATTCTTGATGTTGCCGGTCAATTTTAGAGTTACCAAGGCAATAAGAAGACAACCATACCACAAAATCTTCCATGATTTACCACCCCTTTACGTTATCCCCCTCGTTTTTTTTCATCGAACACCAGGGGATTTTCTTGAAAAAATTGTTTACGGGGCCTTGTCTATTTGACCGATTTTAGGTATGCATCCAACAAACACAAAAAGAGGCGGGCATGCAGTGTAAGAGATTACGTTCTCTGGCGCGCGACTGGTACCAAAAAGTAAAAGAAGATGCCTTGGCTCCGGCACGGATGATGGAATTAATCTACCGTCATATAGAACATTGCCCGGTGTGTAAAGTAGATCCAGACTTACCGGAAGAACTCGAAAAGATACGCGAGTTTATCCGGGCACCAGAAATATCGCCCTCTAAAGAAGAATGAGCTTGCCTTGTCTTCAATCTTGGATCAAAATTTAAGACCAGCAGGTGCCCCCGTAGCTCAACCGGATAGAGCAGCGGCCTTCTAAGCCGTTGGTTGGGGGTTCGAGTCCTCCCGGGGGCGCCAATCTTTTCAAAATATAAATGTCCACCCTCCCACAATAGTTTTTCCTATCAAACGGCCAATATTTGGGGTTATAAGCTTATCATGCTGGCGATAGCAGGAGTTCATTTTAGTTCCCGGGCCTTGGAAAAGGTGTTTGAGGACACGAGGGGTCAAAAAGGCTAAATAAGGGCCTTAG
>Ga0256840_1000182_pt1 | contig 59647 bp, 53 predicted proteins | sample 355202metaG_FD_185969 | JGI IMG/M metagenome (GOLD analysis project Ga0256840, IMG submission 185969) | Hydrothermal vent microbial communities from Mid Atlantic Ridge, Atlantic Ocean - 355-202 | ecosystem: Environmental > Aquatic > Marine > Hydrothermal vents | place: Atlantic Ocean: Mid...
GTAGGCTATAGCGGTCAGGCACGCCTGCACAAATCTGCGGCCCCTGAGAGCGCTTACACCATTGTGGTCGGACAGACCGATGGTTAGCCATCCCGTGAGGGGTTACCTGCGCCTGGATGATGACTGAGCAAGCAGTGCCCCGCGGGCCCGGACAAGGAGACACTCAACACCTCCGGGGGATGATCTTTCCCCCACAACCTGATACCGACACACCATCGGCAACCAGAGTACCCGGTAACGACCATGACACAGGAACGCTTTGAAGATCTTCTAGACACCAGGAACATCGGCCGCAGCAGGCTGCAGCCCGGCGATCGTATCGAGGCCACGGTGGCCGGGTTCGATGGCGAAAACGTCTTTCTCGACGTGGGTCTCAAGAGCGAAGGCGTGATGAGCGCGGCCGAGGTGCGCGACAGCGATGGCAGAATCACGATCAGTCCCGGCGATGCAATCCAGGTCTTCCTGCTTTCCCAGCGCGGCGGCGAGATGATCTTCACCACCAGGATCGGCTCCGGCCAGGCCTCGCTCCAGGAGCTGGAGGACGCCTTCCACTCCGGTATCCCGGTCCAAGGCCGGGTGACCGGCGAGATCAAGGGCGGATTCTCGGTCACCATGGCCGGACAGCGCGCCTTCTGCCCCTACTCCCAGATGGATATCCGCAGGGTGGAGGACCCCGACGATTACCTGGACAGAACCTTTTCCTTCCGGATCATCGAATTTTCGGGCCAGGGCCGCAATATCATCGTCTCGGCCCGGGCCGTACTGGAGGAGGAGCGGGACCGGCAGCGGCAGCAACTGCAGGAGACCCTGGAGGAGGGCATGCAGGTCAAGGGGACGGTCACCTCGATCCGCGACTTCGGCGCCTTTGTCGATATCGGCGGTATCGACGGCCTGATACCGATCTCGGAGATGGCCTGGGGACAGACCGAACGGGTGGCGGACATCCTCGAGCGCGGCCAGGAGGTGGAGGTGGTCGTCAAACGGCTGGACTGGGAGAACGGGCGTATCACGCTGAGCCTGCGCGAGACCACGGAAAATCCCTGGACCAGGGCGGACGAGAAGTATCCGGTTGGGTCGGTCCACCGGGGAAGGGTCACCCGCCTGGCCGCCTTTGGCGCCTTTGTCACCCTGGAGGCGGGCGTGGACGGCCTGCTTCATATCTCCAAGCTCGGTTCCGGCCGCCGTATCAACCACCCGCGCGAGGTACTCGAGGCAGGACAGGAGATCACCGTGCGCATCGATGCCCTGGATCCGGACCAGCAGCGTATCTCGCTGGTGCCGGAAGACCATGCCGGCAACTCCGCCGGCCAGGAGGAGGAGATGCCACCAAAACTCCGTGAGGCCAGGCCCCGCTCCATGGGCACCCTGGGAGACCTGCTCAAGGCGCAGATGAAAAAAAAGGGATAGGCCGCTACTGTTCTTCTTCCCCCTTTTTCCGTGCTTCGGACTGCCGCCTGGTGGAACCGAACAGATAGCCGGCAATGGCCCCCAGGACACCGATGGCGGCCGTGAGCTGCTCCGTGGTCGGCGAGGCGATAACCACCAGCAGGGTGGCCTGGATGATCAGAACCAGGCCGGTGCCGTTGACCACATTCTCGGCCGTATGGGCGGTGTTCTTGATGTAGCAGAGCTCGAGAAAGAGAAAAATGGGAGTGACCACCAGCAGGCCCAGGAGCAGGTAGATCTTGTGCTTTTCCTGCATGGCCCTGAACTCGGCCGCCGTGATCCCGTCCCGGTCATCCGTACCGGCCACAGCCTCTGCCCCGGGCTTCAGCTCATCCGCCATCCGCAGCGCCGCCTCCACCCTGCTGTCCACCACATCCTGTTCCTGGCCCCATGCCTGCAGGGGCAGAAGCAACAGGACCAGCAGCAGCACCACTCTCCCGGATCTCACCATGACCGCCTCCTCCGGCTCTCTGTTCAACCCTGTCAGGGACACATTTTCCCGTCCCTGACCTCATCCACCACCCTGACCAGGCTCATGTAGTACCGGCGGTCGCTGCTGCCGGCGTCCCTGGCCTTCCCGAGCAGCGCGTCCCGGAGGCTCTGCAGCTCGTCACACTCGAGGGGACGGATCTTTTTCCGGTACTCTGCGATATAGGACGCTTCCCGGATCGGCTGCCGCAGCGATCTCTTTTGCGAAGCAGGAAAGGGCAGCAGCTCTCCGGCCGACACACCGGTACCGGGCAGCAGAAGGCCGGCGGCCAGGAGACCGGCGATCAGAAAATTTCCCCCATGTCCGCAAATCCCTCTCTTCATCTCCACCTCCCCCTCCAGCGGATGGCCGGACCGTAAGCGCTCTCAGGGACCGCATCTTTGCACGGTCGTACCTGCCCGCATAGGTTGGCTATGGCGATCAGGCACGCCTGCACAAACCTGCGGCCCCTGCGAGCGCTTACATCGTCGTGATCGAAAAACCGATGGCTGGTCATCCTGTGAGAGGTTACGGCCGACCTGCATCCCTTCGCCGCAGGCAGCACGGCGATACCCCTCCCTGTCTCCCGCTCTTGCGGACAAAAAAAGCCGGGGCCTTTACATGGCGAAAGGCAACCCGGCTGTCCATGCGGATCCGTGGCTTTCCGTGTCGGCATGGCCGACGTGGCATTATCTTTCTATCCTGTTCTCCGGGCCACGCTGCACAGCGTACAAGACGGCCACCATGGTGTCACTATATGCCGGCAAGCAAAGAAATGTCAAACGAAATCGCCCCATTGGAAAAGCGTCCTTACGGACGGACCATCTCGAACATGATGATGGCGGCCGCCACCGAGGCATTCAGCGAATCGAAACCGGAGCGCATGGGGATGGTGACCAGGTGATCGCACTGCTGCCGGACCAGGGGCCGGATCCCCCTGCCCTCGCTGCCGATGACCAGGCAGGCCGGTTCGGAAAAGTCGGCCTCGTAGATGGAGAGGGCGTCCGGATCGGCCACAGCACCGAAGATCCAGAATCCATGTTCCTTGAGGAGTTTCAGGGTATCGGCCAGGTTGACCACCTGACAGAGCCGGAGATGGGCGACTGCGCCGGCCGAGGTCCTGACCACGGTTCCGGTGACCGGAACGCTGCGCTCCCGGGTCATGATCACATCACCGAAACCGGCGGCAACGGCGGACCGGAGAATGGAGCCGAGATTGCGGGGATCCTGAAGAGAGTCGAGGATCAGAAGGCGGGGGGGGCGCTGCGGATCCGAGGCCGGGCGGGCGAGCAGCTCATCCAGAGGATAGAGCCGGACCATGGTCAGGCGGGCAACCACCCCCTGGTGACGGCAGCGGCCGGGCATACCCATCCGCGCGGCCTCGACGAAGCGAAGCCGGACCCTGGCCTGCCGTGCCCGGTCGACGATCTCCTGGATCCTGGGCCCGGCCTTGCCCCGCTGCACCAGGACCTCATGCACGCCCCCCGGCTCCCGGCGCAGGGCCTCGATCACACTGTTCAGCCCCCAGATCAGCCCGCTGTCTTCCTGCTGTTCCTGGCGGCGCGATCCTTCCTGCGGACGGGACTGTCCGGACCGTGGGCGTCTCCTGCTCACAGGCAAAGCTCCACCGCCTCACCCGAAGGCACCCGCCTCCGGCGGCACCGTTCGGCAACGATGATGGAGCGCAGCGCATCCACCGCCACATCGAGCACATCATTGACAACAAGATACTCATAGTCGGCAGCGGCCTCCACCTCGCGGCGGGCATTGGCCAGGCGCAGGGCGATGGTCTCCGCGGCCTCGGTGCCCCGGCCGCGCAGTCGGCGCTCCAGCTCGGCCAGCGAGGGAGGGGCAATGAGGACAGTCACCGGGTCCCAGTCACGCCGGACCTGGGCCGCGCCCTGAACGTCGATATCCAGCACCACATCGAGCCCCCTGGCCCGCAGACGTTCCACATCCTGCCGGCTTGTGCCATAGAGGTTGCCGTGCACCTCGGCCCACTCGAGAAATCCCGAGGGCCTGCGGTCGCGAATGGCCTCGAACTCGCTGCGGCCGACAAAATGGTAGTCGCGCCCGTCCACCTCCCCCGGCCTGGGCGGACGGGTGGTGTGGGAAACCGAAAAGACCAGGCCGGGCAGTTCCGCCATGACCCGTTTCAGAATCGTTGTCTTGCCGCAGCCCGAAGGAGCGGACAGCACAAGCAGCATCCCTTCACTCATTGCCCGGCGCCTCCCAGCCGCGTTCCAGCATCCGGCCCGGTTTCTTCCGATCGTCCTCCAGGGCGGCAAGCCGCTGGCTGATGGTCTCCGGCTGCACCGAGGAGAGCACCAGGTGGCCGGAATCGAGGATGACGATGGCCCGGGTCCGCCGTCCCTCGGTGACGTCGATCAGTTTCTTTTCCCGGCGCGCGTCGTCCTTCAGTTTCCTGATGGGTGAGGAACCGGGATTGACCACCGCCAGGATACGGCTGATCTTCACCGCATTGCCAAAGCCTATGTTGATGAGCCTGTTGTCCATGGAAACACCCTTGCCGGAATGAGCCCCACCAGCGGTCTACTCGATGTTCTGTACCTGCTCACGCAGTTTCTCGATCTCGTTTTTCATCTCCACCCCGAGATGGGCAATGTCGCCGTTGCTGATCTTGGAGGCCAGGGTATTGACCTCCCGCAGGAACTCCTGGAGCAGGAAATCGAGACGTCGGCCCACGGGTTCGTCACGGTCGAGAAAGGAACGGAACTGGCTGATATGGCTGCGCAGCCGGACCACCTCCTCGGTGACGTCACTCTTGTCGGCCATGATCGCCGCCTCCTGGGCGAGCCGTACCGGGTCGATATCCATGGAGTCGAGCAGTTTCTCCACCCTGCTGCGCAGCTCCTGCTGGCGCTGGACAAGGACCCGGGGGATCTTCTCTTCGATGCTGTCGACAATGGCGGCAAAGGCATCGAGCCGCCCCAGAAGCTCCTCCTTCAGCCGCTGTCCCTCCTGCTCGCGCATCCGGTCGCAGCCGGCAAGGGCAGCGGCCAGGGCCTCGCTGACCAGGGGCCACTCGGTTTCCAGGTCCGGGGCCTGCTCCTGGAGGGTGATGATGTCACGCAGGGTGAGCATATCGGCAAGCTGGATGCGGGTGGAGAGCTCCAGCTCGTCGCAGAGCTGGCGCAAACAGCGGTGGTACTGGGCGGCGAGCTCGGAATTGACCGCCAGCAGAGGGCCGCCGGCAGCCTCACCGGCCAGGCCGATGGAGACCTCGACCCGGCCCCGGTCGAGATGATCGGCCACCAGCTTGCGGACCCGCTCCTCGAGGGCGGCAAAGGAACGTGGCAACACGATACGCTGATCGAGAAACCGGTGGTTCACGGTCCGTACCTCGGCGGTCCAGGTCCTGCTCCCGTCCCTGGCCTCACCCCTGCCGAAACCGGTCATACTGCGTGGCCGCATAATCTTCCGTCCTCTCTGTGGTGTTGTTGAGTAAAAGTATCGGCATTTTCAGGTGGTTGCCGATAGCGGTGAACTATTACGTTGTTGATACGAACAATTCACCGCTATCGGCAACTACGTTGAATTGCGTGCAGATGGCGGGCGGCTGAACGTTTACGTTGATACTGTCGGGGTTCAGGCCAGGGCGGTCAGGAGTTCCTCCCGGGTCGCCGAGGCAGTGCCCACCTTGCCCACCACGATACCGGCGGCATGGTTGGCGAGCGATGCGGCGTCCCGCACCGGGCAGCCAGCGGCAAGGCCCAGGGCCAGGGTGGCGGCAACGGTATCACCGGCGCCGGTCACGTCGTAGACCTCCTTGGCCATGGTGGGGATGGTGACCAGGGAGTCCTGCTGCAGCAGGGCCATACCCGCCTCTCCGCGGGTGATGAGCACGGCCTCGCACTCGATGTCGTCGCGGATCTGGCGGGCCGCGGCAAGCAGACTCTGATCGTCGTGGATCTCCATGCCGCTCATCTGGACAGCCTCGTAGTGGTTGGGCGTGATCACGGTGGCACCGATGAAACGATGCAGGTTGGCCGGCTTGGGATCGACCACCAGGGGCAGTCGCCTGCCGTCGCGCCTGATCTCGGCCAGGAGGCGATGCAGGCGGATCATGAGCTGCTCGTTGATCACTCCCTTGGAGTAGTCGGAAACAATGACCGCATCGAACTCGTGCAGACGCTCCTCCAGGTAGCGGATCATCCGGACCAGCGGCTCCCTGGAGGGGGGACCGGTCTCCTCGCGGTCAAAGCGGACCACCTGCTGTCCCTGGGCAACCACCCGCGTCTTGACGGTGGTGGGCCGCCGGCCGCGGATCAGGCCGTCCACGGGGGCGGGCAGGTCGGTCATCAGCCGGACCAGCTCCTCGCCCATGGGGTCCTTGCCGATGATGCCGCAGAGGGCGCCGGACCCGCCCAGGGAGACGATATTGCGCAGGACATTGGCGCTGCCGCCGAGCAGCAGCTCCTCCCGGGTCACATTGACCACCGGCACCGGGGCCTCGGGCGAGATACGCGATACCGTTCCCCAGACAAAGTGATCCACGATCACGTCACCGATGACCAGGATGCGAACATCGGCAAAGCGCGAGACCATGTCGGGCAGGAAATTCACGCCGCCCCCCTGTCAAGCTCCAGCAGCCGGTCCGACATCCGCTCGGCGGCAAAGACCAGGGACTCGAGATCGAGAAAGTCCATGACGTGGTGATCGAAAAGAACCTTGACCCGGGCCTCGAAACCATCGTCCGGTTCCTCGTCCCAGAAGAGCAGGTACAGCGGCACATACGGCAGGACCGGGATCACCGAGGCGACGGTGGCGCTCTGCCCCGGCGGTCCGGCCTCGCCGCCGACGCGGGCACAGACCCCGTCCAGCGCCGCGGCGCGGCCGCTGAACCGGTCGGCCAGGCGCATCTCGCAGTAGGTGGCCAGCGTCCGCACCTTGGAGATGGAGTTGGGCAGGCTCTCCATACCGACCCAGGTGCCGTCCGGCACCCGGCCGCCGCCAAAGGCGACATAGTTGTACAGCAGGATCTGGTCGCGGGGATCCACCAGTTCCTCGCCCTCCATGCGCAGTGCATCCTTCCCCAGGACCACGGAACGACCGAGATAGCGCAGGCGCAAGTCCCGCGGCGTCTCCGGCGACCACTGCGCACCCAGGGTGCGGGCAGCGGCCTGGAAATCGATATCAGCGATCCTGGATTTGAGATGGGCCACCAGGACCATGTCCCGTTCCTCCTGGCCACGGTCCACCGCTTCCAGGCCAGGACCGGCGCAGGTGACGCCGTCGGGCAGAAGAGCGGCATCGATATGGGGACAGCGGGCAGGATCAGCACCCCCCTTGGTCACGGCCACGGCAAAGGCGAGACAGGTGGGCTGACCGCAGTCGCCGCAGTTGCTCTTGGGCGTGTATTTCAGGAAATCAAGGGGATTCATGATCAGGTGACGGCCGCGGCCGAGCGAAAAGACCGGCGAACGTGGGCCGAACCGGATGGGAACCGGATCTATTTCATCTTGGCATTGAGGGCCTTGATGATCTCATTGGTCAGATCAACACTGTCTGCGGCATAGACGATGGCGCTGCGGGGAAAGATCATCGTGTATCCTTCTTTGTCCGCAACCTCCTGGATCACCACTTCAAGCTTCTTGAGAATCGGACCGATATGCTTTTCCCGCAGCCGTTTCAGCTCCAGGTTGGCATCCTCCTGCTTCATACCGAGGTCGCGCCGCTTTTTCTGGAATTCGATGGCCTTTTCCTGTTTTTTCTCTTCGCTCCAGGCCGAGCTCTTCTTCTCGATCTCCTTTTTCAGGGCAAGCAGCGCATCCTCTTCCTTCTTAAAGGATGCCTTGAGTTCCTTCATCTTCTTCTCCATGGCCTTCTGCGCCGCTTTACCGGCATTGGAGTTGGCCAGGACCTTCTGCATGTTGATAAAACCGACCTTTGTGGCCGCAGCCCCTACCGAGCCGGCGGCAAACGAGATCACGGTCAGCATTGTCACGGCCATGCAGGCAACTTTCCACTGTAAACGCACTGTGCACTCCTTTCTGCTGGGACACCGAATACAACGACCCGGCCGGGTTCTGCAGGGTGGCCTGCGACCGCTTGCCGGGACCGACTTCCGATCTCCGGGAAAAATAAAAACCGGACAGAAGCATGAAGCCTCCGTCCGGTTCCCTTCTCTTTCAGGACAACATGCTACTGGACTATGACAAAGTCATCACGCCTGTTCTGTGCCCAGGAAATCTCATCATGGCCGTAGAGAAGAAGTTTCTCTTCCCCCCAGCTGATGGTTGACATCCGGGACGGATCAATCCCCAGGTTGACCAGGTACTTCTTGGCACTGAGGGCCCGACGTTCACCCAGGGCCAGGTTGTACTCCTTGGTCCCCCGGGGATCGCAGTTGCCCTCGATACGGATCCTGACCTGCGGATTCTCTTTCAGGTACTGCGCGTTGGTCTCGATCCGCGGCACCTGGTCAGGCCGGATGGCCGGCGAGTCAAAATCGAAATAGATCGGCAGCATGGGCGCCGACGTCCGGCCTTCCATGATGGTATCGCCTTCCGGCACCTCGGTTTCCAGGGATTCGGCCGGCCCCATGGCCTCCGAATCGGTCCCGGCGACCTCCTCTTTGGTCACCGGCGCCTTCTTGCCGCAACCCGAGAGCGCAAGCCCCAAGAGGACAGCCAGAATCATGGCCAGTACCAACGTTCTGTTCGTTCGCATCACACCCTCCCTCATCTTTGACTCTCTCTCCCTCAACATGACAATTCTACTAAAAGCGAAGAGGAATACAACATTTTTTTCCCTGAAAAGAAATTAGCTTGCAAAACCGGGACAGCCCTTCTAAATATTCACATCTGGACACACCGGGTAACGGTTCAGCAGCACGCCATCTGCACGCGCTCGCGGCTGGCCGCATAGCGGGCTATGTAACCCCTCACGGGATGGCTAACCATCGGTTTGTCCGACCACAATGGTGTAAGCGCTCTCAGGGGCCGCATCTTTGCACGGTCGTGCCTGGCCGCTATAGCCTACCTATGCGGGCAGGCACGACCGTGCAAAGATGCGGTTCCTGTGAGCGCTTACCGGGCTATCGGAGTCTCGCTGCGCTCGCTTACCTGACGGCCAGCCACGATCACGCACAGCTGAAGCACTGCCGAACTTTTACCAAAAGTGTCTATCTTTTCAGGTTGTTGCCGATAGCGGTGAACTATTACCCAATGACACATCTTTCCACCATGATACCGTGACCGCGCAAAAAAGAATCAGGATCAGGACTGCCGAAGAGCTGGTCTGCGGCAACCGCTTCGGCAGGTTCTTCGGTGTCCCCCAGGATATCTTCGATCGGGTATGGGCCAATCTCAGCGGCAGTGACGGCAATTCGGTGGCCTACATCTCCATGGAGATAGGAGCCGATCCCGATGTCTTTCATCCGCTCAGGGATTTTCTTGTCGAAGAAGAGATCGCCGCCACCGGCGACCCGGAGCTGGACGCCCTGGTGGACAAGTACCTGCACGGACCCCGCAAGATCCCCATCTACAGCGGCGGCCTCGGTGTTCTTGCAGGCGACACCCTGAAAAGCTATGCCGATATCCACATCCCGGTGCTGGCCATCAGCCTGCTCTACCGGGCCGGTTACTTCTCGCAGATCGTTGATCTCAAGGTGGGGCAGATCGACCAGGCCACCCACTGGGAACCGGAAAAGACCCCCACCCTGTTCCAGCTCCGCGACCCGGAGCGGCCGGAGCATCCCCTGGAGATCGCGGTGCCCTTCACCGACATGGACGCCAGGCCCGTGGATGTCCGGGCCCAGGTCTGGATGAAGATGGAGATCGCCGAGGAGCTGGACTATTTCGTGCCCGAGTTCCTGCTTGACTACAGCCTGCCGGGCGCGCCGTCCTGGATCCATGATGCGGCCCGCCAGCTCTATAATGCCGAATCCACCCTCATGAAGGCCAACCAGCGGCGCATGCTCGGCTCCAGCGTCCTGCCCCTGCTGGAGACCCTGGGGTTCACCTCGCGGACCATCCACCTCAACGAACAGCACGGCGTGACCGTGGTCATCCATCTCATCCTGCGCGAACTTAAGGCCGCCCTGGGTGACAACTACAAGGAAAAGATGACCGACGCCGATATCCTCGCCGCAGCGGACCGGGCCTCGCAACGCCTGGTCTACACCATCCACACCCCGGTCAAGGCCGGCCATGACCGCTTCTCGCGCACCCTCTACGACCGGATCAGCCCGCCGGGTTTCCGGCGCGTCCTGCAGGTGCTGGCCACGGACGAGGACTCTCCCGGCGAATACAATCTCACCGCGCTGGCCATGCGGGTCAACCGGACGGTCAACAGTGTCAGCCGCCTGCACCGGGACGTGACCCGCAAGCAGTTTTCCCGCTTTGCCGACAAGATCACCGCCATCACCAACGGTGTCCACCACCTGACCTGGATCAGCGAGAACCGGGCCCGTGCCTTTGACTGCTGCGGCGCCCTGGACGGCTGGCGCGACGACCCCGGCATCTTCGCCCAGGCCGACCTGGCCGGTGACAGGGAGTTCAGGGCAGGCCTGAAGGAGGCATGGGAGCAGGATAACAGGTTTCTGGTGGACTATGTCAACACCATGCTCCTCAGCCACCGCAAACAGATGGTGGAGACCTGGATCGATCCGCCCAACTACCTCTCCTACCTGCCCAAGGCCGACGACCTCCAGGCAGGGGTCTTCACCATCGGCTTTGCGCGGCGGTTTTCCACCTACAAGCGGGCCGACCTGATCTTCGACGATATCAGGGCCCTGACCGACATCCTGGTCCGGGGCAACTGGCCGGTCAACTTCGTCTTTGCCGGCAAGGCCCATCCTGCCGATGAGCCGGGCAAGACGGTGCTCAAGCTCATCCTCGACAACCAGGAAGAGCTCTACGCCAGGAGCAACGGCCTGGCCAAGCTGATCTTCATCCCCGGCTACGATATGCAGATCGCCAAGATGATGGTCTCCGGCGTCCATGCCTGGCTCAACAGCCCCAAACGGCCCCTGGAGGCCAGCGGCACCAGCGGCATGAAGGCGGCCATGAACGGTGTTCCCAACATCAGCGTCATGGACGGCTGGTGGGTGGAAGGCTACCATGGCGGCCGCACCGGCTGGAAATTCGGCTACGAGGGCCCGGTGGAGGAATCCAGCCTGAGCGAGGATCCGGATACACTGCTCTACGAGGAGGATGCCCAGTCCTTCTACCGGCTGCTGCCCACGGTCCTGCGGACCTTTTACGAGCAGCCGGACCGGTATATCGACGTGTCCATCAACAATCTCAAGCTGAACATACCCATTTTCAACACGCACCGCATGGCCTCCGAGTATGTGCGGCGATACGACCTGCGGCTCAACGGCGTCACTGCCGAGATGATCGCCTCCTTCCAGGGGTTGTACCAAAGCGACATCGAAAACTGACCCGTCCGGCGGGACGGGAGGCGTGGAGCGCGGACCGGCCGGCCACCAATTCAAGGAGCACCATCATGGCACGCCATATCAATCCCAGCAACACCACCAACAAGACCATCGACGCCATTGACCGCAAGCGGGAAAGGGAACGGCGCTACATGCTGTCCAGGGCCAGGGACAACGCCGCGGAGCTTGCCACCCGCCTGGTCCAGCGTCTCCTGGATGAGCATATCATCGAGACCCAGTCGGACCAGGCCATCCGCGAGGCCATGGAGAACCAGCTCCGGTCGATGATCGACATGGAAGAATTCGACATGCAGTTCAAGATCGCGCCCATCCGCACCCTGACACAGGATCCCAACATCATCAGCCTCTACATCACCCAGTACATCATCGAGGACCTCATCGAACACCCGAAGATCCAGGACGTGTTCGGTGACGACCTGGATGTCTACCGGGCCGTGGACTCGGTGCTTTCCAGGATCCGGCCGCGCTAGGCCGGCCCGGCCACGACAGACCGGACCCCATGGCCCTGTCGCATCCCGACACCACCCCGGCCCTGGTCTTTGCCAACCGGCAGGGCGAGATCATGGAGTACGACGGCCTGGAGATGGCCGGCAGTGCCGGGACCCTGTTCAGAAGGCCGCAACCGGAGGAACTCATCGAGCTGCCCGAGGGCAGTGAACTGTTTGTCCTGCCCGGCCGCCTGCCGGTGGGGTTTGAGCCCGGCAGTGACGAGCCCGCCCTGCTGGCCGAGGACCCCTACCAGGCCGCCGCGCCCATCCAGGCCGTGGCCGCCTTCATGGCCCCGGCCCATACCGCCATCCTCACCGCCGCCTTTACCAGAAAAAACGACCGGGCGCCGCTGCTGCCACTGTTCGCCTATACCGCCGTGGGCTGGTACCGGGGCAGATTCTGGGTCAGCGCCTTCCGCAGTGACCCGGATCCGCGGCAGGATCCGGCCAACTTCGACCAGGACCGGATCGAGCGCGGGACCAGACGACGGCTGAAGAACCATGCCGGCAACAGGCTGATCCAGCACCTGGGCAGGTGCTGCCTGACCTATGGCTGTCCCGCTGCCCGCAACTATTTCCTCGACCGCTGGGAGGCGCCCCTGCCCAGCTCGCCGGTCTGCAATGCCTCCTGCATCGGCTGTATCTCCCTGCAGCCCTCGGGCTGCTGTCCGGCCACCCAGGACCGGATCAGGTTCGTCCCCACTCCGGCCGAGATAGCCGACATCGCGGTGCCACACCTGGAACGGGCCCGGCGGCCGGTGGTCAGCTTCGGCCAGGGATGCGAGGGAGAGCCCCTCCTCCAGGGAGAGACCCTGACCAGAGCGGTCCACCTGATCCGGGAAAAAACTGGCCGGGGCACCATCAATCTCAACACCAACGGCAGCCTGCCCGGGGTGGTGGCACAACTGGCCGAGGCCGGGCTGGATTCGATCCGCATCTCCATGAACAGTGCCAGGCCCGGGTTCCACCATCGCTACTACCGGCCGCGGGGATTCGATTTCAGCGATGTCTGCCGCTCCATGGACGTGATGAAGCAGCATGGCCGCCACGTGTCGCTCAACTATTTCATCCTCCCCGGGTTCACCGATGATCCCGACGAATTCAAAGCCCTCTGCGACCTTGTCACCCGGCACCGGCCCGACCTGATCCAGCTGCGCAACCTGAACATGGACCCGCACCACTACCTGCAGGTCCTGGGCCACGATCCGGCGGGCCCGCCCATGGGAATGCGCACCTGGCTTGCGGAACTGCGTCGTCGTTTTCCCCACCTCGGATTCGGCTACTTCAATCCTGCCCTGCAGTAATCCGCGTAAAAAATATGCGTAAAAGTTCAGCAGCACGCCATCTGCACGCGCTCGCGGCTGGCCGCATAGCGGGCTATCGGAGTCTCGCTGCGCTCGCTTACCTGACGGCCAGCCATGATCACGCACAGCTGACGCACTGCTGAACTTTTACCAAAAGAGTCGGTCTTTTTAGGTGGTTGCCCATAGCGGTGAACTATTACAGATCCCGGTCCCCTGGCCCCTGTCACCTGTCACCCGTCCCCTGTCACCTGTCACCCGTCCCCTGTCACCTGGCCCCTGTCACCTGTCACCTGGCCCCTGCTCTTCCCATAGCCGTTCCAGGCCCTGGCGATCACACCGCCGGAAGAAATCCATGGCCGCGGACCAGGCCTCCTCCATGGAAGCGGATCTCTGCACCGCGGTTGCCAGGTGATGGCCAAAGGCGTAATTGGCGGCAAAATAATGGGTGAACTCCTTGAGTCGTCCCAGGCGCCGTTCCGGCCTGAACCGCGCCTGGAGAGCGGCGACGAACCGGCCATAGGCAACGGGCGGGCAGATGTCCGGCTCCGGGATATCGAGATTGTAGAGTCCTCGTGCCACCTGGGCGAAAATCCAGGGATACCGGGCCGCGGCCCGACCGATCATCAGGCCGTCAGCGCCGCTCTGCTCAAGGCACCTTCGGGCGTCGTCCACCGAAAATATGCCGCCGTTGGCCACCACCGGTATGGAGAGGACCTCCTTCACCACGGCCACCCTGGCCCAGCGTGGCTTTCTGCAGAACGACTCGCCGCGGAGGCGTGCATGAACCGTGAGCAGGTCTATACCCTCATCTTCCAGCATCCGGCAGAAGGCACACAATCTCTCACTGTCCAGATCCTCACCCAGCCTGATCTTGGCGGTCAGCGGCAGTGATGTGGCCCTCCGCGCTCTCCGCACCAGGTCGCGGAGGCGGACCGGATCATCCATGAGCGCGCTGCCGCCACCCGCCTTCCTGATCCGCGGTGCCGGACAACCGAGGTTCAGGTCCACAACGTCGGCCTGCAGACGATGCAGGGCCTCCATGGCCGGCTCCACCTGCTCCCCGGCGGTGAGCAGGAGCTGATAAGACAGGGGCCGTTCTTCCGTGGTCCGTACCAGGAAAGGAGAGAGGCTTTCGTTTTCAACGGGCAGGCTGCGGGCCGAAAGCATCTCCGTGGCGAGCAGCCCTACACCGCCATAGGAAAGCAGCAGGGTTCGCAGGGCCGAATGGGTCAACCCGGCCATGGGCGCCAACAGGAGCGGCGGCGAGATATGGAGGTTTCGAAGGTACACGTATCTTCCTTAACAGGCCTGAATCGTAGGTAACTGGAGACAGGTGGCCGTCCAAACCTGTCTTACTGTGCCGACAGACGGCATTGTCAACCGAAAAACATCCGCAGGGGAATTATTCTTATCTCATTGAAACAACTGTCTGAGGCGGCAAAAGACCATGATGAAAAAAATAAATCCGGTAACACTATAATGCTTGACAAATTCCGTCCAACCGTATAATTGAATTATGAGAATGATTATTTCATAATACTATAACCTTTTAATTTCAACACAGACACATCATCATGAATGCACCATCGCCAATGATACGCCTGACCACCCAGCGTCAGATCATCCTCGAAGAACTCTCCAAGGTAAAGACCCACCCCACGGCCAGCGAGCTCTATGACATGGTCCGCAAAAGGCTGCCACGTATCGGCCTGGGTACGGTCTACCGGAACCTGGAGCTGATGGCGGAAAACGGCATGATCCTGAAACTGGAGGTGGGTGGGACCCAGAAGCGTTTCGACGCCACCACCGAAGACCACTACCACATCCGCTGCTCCCGGTGCGGCCGGGTCGACGACATCGACATACCGGTCATCGATTCTCTGGTGGAATCGGCGGCCAAGAGCACATCATACCAGATCCTCGGTCATCATGTCGAATTCACCGGCATTTGCCCGGACTGCCAGAAGAGCGGCAAGGCCGGCCTGCAGTAGACAGAAGACCGCAACAGCGAAAAGAAGACCGGTACCTGCGTTTTCGGATGTGCCGCTCTTCTTTTCGCTGTGACGCCCGGGGCCCGGGGACGGGTTGAATCTGTTTCCTGGAATCATCATCCCCCCTGCCGCCACCGTCCGGCCTTGCGTCGGGTACCGTTGCCAGGTGCCCTGTCCGCTCTCCCTTCTTCCCACCCCTCTCTACGTAAAAGTTCAGCAGCACGTCATCCGGAGTCTGCGCCTGCCTGCACGCGCTCGCGACTGCCCCCATAACGGGTAGCGGAGTCTCGCTGCGCTTGCGCACCAGACGGCCAGTCACGATCACGTACAGCTGACGCACTGCCGAACTTTTACCAAAATCCCCAGTAATTCAATGTGATTGCCGATATCGACGAGCTGTCACTTCATCTTTCCGCCGCAGGTGGTACGATGACTTCTTGCCTTCCGGCCTTCTGGTTTTCGGATACCCGCCCATGACATGTCTCGATGGCGACCAGCGGTGGCCCTGGCCCGGACGGTAAAAATGCAGATCGTCATTGACAAAAGCAAGAATGTTTTTCATTATTCTTAAGATGGATCAAGGTTTTTGCGTGGCCCTGTGCTATAGAGGGTCGAGGTCAGCAGTATCCCACCACTTTTTCTTTCCAAAAGGAGGAACCGGATGAAAAAAATCACCTATGCGTTATTCGGCGCCGCCGTCGGCCTGCTGTTGTCCACGACGGCAATGGCGGCAGACAAGTGCATCGAATGCCACACCAAGATCTCTCCCGGCCAGGTGCAGGACTGGAAGGTCAGCAAACATGCTGAAAACGATGTCACCTGCGCCACCTGCCATGGTGACAAGCATCAGACCGCCGAGGACTGGAAAAAGGCCATCCTGCCCGACGAGCATGTCTGCAAGGAATGCCACGAAGAACAGTTCGAATCCTTTACCAGGGGCAAACACAACTTCGGCTGGACTTCACTCAACGCCCTTCCCGCGACCCACCTGGCCCCGGACGAACTGATGGAGGGCGGCCACGGCTGCGGCGGTTGCCACAACATGGGCATCAAGAGCGAGGCCCAGAAAAAGGAACAGCGTGAAAAGGGCTACCGCTACCAGAACAACTCCTGTGACGAGTGCCACACCCGCCACAGCTTCTCCAAGAAAGAGGCACAGAACCCCCGCGCCTGTCAGCAGTGCCACATGGGCTATGACCATCCGCAGTGGGAGATGTGGTCCAGTTCCAAGCACGGCATGCGCTGGTTTGCCAAGCAAAAAGGTGACCTGCCCCCTGATGCGGCCGCTCCCTCCTGCCAGACCTGCCACCTGCCCGACGGCACCCACGAAAACCACACTGCCTGGGGTTTTCTCGGTGTCCGTCTGCCCCTGCCGGCCGACAAGCAGGCCGCTGCTGACCGGGTGACCATCCTCAAGGCCCTTGGCGTGCTCGACCCCGAGACCGGCAAGCCGACCCCGATCTTTGATGTGGTCAAGGCTGCGGATATGGTTCGCCTGGACCAGGAATCCTGGCAGAAGGAACGTGACAAGATGCTGAAGACCTGCTCTGGCTGCCACTCGTACCAATACGCCAAGGAGCAGCTCGACATGGGTGACTCCATCATGGCCAAGGCGGACCGGCTCATGGCCGAGGCCATCAACACCGTTGCCGCCCTCTACAAGGACGGCCTCATCAAGAAGCCGGCCTCCTATCCGGCCAACTTCCCCTTCCTGCTGGTCTTCATGCACACCAACGGCACGCCGTGGAACAAGAACCTGGACAAGCTCTCCTACATCGACCAGGTGCTGTGCCAGATGTACATGAAGCACCGCATGCGGGCCTACCAGGGATTCTTCCACGTCAACCCCGACTATGCCTACTGGTACGGCTGGAGCGAGATGACCAAGGACCTTGGCGAGATCAAGGAGCTGGCACGGATCATGCGCGCCACCCACGGCAAATAAACGCCATGGGCCAAGGAGACCACAGCCCACACGGCTGAGACAGACAAAGGGGCTGCCCGGAATACCGGGCAGCCCCTTTGTTCTGCGCCTTGTCGATGGTCCGCAGGCAGAACCGTCCGCCGTTTACGACAACTATCCTGAGATATCGGTGTGTTTCAGACACACCCGGCGTGGCTAGCCGGTGAAGTGTACCCTGCAAAACCGCCGTTTTCCCACCCTGAGCAGGAGTGCGCCTCTGGCCGGGACATTGGCGTTGACGTCGTGTATCTTTTCCCCGTCCACTGAAACCGCGTTCTGCTTGATCATCCGCCGCCCGTCCGAGGTGGACTTGACCAGGCCGGCCTCAAGGAGCAGTTTGGGCAGCCAGATCTCCTCCCCGGCACCGGCAATCTCCTTTTCCGGAATCTCTTCGGGCAGTTCATGGTTGCGGAAGACCTGTTCGAAATTCCGCTCCGCGGCCTCGGCGGCCTCGGGGCTGTGGAAACGGGCCACCAGCTCCCTGGCCAGGCGGACCTTGACCGCCCTGGGATGGACACGGCCGGCCTCCATATCCGCCCTGAGACTGTTGATCTCCTCCATGGAAAGATCACTGAGCAGTTCATAGTAACGGAACATCAGCTCATCGCTGATGGACATCACCTTGCCGAAGATATCATCGGGTGGCTCGGAGATACCGATATAGTTGCCCAGGGACTTGCTCATCTTGTTGACCCCGTCCAGCCCCTCGAGCAGGGGCATGGTCAGGACCACCTGCGGCTCCTGACCGTGGTGGCGCTGCAGGTCACGGCCCATGAGCAGGTTGAAGAGCTGGTCGGTACCGCCCAGCTCCACATCGGCCTCCATGGCCACCGAATCATATCCTTGGATCAGGGGATAAAGAAATTCATGGATGGAGATGGGCCGGTTGCTCTCAAAACGTTTCTTGAAATCGTCACGCTCAAGCATGCGGGCCACGGTGAGCTGCGAGGCAAGCCGGATCATCTCGTACGAACTGAGCTCGCCCAGCCAGGTGGAGTTGAAGACCACCTTGGTCTTCACCGGATCGAGGATCTTGAAGACCTGCTCCTTGTAGGTTTCGGCATTTAGCTCGATGTCCTCCCGGGTCAGGGGTGGCCTGGTATCCGACTTGCCGGTGGGATCGCCGATGAGACCGGTGAAATCACCGATGAGAAAGTTGATCTCATGGCCGAGGAGCTGAAAATGTCGGAGCTTCTGCAGGAGAACGGTATGGCCGAGATGGAGATCCGGTGCCGTGGGATCGAATCCGGCCTTGATGGTCAGCGGCCTGCCGGTCTCCACGGACCGGGTCAGTTTCTTCACCAGGTCCTCACGCGAGATCAGGTCCACGGTCCCGCGCTCGATGAGCGATATCTGCTCTTCTACCGATTTCATCTTCCTCTCCTGCTGCTCCTCTTGCTTCCTGCCAATGGCCTGCGGTATGCCTCGCCTACCCGGACCAGGTCGCCGCCAGCGGCAACTCCATTGAAATACTGGTGCTTTCTTGATTACTTGGCATATTCCACGGCCCTGGTCTCGCGGATCACTGTCACGCGGATCTGGCCGGGATAGGTGAGCTGCTCCTCGATGGCCCTGGCGATATCGCGGCTCATGAGGGTCGCCTCATTGTCCCCGATCTTGCCGCTGTCCACGATGATGCGCAGGTCACGGCCGGCCTGGATGGCATAGGACTTGTCAACCCCGTTGAACGAGTTGGCGATCTGTTCCAGGTCCTCGAGCCGCTTGACATAACTCTGCAGCATCTCCTTGCGGGCCCCGGGCCGGGCCCCGGACAGGGCGTCCGCCGACTGGACCAGGATATCGAGCACGCTCCTGGGCGGCTGATCCTCGTGGTGCGCACCGATGGCATAGACGATATCCTCGGCCTCGCCATACTTGCGGGCAAGGTCACGGCCGATGATGGCATGGGAGCCCTCGATCTCGTGGTCCACCGCCTTGCCGATATCATGCAGCAAACCGGCCCGTTTGGCCTTCTTGACATCGAGGCCGAGCTCCGCAGCCATGATACCGCAGAGAAAGGCGACCTCCAGCGAATGCTGAAGGATGTTCTGGCCATAGCTCGTCCTGTACTTGAGACGGCCGATGAGCTTGATCAGGTCCACATGCATGCCATGGGCACCAACGTCGAACGTGGCCTGTTCACCGGCCTCGCGGATGGAGACATCCAGCTCTTCCGTGACCTTGGCCACCACCTCCTCGATCCGGGCCGGATGGATGCGGCCGTCGGAGATGAGTTGCTCCAGGGCCAGGCGGGCGATCTCCCGCCGGATGGGGTTGAAACCGGAAAGGATGACGGCTTCCGGCGTATCGTCAATGATGATGTCGATACCCGTGGCTGCCTCTATTGCCTTGATGTTGCGTCCCTCACGGCCGATGATCCGGCCTTTCATCTCGTCATTGGGCAGGGGCACCATGGAGACCGTCTTGTCGGCCACATAGTCACCGGCGTAGCGGGAGATGGCCAGGGCGAGGATATTCTTTCCCTTGCGATCCGCCTCGATCTTCATCTCGTTCTCGATCCGGGCCAGCCGTTTGGCCGCATCCATGCGGGCCTCGCTCTCGATGGAGTCCATGAGCTGACGCTTGGCCTCCTCCCGGTCGATGCCGGCGATCTTCTCCAGCTTGTAGCGCTGTTCATCGATGAGGGTCGCAAGCTCGCTTTCCCGCTGGCTGACCCCCTTTTCCCGATCGCTGACCCTGGACTCCCGGTCAAGAAGGCGGGTCTCCCTTTTCTCCAGGGCCTGGAACTCCTTCTGGACCTCATCGAGCTTGCGGTTCAGGCGCCGTTGTTCGTCCTTCAGCTCCAGCCGGCTGGCCTTGATCTCCCGGTCCGCCTCCTGCTTGACCTGAAAGGCCTCCTCCTTGGCCTGGAGCAGGGCCTCCTTCTTGATCTGTTCAGCGTCCTGAATGGCATTCTCAATGATCTGCCGCCGCTGAGCCTCGATATTGGCCTGGTTTCCCTCGACCAGTTTCTTGCGCAGGATAAAACCGATGACCGCACCAACGATCAGGTCAAACCCCAGCAGGAGCATGGTACCGCCACTCATATCCATACAGAAACACCTAGCATGCTAGCGAATTGGTAACAGTCCCCGGATCAGCAGGAACCAGTAACAACGGTCCGGAAAAAAAAGAGGAAGAGTGGGGACAGGCCGGGACGTGGCCGACTAAAGAAAGGGGCAACCGGAGGCAACCGGAACCCGGCGTCAACCGGCGGCCGGGGCAGCCGACAGGCACGGCTCCCCGGCATCCCTGGCAGCGTTCCTGGAAATTTCGGAAAATCGGTTACGCGAACAACCGGAGAAATTCAATCCGCAAGGTAGCTGGGCTATACATGATGCCGGATCTTCCTGCTGCTGTCCTGCACGGGTACTGCCCGCCGGATGGATTCCTCATATATGGTAAACCTGATCTCATCAGAGCTGTCTCTCTGTCACCGCGCCTGAAACAGTCTGCCTGTTTCACTCGAAACCATCTCTTTCGTGACCGTGACTGATGGTCGTCTCTATCTCCCACAAACGGCGGTTGCCGCCGGACATCCTCCCGCACCCGTTGCCGGGGCCCGACCGGTGCCACGACAGAATGCCCTGCCATGGATGCGGATAACTGCAGCCTGCTGCTGGAAAAAATCCCCACCCTGCCGTGTCAGCGCAATGATTAAACCTATTGGAAATAGGTGGGCAGTGCTCATGTCACCGGCAGGAAATCGGGAGATTTCCTTTCGATGACAGCGGAGCTACCCTATCAATGAGAGTTGGCTCAATACTCCGCTGATCACCAACAGCGCAGGGAACCCGGTCTGCAGGTCAATATAGGTTAACGTCCCCGTGGCAGGAATCCCTGCCTGCTCTTCACTATAGCAGAAGAACTGTAAAAACAAAATGACAATTTAAACGCCGCCTTCAGGATGGCATCAATCGATGCCCGAGGCGACCTTGTCGATGAGTTCGTCAATGGATCTGCCCTGGTTTTTGCGAAAGGCCTCGAACTCCTTATGCAGCTGGACATACCTGGCCGCGATGCGCAGGCAGCCGAGAACCAGCATCTTGCTGGAGGGAATGGTACTCACCGTATCGAGCCTGGCATCCTCCAGTTCGGCACGCAGCAGTGCAATGACCTCTTCCACCTCGTCTTCGGGAGCGTCACTGTAGAAGGTGAACTCCTGACCGAACATGGTGAACCGCACAAGTCGCTCTTCCATCTCCACACCCCGACCGGGTCGTGACTACTGGGGGTTCTCCTGCTCTGTCTCGAACAGGTTCGCCTGCATCTCCCCCTGTTCGCCCCCACCATCGCCCGGGTTCTCCTGCTCCGATTCCCACTGCTCGATGCGGTCGATGAGGCCGGCGACCCGATCCCCCACCTCTGCCCGCTCGCTACTCAGTTCGTCAATGGTGGCCTTCAGGTTGACGATCTCCTCGTCGCGATCGCGCAGAGTGGCCTCGAGGGCATGAAAACTGGCCTTCAACTCATTGTATTTTGTCAAGAGTTTATCGACAAACTGTTCCAGGCGAATCAATTCGGCATTATTTTCCATGGTCGTATCTCCCTTCATCCTGGTGACCGGCCGGCCGGTGGCCTGGCCAACCCATTGAATTTAAGACATAAGTTATAAACCTAATATTATACAGACCTCCATGGGCGAGTGCAAGGGTTTTCACCTTTTTCCCGGGACAGATCCGGGAAGAAAGAGGATCCGCAGGGCGGCACGGCGGCGATACGTCGCCATTCAGAGACGGGAATAGCTCCAGGAAAGGGGCCGACCGTCCCGGTAGGGCATATGACCGTGAAAGGGTCTCGGGTCGGCATCAAAGACCAGGGGCAGGAAATAGCGGTCTCCCTCCCACATGGGCAGACTGCCCAGGGTCTGGAGGGCATGCCAGTGCAGTTCTCCCTCCTCGTTGGCCGTGTACGGGGTTCCCTCAAAACGGGTGATCAGGAAGATGAAACCGAGCCAGTCCTCGCCGTGGGGCCCGAACCCGGTCCAGTTGATGGTGCCGCGCAGCCGCATCTCGCGGCAGCGGATACCTGCCTCTTCGAGAATCTCGCGTTTCATGCAGGAAACTATATCCTCATCCGGTTTCATTTTCCCGCCCAAACCGTTATACTTGCCCAGATGCTGGTCTTCCGGCCTGGCGTTGCGATGGACCAGCAGCACCTGCTGCCGGTCCGGGGAAAGAATATATCCGAGGGTGCCGATGATGGGTGTATACATGGCCGGGTGCATGGAAAAAATCACTGGTCATCCGGAACGACTGCCGATAGCGGTGGACGTCTGCAACCGTATGGGGGGTGTTCCTGGTGCCACCCGCCGTCAACCGCGACAGGCATCCGGAAAAAGCGGATGTTCGGAAATCCCGTGAGAGGATCCGACAAAACAGGGGTGCTCTGAAAACTTTCTTCTCCTGTTTTTCGCCGATGTGATACAATACCAGTGTGTTGAACCGGACACAACCGGAAAGACCCGTTTCGGCGCGAGCCGGGGCGGCCGAGGATGAGATTCATGCTACCCCGAAGACCTTACCCCATACTGCTGCTTGTCCTTCTCCTGCTGCCGGTCCCGGCCCTTGGCGCGAAGAAAGGCACGGAGACCTTCCCGGTCTACCCGAGCATCCGGTCCAATGTCCGCTTCTGGGAACAGGTCTATGGCCGTTATACCACCACCCAGGGCATCCTCCATGACAAGAACGATCTCAACATCATCTACACGGTGGTGGATCTCGTTGACTGGGAGACCCCGGGGGCGGCGCGCATCAACAGAAAACTGATCAAGCTCGCCCGCCAGCGCTACAAGGGCATCCTCACCCGTCTCGGTTCCGGGAAAAAGCCTGCCACCAGGGAAGAACGGCACGTGGCCTCCCTCTTCCCCAAACGCCGGCATTCGGTCTTTCTGAAGGCCAGGGACAATATCAGGCTGCAGATCGGCCAGAAGGACCGCTTCCGCCGGGGAGTGATCCGCTCGGGCGCCTACATGCGGTCCATCAAGAACATCTTCAGGACCTACGGCCTCCCCCGGGAACTGGCCTATCTGCCGCACGTGGAATCCTCGTTCAACCCCAAGGCCCACAGCAAGGCAGGTGCCGCCGGCCTGTGGCAGTTCACCCGCTCCACGGGAAGGCAGTATCTGACCATCAACGACGTCCTCGACGAACGCTACGATCCCCTGCGCGCCAGCCACGCAGCGGCCCGCCTGCTCAAGGAGAACCACGCCCTGCTCGGCACCTGGCCCCTGGCCCTGACCGCCTACAACTACGGCCGCAACGGGATGCTGCGTGCCCTGAAGGAGAAGAAGAACTACGAAAACATCTTCAGGTTCCACCGCAAGGGACGCTTCAAGTTCGCCTCGCGCAACTTCTATCCCGAATTCCTTGCCGCCATGCGGGTGGCCAGGAAACTGGAGCGGGACCGCGCCATCATCCTGGACCGTCCCGGGGGCACGGTGACCGTGCGGCTCAAGGGCTATGCGCCGGCCAGGGAGCTACGCTCCTATTTCGGAGTCTCGGCCAGGGACTTCGCCCTGCTCAACCCGGCGCTCAGGCGGCCGGTGCTGGAGGGCAGGAAACACATTCCCAGGGGCTACCTGCTCCGCCTGCCGGCGACCGCCGTCATCCGCCAGAAGGTCGCCGGGATGGGCTCGCGCTTCTATCGCTCCCGCCAGATCCGCGACCGGATCTACATCGTCCGCAGGGGCGACACCGCCGGCGCCATTGCCCGCAGGTACAATCTCTCCCTGAAAGAACTCAAGCGGGCCAACAACCTGGACAGAAAGGGCCGCATCCGAATCGGCCAGAGGCTGAAGATCCCGGCGCCGGCCGGATCAGCGGACAGGAGTATCATCGTCCTGCGCTCCCGCGGCAAACGCAGACCGGGCTGAAACCTGGCCGGACGGACAGGCCACAGGACATATCCGTACCAGACAGAGACGACGATCGCCAGGGCGGCAGGCCCCAGAATGGCTTCCTCGCTGCCGCAACCCGAATCCTCACTTCCGGCTACCGAACAATGGATATCTCAAAGACCATAGCTGAACTGAAAAAACGAGCAGACTTTACCGACCATGTCGGCATGATCCTCATCCACAACGGGACCGTGCGCAACTGGTCCAGGGCAGACCACAGCCGGGTCGTTGCCCTGGAAACCCGGGTCGACCGGGAGCGCCTGGAACAGCTCCGGCAGCATTATCTGGAAAAACCCGGCATCTACGAGATCATCATCGAGGCGCACTCCGGACGTTTTCAGCCCGGCGACGACCTGCTTTTCATTCTCGTCGCCGGTGACCTGCGCGAGCATATCAAGCCCGTCCTTTCCGAGCTCCTCGACCGGGTCAAATCAGAGGCGATCCGCAAACAGGAGATATCCGCATAGGAGGCCTCTCCGGGCCGCGGCAGCCGGTACTGCCTGCAAAACGGCCCGCAGGACAACAACCCAAGGAGCCTTCCATGGAAAAGGCCGAAAACATCATACAACACTTCAAAAAAGTCCGGACCCTGCCCCATATCGTCGGCCACCTGACCCGGCTGATCAATGACGGGGACTCCACGCTCCAGGACTTCGAGGAAGTCATCCGCAGCGATCCGGCCCTTGTCGCCCGCCTCCTGACCCTGGTCAACAGCTCCTATTACGGCGTGGTCCGCAAGGTGGACTCCATCTCCCGGGCCGTGGCATTGCTTGGGATGAAGAACCTGCACAACATCGCCATGACCGACGCACTCCGGGCCATGGCTGGCAAGGAGAAAAAGAACTCCTGCTTTTCCTTCAAGCAGTTGTGGCTCCACTGCACCGCCTGTGGTATCTGTTGCAAGATGATCGCGGAGCGCATCTTCTCCATCAACGGAGACGATGCATATCTTACCGGAATACTTCACGATATAGGACTCATTGTCGAAGTACAGGTGGACGAGGAGAACTTCATGCGGGCCTTTGACGCCCTGCGTGCGGATCCTCCCGCCATCGTGGAACTGGAGAATCGCTACCTGGGCACCGATCACTGCAGGATCGGCTACCTGCTGGCCAGGGAATGGCAGTTGCCGCTGCCCATTGCCGAAGCGATCCGGGACCATCACGTGGTCGCCGAAGAGCTCGTCCCGGCCTCGCCCACGGGAATCCTGCAGTTGAGCGAATACATCGTCTCCCAGCTCGGCTTCTCCATGAAAGCCGGCGTCAGCCTGCCGCTGGCCCCGGTCCTTGCCGCCCATCTCCAGGACAACATGGAGGAATACAGGGTCCTGGCCGGGGACCTGCCGGAAGAGATCAACCAGGTTCGCCGGATGTATGAAAACTGAGGTGGTCTCCATGCCCATTGACGCCCTCTTTGCAGACCTGGTCGATTCATCGAAGGAACTGGCCTCCCTGTGCAGCCACCTGGAACAGGAGACAGAGGGTCTCCTCTTTTTCTGCCTGGCCGAGGACGGCACCCATGTGGCATCAAGCGGCTTCCCCCTGGCCACGGTGGAGGTCAAGCGGCTGATCCGCGACCATGCCCATTTCTCTTCTGAAACCGAATGCACGGTCCATGGCAGGACCTTTTTCCTGCTCGCCATCCCGGATCTCAACTGTTACCTGCTGGCCACGGCGACTGAGAAGGCGGACAGCAGCACAGCCTCCTGGATACGGACCGCCATCTCCCTGGCGGCGCGTCTCTTTCTCGCCCATCGCGAGACCAGGGACACCATCAACCGGCTGCGTATCCAGAAAAAACAGTTTGACCGCAAGTCCGCTGTCCTGGAAAAAAAATTCCAGGAAATCATGGTGGAGAACGAACAGAACTACCTGAAGATCCAGGAACAGCAGCTCAACTACTCCAAGACGCTGCAGGCCGAGATCAGGCAGCAGACCGCCGAACTGCGTAAGGCCAAGAAGGCGGCCGAGGCCGCCAACGTGGCCAAGAGCGAGTTCCTGGCCGCCATGAGCCACGAGATCCGGACCCCCATGAACGGGATCATCGGCTTCACCGACATGCTGCTTGACACCAGTCTCAGCGAGGAACAGGTGGAATTCGCCCGTACCATCAAGCGCAGCGCCGATGCGCTGCTGGCCCTGATCAACGACATCCTCGACTTCTCCAAGGTCGAGGCGGGCAAGATGGATCTGGAAGAGATCGACTTCGACCCCGAGATCACGGCCCAGGATGTCTGCGACCTGATCCGGCCCAAGGTCGCCTCCCGCGCCATCGAGGTCCTGTGCCGTATCGACGACCGGCTGCCGGCCAGCGTGATCGGCGATCCTGGCCGCTACCGCCAGGTCCTGGTCAACCTGATGGGCAATGCGGCCAAGTTCACCCGTGAAGGCGAGATCGAGCTGGCCATCATGGTGGAGGAAGAAAGCGAGGAGACCATCACCCTCCACGCCACGGTACGGGATACGGGCATCGGCATTGCCGGGGACAAGCTGAACTCCATCTTCGAGGCCTTCCGCCAGGCCGACGGCTCCACCACCCGGGAATTCGGCGGCACCGGTCTGGGGCTTTCCATCTGCCGCCGGATCGCCGCCCTGATGCACGGCAATGTCTGGGCCGAATCCGTCCCTGGCCAGGGCAGTACCTTCCACTTCACCGCCTGCCTGAAAAAATCGGCAAAGCAGCATTGCCGACACTTCAACAAGGTCTCGCTCAAGGACAGACGGATCCTCATCGTTGACGACAACAAAACCAACCTCGGGATCCTCTCCCATGTCCTCGAGACTGCGGGGCTGAGGATCACACCGCTCCAGAACAGCACCCAGGTCCGTGAGACAGTACTCCGTGCCGTGGCCGATGGACAACCATTCGACCTGGCCATCCTTGACATCAAGATGCCGCATCCGGACGGCTACACCGTGGCCCGCATGCTCCGCCACGAGATGCCGGAAACGGCCACTCTGCCATTGCTGGCCTATACCTCCTCCACGGACCGCAACGCCCGCAAATGCAGGGATGCCGGCTTCAATGCCTTTCTGACCAAGCCGACCCGGCGGGAGATCCTCTTCAAGACCATGGAAAAACTCCTGGGGACCGGGGAACTGCCCGAGGGCGGCCAGGGAGAGGACCGGCTGATCACCCAGTACTCGGTCCGGGAGGAGCTCAAGCAATCGGTTCGCATCCTCCTGGCCGAAGACAACCCGGTCAACCGCAAACTGGCCACCCTGATCCTGACCAAGGCAGGCTACAAGGTGGAGGCGGCCGGTAACGGCAGGGAGGCAGTGGAGATGTTTGCCGCCGATCCGGACCGGTTCGACCTGATCCTCATGGACATCCAGATGCCGGAGATGGACGGGCTCGAGGCCACCCGGGAGATCCGCAGGCAGGGTTTTGACGCCATCCCCATCATCGCCATGACCGCCAATGCCATGAAGGGAGACCGGGAGATCTGCCTGGATGCCGGCATGAATGATTATATCACCAAGCCGATCAAGCGGGAGCTGGTGTTCGAGATCATCGGCAAATGGCTGTACAGGGAACTGGGCCGATGAACGACAGTGGCCAGGACCGGCAGGACGGCCGCCTTTCCCGCCTGCGCCGCTGGGCCTTTGACGGCCCGGCCGACGAGACCACTGCCACGGGATTTCTGCGCACCGTGGTGCGCATCTGCTGCATCATGGCCGACGAGTATATGCTCACCGGCATCTCCCTGCGGGCAGCCGCCCTCACCTATTCCATCATCCTGTCCATGATCCCCATGCTGGCCATGAGCACGGCGGTCCTCAAGGGACTGGGCAGTGACAACCAGTTGCGGGTGGCTGCCTACCGCCTCATCGACGAACTGGAGCCGGAACCGCCGGCCTCGCAGCAGAGCGCGCCGGCAACACCCTCCGGCAACCCGCCAGCGTCGGCTGCGACCCGGCAGTCCACGGCCCGTGCCTCCCTGACGCTCACCGGCCATCTGCGCAGTGCCGTGGACACCATCTTCGACTACGTGGACCGGACCAATTTCGCCGCTCTGGGAGCCTTCGGCATCATCGGTCTGCTCATCGTCGTCATCCTGGTGCTCAGCACGGTGGAGAGCGCCATGAACGCGATCTGGCACACGGACCGGGGACGTTCCCTGTTCCGCAAGGTCATGGACTACCTGGCCCTGCTGATCCTCCTGCCCATCTCCATCAACGTGGCCCTGGCCGGCGATGCCATCCTCGAGAGCCCGAAGATGATGGGCTACATCTCCGCGGTCATCCCCTCGTTCTGGATGATCCGCATGTTGCTCAAGCTCATCCCCTTTCTCTTCGTCGTTCTGACCCTGATGCTGATGTATCTCTTCTTTCCCGCGGTCCGGGTCCGCACCTCGGCTGCATTCGGCGGCGCGGTCTTTGCCGCCTTCACCTGGTTCGTCGTCCTCAAGATCTACGTGGTGCTCCAGGTGGGGGTGGCCAACTACAATGCCATCTACGGCTCCTTTGCCACGGTCCCCCTGTTCCTGATATGGCTCCACCTCGGCTGGACCTTTATCCTCACCGGCGCCACCCTGGCCTATGCCCTCCAGCACCGCAACCATTATCATCTCCCCGGCACCAGCGCCACCCCGCGGCGGCGACTGCAGCTCGCCTTCGATATCCTCCTCGCCGTGTACCGCAACTTCGACCTCCGCCGACCCACGGACCTGGAAGAACTGGCCGATGCCCTGCCCTGCGAAAAGCCCAGTGACCTGGGCGAGATCTCCGGACTCCTGGTCAAGGGCGGGCTGCTGAACAGGATCGGGGACAACGGCGGGGAACAGTTCCTTCCCGCCGCACCGGCGGAGCGGATATCCGCCGCCGAGGTCATCCGCCTGATCCTGGGCCGCGACTCCGTGCCCTCCAGCGGCGGCCGGATCGCGGACATGATCGTCCGGGCCGCGGAACAGGGTGTGGACGACAAGGTCCTGGCAACCGCTCATTCCTCTCTCCGGGTGACCGATGATACAGCCTGAATCCCGCCCGGCCCTGGAAAAGATCCTGGGCAGCAACAATTTCCTTTTCATCATACCCCATGGCCACCGCCAGGAAACCGGGACGATCCCCTTCATGGCCGACCTCGGCCGTTCCCTGGCCTGCGGCCTGCACAGTTTCGCTCTCATCAACACCAGATACAAGAAGGCGCTCCTTGACCTTGCCGATACCCGCGCCATCATGAAGCGCAAAAAGGTGGCCGACGAGTTCCTCGGCACCATCGGCACGTTCAAAAAGGAGATCAGCGGCAACGAGCTGCTGCCCCTGGTCCTGGTCCTGCAGAACTCTGACCAGGTTCCGGAGAGGACACTGGTCTTCGGCTACGGCCAGGGCGAACGCGGCAATCCGGCGCGACCGCACCGTCCCACCCTTTCCCCCTCCCTCCTGTCCCGGATCCGCGTGGCCATGGAGGACCAGGATCTGAGGACCATGGTCGCCGATACCGCCTCCGCGTTCTGCGGCCGCGAGGACCAGAGCCTGAACCAGCTCTTCAGACGCAGGGAGACATTTCCCGAGTTCCACGACCCCACAGTCCGCTCCCTCCTGATCACCCTGGCCCCGGACCTGGTCCGCAGCCCGGAACAGGCCGGACAGACAGCCGCGGACATGGTCCGCGCCCTGCAGCCCTTTGCCAGCACCATGTCCCTGGTGCGCCGGGTGGAGGTGGACAACATCGACACCATCGGCGGCCGCGACACCAGCTTCATCTTCCGCATCCAGGAAAAGGAACGCTACGCCGACCTGCTGCGAGAGGCCTACCTGGAGGAACTGTCTGCCTCCATTGCCGCAAACGGCCTGCTCCATCCACTGGTCCTGCTGCAGAAGAATGATGGCCGCTACAAGATCCTGTGCGGGTTTCGCCGTTTTCAGGCCATCAGGCGCCTGGAGTGGCAATGGGTCGAGGCCAAGGTCTACCATGAAAACGACTTCAGCACCGAGGACCTGTTCAACATCTCCCTGGCCGAGAATACCCGCCGCCGGAACCTCAACCCGGTGGAGATCGGAAATTTCCTCGAATCCGCTGCCAGGGAGATGGGCCTGAACAACCAGGAACTGGCGGAACGGTTCGGCACCAGTCTCGGTATCGGCCGGCCCGGCCAGAAGGTCTCCCATTCCACCATCCACAAGTACCGCAAGGTGAACCTGATCAGGGAACGGGGGGAATCGGCCGAGATCATCACCGACCTCATCGACGAACAACTCTCCTTCACCATTGTCGCCGAGATCCTGGCGCCGATCAGGAACCCGGCCGACCGTGATCGCCTCTACGTGGAGGTGATCAGACCGCTTGCCCCCACCCGTCCCCAGCTGCTCCGGATCGTCAGGCTGCTGTCAGCCATCGATCATTGCCTTGCCGCCGCCATCGGCAACAGCGACGTGCGCCGCGCCCTCGACCGGGCACGGAAGAGCCGCAGCCCCGCGGCCACGTTCATCCGGGCGCTGGAGAAGCTGGACACCGGCCAACCGGCGCAACGCAAGGCCCGCCTCGAGGAACAGGTGGGCAAGCTGCGGAAAAATTTCTTCGGCAGCAAGGCGTCCAGGCGTGATTTCAACATCACCACCCCGGCCAGGATGGACCGGCAGGAACTGACCCTGCACGTCCGGCTGAAGGCGGACCAGCTCGAAGAAACCATTCAGCACCTGCAACAGCTTCTTGCCGACCGCGACCGGCTGAAGCAGCTCATGAACCTGCTCAGACCATGACTTTTCGCATGCGAAAAATCATGGTCCTGCTTCTCCTGCTGCCGGTCTCTGCGGCGGCAGCCGGCAGCGACACCGCTTCCCTGCTGAAAACCATCAGGCAACTGGCCCGCCAGGGAGACGGCGAGGCCCGGTACAGCCTGGCGCTCAGGTACGACCTGGGGGAGGGAGTGGAACGGAATATGGCCAGGGCCATCCACTGGTACACCCTGGCCGCTGACCAGGGGGTGGCCGGAGCCTGCTTTTCCCTGGGAATGAAGTATGAGTTCGGGGTCGGCGTCCGCAGGGACATGGACCGGGCCATGTCGCTCTACAAAAAGGCGGCCCTGCAGGGCTGGTCCATGGCCCAGTTCTTCCTCGGACGCCTTCTGCTGAACGGCGAGGGCGTCCGGCATGACCCGGTCCGGGCCGCCGCCTGGCTGACCCTGGCCGCGGCCCGGGACTACCCCAACGCGGCCGGCCTGCTGCAGAGGACCATGGCCCGCCTCTCCCCGGAGGAACGGAACAGGGTGCGGCAGGAGGTGGCACGGCTGAGGCAGCGGATGTCCGGGTAGGAGCCTCGCCGCCATTGCTGGAAAAGGGCAGCCGGGACAGCCCGACCGGGGTGGAAATGACAATGTACCGGCATCTCGATCAGGGTGCCGATGGCGGTGAACTGGTCCGTTACGCGCAGTCTTCCTGTCCTGCCAGCAGGCGGTGTGCCCCCTGCAGACGCCGGACAAGCTCCTCGGCCTCCATGCCCGCGGCATCGGCAATGGCGGACAGATCATAACGGCCGGCATCGGCGCCGTTGTTGCCAGGTACCCAGGGCATGTCCCTGCCGAGCTTTGCATAGCGCTGCCGCGCATACGCCAGCAGGTCCCAACCGCGGGCCAGGTTATCCAGCCAGAGGATCATGGGCAGGTTGATATAACCGGGCGTCCTCTCCCAGGAAGGAAGGCGTGACCAGGGATGGTCCGGGTCCGGCCTGCCTGTGGCCTCCGCCATGGCCCGCTGCCAGCGGCCATATATCTCCCTCACCAGCTCCGGACGATCCAGGAAGGCCAAGGCGGCCACATGTTCATCGAAATCTGCCGGTTGGGCAGCGCCTATGCTGATGGTGTGGATCTCCGGACGGAGCAGACAGAAGAGGTCGTTGAACTGCATTGGCGACAGGGGGCTGCTCAGCCGCCGCAACCTGTGCGGGGGATTCTGCAGCATACCGCCCTTGTCGGTGGGGCTGATGATGAAGACGCCCATGTCCCTGGAGCGCGCCTTCTCCAGGACCACCGTATGGCACTGGAAGATGGCGTACCAGTGCAGGTTCACATAATCGAAGCCATCCTCCTGCCGGTGATCCAGGGCCTTCAGGATCACCTCGGTGGAGCCATGGCCGGAAAACCCCACCCAGCCCACCCTGCCCTGACGCTGCAGCCGCCGGGCCGCGGCCAGGCACCCGTCCGGACGGCAGACCTGCCAGAGAGAACGATAATCGTTGATGCCATGGATGGCAAGCAGATCCACGTGGTCAACGCGCAGCCGGGCCAGGGAATCCAGGACATTGGCCGCAAACCGCTCCGGGTCGTCCTCGGGTCCGACCTTTGTCTGGAGGATAACATCCTGCCGCCGCAGACCGCTCAGAACCAGGCCGAGCTGCCGCTCCGAGCTGCCGTAGCCGCGGGCTGTCTCCAGGTGGGTGATCCCCAGCTCCAGGGCACGGCTGACCACTGCGGCCAGGTTCTCCTGGCTCGAGGCGGAGATCTCCCCCTCCGCCACATCCTGCCACGACTGCATGCTGCGCATGAAGCCGGCGGAGAATACCGGCATCCGCAGGCCGGTCCTGCCGAATCGTCGTTGAATCATCCCTCGAAGAGACCAGCCTCCACCGGACCCCGGAGCAGTTTCTTCTCCGCCACCGGGAAGAGCGACATGTCGGTGTGGGGCAGGAAGAGGGCCCCCATGTACTCGTCCTTGAAACTCGGCACTTCGGAGAGCTCAAAACTGGTCATCCTGTTGACCACCTGGATCACATCGTGGCGGATATGGTTGGAAAGACCGCTCATCCGGCACCCCATCAGCGATCCGTTGCCCACATAGACCACCTTGTCGGTGTCCATCTCCGGCAACAGCCCCACGCTCATGGCAGAATCGATGTCGATGAAGGAACCAAAGGCCCCGGCCAGGATTACCTGCTCCAGATCGGCGACCGTGAGACCCACTTCGGAGAGCAGGGTCCGGACCCCGGCGAATATGGCACCCTTGGCGCGGATGAAGTTTTCGATATCCACCTCGGTGAGAACAATGTCGTGATCCGTTCCCGAATCCTCCTGCCACACCACCACGAACTCGTAGCCGCTCCTGCCCTCGCGGATACGTTCGCAGGAGGAGTCACGGACAAACTTGCCCTGCCGGTCGATGATCCCGTGCTCAAGGAAACCGGCGACCAGGTTCAGCAGGCCGGAACCGCAGATGCCCACCGGCGGCCGTTTCTGCAGGGTGGTGTTCATGGGCTCCCAGGTCTCCGGGTGGAGGTTGCAGTCCGATATGGCCCCGGCCGCGGCCCGCATGCCGCAGGTGATGCCGCCACCCTCGAAAGCCGGGCCGGCGGAACAGGCGGCGCAGACCAGCCATTCCCTGCTGCCGATCACGATCTCGGCATTGGTGCCGATATCGATGTAGAGCGTGAGCCTGTCGGTCTGGTACATGCCCGAGCCCATGACACCGGCCACGATATCCCCCCCGACCCAGGAGGAGATGGAGGGATAGAGCAGGGCCACGGCATGGGAGGAGAGGTCGAGACCGAGATCCGTTGCCCGGATGGGCGGGTAGAGGCGTGTTACCGGCACATAGGGGGCGCGGCGGATGTCGTGCGGTTCGATGCCGGCAAAGAGGTGGGTCATCACCGTGTTGCCGGCAACGGTGATGGAGATGATCTCCTCGGCTTTGACGGCCGCCTGCTTGAGGATACGCCCGATGACCGTATTGATGGTTCCCACCACTGCTCCCTGCATGACCTGCAGGCCTTCTTCCTTTTCCGCAAAGATCACCCGGGAGATCACGTCCTCGCCATAGCTGACCTGCCGGTTGTAGGCCCCGTCCTCGGCCAGGACCGTGCCGCTGTGCATGTCGAACAACTGGCAGTAGACCGTGGTGGTGCCGATGTCCAGGGCAAGACCGAAACTGCGCCGCACCCAGTTGCCGGGCTGAACATCGGCGACCAGGGTCTTGCCCGGTTCGATGACCGGTCGGGACAGGGTCACCGTGACCCGGAAGTCCTCCTCGCGCAGTACCCTGCGCAGCTTACGGAGCACCGGCAGGCTCATGGTCAGGTGCCGCTGACCGTACTGATCGCGCAGGCCGTTGATCAGGCGCGAGGCGTCTGCCAGGTTGTCGGACGGGCCGGGCCGGGAGAGTTCGAGAAAATATTTCTCCACCGGCGGCTTGAAAATCCCGGCCTCACGGAGTTCGCTGACATCGAAACAGAGCGCCGTGGCCCGGTGCCTCTTCGGGATGGTGGTGGTCAGGCCGCCCTTGCCCATGGCCGAGGACTCGGGAATGCGGACAACCACTTTCTCCCCGACCAGGGCGGTACAGGCCTGGCGCACACCGGTGGCAAACTCCCCCGGCGCTATCTTTTCCGAGACACCGCCACTGACCTTACCCTGCTCAAGGATGACCCTGCACTTACCGCAGACGCCGGTTCCGCCACAGGAGGCATTGATATGAATCCCGGCCTGCTGCGCCCCCTCGAGGATCGAGCTTCCGGCCGGAACCCGCACCTGCTGCCCGCCGGGCAGAAACGTAATGGTCACCTGTTGTCCTGATTGCATACCCGTATCCCTGTCGCTGCCTGAAAGATGGTCCCTGCAGGCATTCTACCACGAATGGACCTGTTTGAAACCTTTTCCTCCCGGCCACCGTGCAGAGAGCCGCTCAGGTCATCCTGCTGATCTCCTCCTCGATGACCTGCTCGAGACGTTCCAGGATAAAGGAGTTCATGCTGTAGGGACTGTGATCGGCAATGTACTTGAGTTTCAGGTACAGGGTCTCCGGCAGCCGCAAGGGAATACTCTTCTTGACATCTTCCCTGACATGGGGCTCCTCCCACGGCAGAAGCGTATCCTTTTTCCTCGCCCTGCCGGCTCCTGCGGCAAAGGCATCCAGGTCAGCCTTTTTTCTTATGGCTGGTGTTGAACGGAGCCGGGCCTTTTTTTTCTCAGCCACCATAGACCTCGCAATAGAGTTGACGCATTTCGGAGACCGCCTTTCTGTCCCGCCTCCATTCCACCACCGACAATCCGTCCCGCGACGACTTGCGCAGGGCGATCCGGTCCCGGAGCACCACGTCGAGCAGGTCCAGGTGGGCAAACCCCTGTTCCCGGAAGAACTCACGGGTCTCCTGGTCCTCCCGCACGGAAGGATTTGTCGACACCCGGTTGAGTACGATGAAGGCCTGCAGGTCTTCGTTGATGGCTCCGGCCATCTCCACCAGCTCGTCCATCTGACCGATGGTCCAGATGTCAAACTGAAACGGCTGCACCGGCAGGTAGGCCCGGTCGCAGACTCCCAGGGCGTACCGCAGCTCCATGGAGTCCCGGCCGCCGGCATCGATGATCACCTCATCGTAACGGTCGGCCAGGTCGAGGATCTGGGTTGCCAGGCCCCTGCCGAACTTCTGGACACAGGCCACCCGCGGCTCCACTTCGGTCTCCTCGCGCACCGTTGCCCAGAAAGAGGCCGTTCCCTGCCGGTCCGTGTCGATGAGCAGCACGTCCCGGCCCTCCAGGGCCAGCATGGCGGCCATGTTGGTCGCCAGGGTTGTCTTGCCGGTCCCTCCCTTTTCACCGCCAAAAAGAACTATCGCCATGAAATCACCTCATACGATATGATCCTATATCATCCCATACAATACGATATGATATCATATCATATAAAATGATACTACAGCAAAAATCAGCGCCGCCCATGGCCGGCTGGTAACGAGCCGGCACCCGGGAAATGACGCCTCACAGGGCTGGTAACTATGCGGACAAACGCGACCGTGCAAAGAGGTCAACAGAGCGCAGCGTAGACTCCGTGCGCTGCCTTTGAGCGCTTGCCGTTCGGCGATTGTTTTGCAAGACCGGTGGATGAACCAGTTCAGCCGCGGGTGAGCTGAGGCACTGCTGATTTTTTTTGCAAAAGTGGCGGAATTTTCAGGCAGTTGCCGATGGCGGTGGACTCTTATAAAGAAAAAAGCCGAACCCCCGGTATGATACGGGATTCGGCCTGTATCTGGTGGTGCTCCCGGCAGGATTCGAACCTGCGGCACCAGGATTAGGAATCCTGTGCTCTATCCTACTGAGCTACGGGAGCAGGGTCCTTGACTTTTGCGGCGCAAATATTACCCGAATCGCCAAGGAAAGCAATGGCTTTTTTTGAGGCGAATGAGGCAAAGCTGACTCCTGCCGGGGAGTAGAACCACCTGTCGTGCTCACTCCTCCAGGATGCTCTCGCCACTGGCAAGTGCCGCGAGGCCGGCAAAATCTTCGGGCCGGCAGTTGGGACGGACAATACAGTTGCGGCCGATGCGGATCTTCTCCGGAAGCACGGCCTCCTTTCCGATCAGGGTGATCCCGGTATAGAGATGCTTGGGATACCGGCTGTTGGGGCGATCCCGATCCTCGCCGTGTCCGACGATGGCCCTGGCGCCCACCTGTACCCGTTTGTCACAGATTGCCAGGTCCACCACGGCGCCCTCGCCGATCACCGAATCCTCGAAGATGACGGAATCCCTGACCACAGCCCCCTTTTTCACCAGCACGCCGGGGGAGAGCACGGAATTGATCACCGTTCCCTCGATGACGCTGCCGGCGGAGATCATGGAGGAACGGACCTGGCAGCCGCTGATGAACCTGGCAGGCGCCCGGTCCATGGGCCTGCCCTCGGCCTCGGGATTGGGCCGGATGCCCCACTCCTCGGGCGAGATCCCGGAGTCTTCGGGAATCAGGTCCATATTGGTCTCCCAGTAGGACTGGATGGTGCCCACGTCCCGCCAGTACCCGTAAAAGGGATAGGCAAAGACCCGGTCGCTGCCGATGGCGCGGGGCACGATGTGCATGCCGAAGTCGATCTCCCGCTTGTCCCGGCCCAGGGTCCTGAGAAGGTAGTCGGTATCAAAGACATAGATCCCCATGGAGGCCAGGTTGGTGCGTGGCACCCTGGGTTTCTCCTCCCAGTCGATGATCCGGTTCTCCGTATCGACGATGCCGGCGCCGAACTGGTGGATCTCGCTTTTGGGCACCACCATCATGCCGATGGTGATGTCGGCCTCCTTGTGCCGGTGATACTCCAGCATGGCGGCGAAATCCATCTGGTAGATATGGTCTCCGGAGAGGATCAGCACCTGCTCGGAGGGGTTGGACTGGATAAAGTCGATGTTCTGCCGGATGGCGTCAGCCGTGCCCTGGTACCAATCCGAATCCTTCTCGCCGGTGCGAGGCGGCAGGATCTTGACCCCGCGGGTCCGGCCGGTGAAGTCCCAGGCCTCGCCGGTGCCGATGTGGCGCATGAGGGAGAGCGGCTTGTACTGGGTCAGGACCCCGACCCTTGTGAGGCCGGAGTTCATGACATTGGACAGGCTGAAATCGATGATCCGGTAGATGCCGCCAAAGGGGACCGCCGGCTTGGCCCGGTGGCCGACCAGGATATTGAGGCGGCTGCCGATGCCGCCGGCCAGCAGCAGAACGAGTGCGTCGGTACCCGGTCTCATTTCAGCACCTCCTGGTCCACCATGTGATTTTCCGGCCACCTGTCAGCGGCGAGACGCGGATAGACGGTGCAGCCGCTGCCGATGACCATGGAATCGGGCACCCGGTTGTTCCAGCCGATGACCGTGACGTTGCCGGGCGTATCCACCCCGGGCACCCCCACCCGGCAGTTTCTGCCGAAATCGGTGTTGACGTCGCTCACCACCCGGCAGAGCCGGGCATCCTCGCGGACATGGTTGTTGAAGAACAGGATGGAATCCACGACCTCGGCACCCCGCTCCACCCGGACCCCGGGAAAGAGGATCGAGTTCCGTACAGTACCGTCGACAATGCAGCCGTTATAGACCATGGAGTTGTCGAGCACACCGTGGCCGCCGATCTTCATGGGCTGGCAGTCGCGGATGTTGCGGTGTTCCAGGTTGGTCCGCAGTCCCCACTTCTCCATGTCGATCTTCGGATCCGGTCCGAGGAGATCCATGGAGGTCTGCCAGTATTCGTCCACCGTCCTCGTGTACCCCCAGTAGCCATGGAACTTGTAGCCATGGACGTTGAGACGCCGCTCCATCATCATGGGAATGATGTCCCTGCCGAACTCGTAGGAATCGCTCTCCTGGTTGAGCCGCAGCATCTCGTAGAGCACGGCGGGCCGGAAACAGAGCACGGTCAGCGAGGCCCATCGCCCCCTGGGCCTCTCCGGTTTCTCCTCGTAGGAGATCAGCCTGCCACCCTCGGGAAAATCGTCGGCAATCTCGGCAACCCCGAAGCGGGAGGCCTCCTCTGGCGCCACCTCGAGAAAGGCGGCGGTGAGGTCCGCATTCTGCTCATTGTGATAGCGGATCATCTTCCGGTAATCCATGGAGTAGACATGGTCGCCGGAAAGGACCAGGATCTCCTCGGGATCGTGGTAGCGGACAAAGTCGAGATTCTGATAAACGGCATCGGCCGAGCCGCGGTACCAGTGCGGACTCTCGTAGTCCTTGAAGGGCGGCAGAATGGAGATCCCCCGGTAGCGGCCGATCATGTCCCAGGCCGCGCCGGTGCCGATATGGTTGATCAGGGAATAGGAACGGTACTGGCTGAGGATGGCTATAAGCTCGATACCGGAGAGCATCAGGTTGGTGAGGGGGAAGTCGATTACCCGGGCAAAACCGCCAAAGGGAACAGCGGATTTGGGCCGATAATGGGTGAGCACCCCCAGTTCATCGACCCGGCCGCCGGCCAGGATCATGGCCAGAGTGGAGGGTTTGAGCATACGGACACCTTCCTGCTGAAGAAACGTATAGCCGGACACCTATACTATTGCATAATACCCCGGCCACGCAACATATATCTGCATCAGCAGGAACAGGAAACGACGCAGCCGGACCGCGCCGGGCAGGAGGTGTCATTTCATGTGGCGGGTGGCGATCCGCATCAGCGAGCGGGTGGTGAACTCCTGATTCTCACGCAGGGGAATGTTCTTGAGCGGTACCTCGGCCCGTGCCGCCTCCTTGTGACCGCCGGCCGGACCATACTCGCCAAAGGTCTTCTGGGCCAGTTTGCCGGCATTCTTGCGGTAGCCGTCACAGCGGAAGATGACCACCAGTTTCTCGCCATGGATACCGGAGACGATCACCCAGTCGAACTTGTCCACGTGGTTGAAAAAATCGGCAATGATCACCTGGATGTCCGGGGTGCCCACCCGGCCCAGGTGCACATAGGCCCGCCCCTTGCTGGAACGGACCTCGTTGAGGGCGATCTTGAAATATTTCAGCTCGGAACGACGCAGTTCGGTGAGCTCGAACTTGCGCACCAGGTTGCGGTTGGCGATATTGAACACGTAGCGGAACGAGATGCCGTCAGCCAGCTGCATGTTCTTTTTCTCGAAATCCTGGGTATCCACCTTGATGCCGTAGAACAGGGCCGTTGCCAGGGCCACCGACGGCCTGATGCCCGCGGCCCGCAGGTACTCGACCATCATCGAGGAGACAGCGCCGTAGTCGGGCCGGATGTCGATGAAACCGGCATCCCACCCCTCGGTGACCGGATGGTGGTCGATGACCACGTCAAACTGCAGTTTCTCGAAGCAGGAATGGTGGGTGGGCTGGGAGTCGAGCAGGACCCGCTTGGTATACTCCTTGACCGGCAGGGTATGGAGACGCTCGATGGGGATCTTGAGCCGCTCCACCATGGTGATATTGTTCAGCCGCCTGATCTCGTTGGGATAGCCGATGGTGACGCTCGCCACCTTGTAGCTGAGCAGACGTTTCATGGCCATGGCGCTGGCCAGGGCATCGGGGTCGGCGATGATGACGATGAGGACCTCGTCGCTGCGCTCGAACATCTCCAGCAGGCCGTGCAACCGTGTCTGGGCCGAGTTCTTGCTCGCGCTCCTGGTGACGGTATCGCCGATCTTTTCCAGTCGTTTCAACATAATCGTTTGCGCTGTGCAAAAAAAACCACCGTAGTCGCTCTTTGCAAGCGATCCACAGTGGCATGTGTGTCTATCAGCCGAGAACGGCAACCTGGCGGGCGACGCCTGTCCGCGGACCTGCGACATGCACCCGGGATGTTTCTGCTGACGGATTCTTCATGGCAGATAGTTTCCTTCCTACGCCCGTCCGGATCGACAGGGATCCGAAGCGCGGGATAGGCGACTATACCATAGCGGCACCAGGAATTGCAAGTCAGGCTTTCCCGGCCCCTTGCCTGTTAGCGCCAAATACCGGCACAGAGGGGAAAAGTGCCGGATCGGTATGGGGGATGAACCGGGAGCCGGAAAAGCGGATCATGAACTCCTGGTTCACGTTCAGCTCGATATAGGTGATCCGGCGGCCTATCTCACCGCTGCGGCGACGTGCCTCCTCGTCGAGCAGGATCAGCTCCGCGCCCCTGAGGGAACTGTTGCCCAGGGGCCGGTAGGTGGACAGCGGCAGGTCCGGCAGCATACCGAGGACGATGGCCTGGCGCGGGTCGATGTGTTTGCCGAAGGCGCCGGCGACAAAGATGGCGGCAAGATCGGAGAATGGCACCCCCACCTGGCCGGTCAGGGTGGTGAGAATGGCGTACATGGCGGCCTTGGAGCGCATCATGGCATCCAGGTCCACCTGGCTGAGCACCACGGGTCGGCCATGGGCCGTCTCCGCTGCCGGGGCGACGATGAAGGCCGGCTCGCCATCGACTTCCCGCAGCCGGGCACGGATGAACTCGCGCCGGACAGCCGGGCCCTGGTCTGCATCGGCCTGCAGCTTGCCGCGCAGATCGACGATGCGTGCCAGGTAGAGCTCGGCCACCAGGTCGATGAGTCCGGAACCGCAGATTCCGGCCGGCGGTGTATCGTCGATGGTTGCGTATTCGAGCCGCCACTGCTGCCGGTCCAGGCGCACGTGCTCGATGGCACCCGGCCCGGCCCGCATGCCCATCCGGGCCACCCCGCCCTCCAGTGCCGGTCCGGCCGCTCCGGCGCAGGCGATCAGCCAGTCCCGGTTGCCCAGAACCACCTCGGCATTGGTGCCCACGTCGATGAGCATGCAGGTCTCTTCCATCCGGTCCAGGCCGCTGGCCAGGATACCGGAGATGAGATCACCGCCGAAATAACTGCCCGTGCTGGGCAGCACCCAGACCGGGGCCAGGGGATGGACACCAAGGCCGATATCGGCGGCGGCCAGCGGGTCGGGCGCATTGACCAGCGGGATATAGGGCTCGCGGCAGATATGGTAGGGGTCAAGGCCCAGCAGCAGGTGGACCATGGTGGTATTGCCCGAGACGCTGACCGCCCGGATCGCCTGCGGGGTGATGTCCGCATGGCGTGCCAGGTCGCCGGCCAGGGTATTGATGCTCTCCACCACGGCCTGCTGTAGCCTGGCCAGGCCGCCGGCTTCACCCTTCCCGCCCGTGGCGGCAAAATGGATGCGGGTGAGGATATCGGCGCCATACTCGATCTGGCGGTTGGGAGTATGGGCCCGGGCCAGGGTTCTGCCGGTCTGCAGGTCCAGGAGGGTGGCCTCCAGGTGGGTGGTGCCGAGATCCAGGGCCATGGCCGGCAGAAGTGGCGGCGGGGCGGCAAGAAAATCGGCCAGCTCCAGCCGGTCGGGAAGAACATTGAGCACCGCGAGGCCGGAAAACCCGGCTTCGCGGAAGCGGGCCGCCACCGGTCCCATGGCGGCAAAGGGAATGGCCAGCGGGCGTGTGGCCAGATCCTGGTCCAGGGTATGCACCAGGGCTGCCCGCAGCCGGTCCAGGTCAGCGGTGTTGTCCTGGAGGCTCGGTTGCGGGGCCGTGACACCGACACAGCGTACCAGGGGCAGGGTATCCATCTCGATCCTCATTCAATACTTGACGCAAACAGAGGCAGAGGGTACTACATGCGCGGTAAGCGGACAAGAAAAACCGTAAACCGTCAACTTCCTCCCCGATTTCGTGAAACTTCTCGACCGTTACATCCTGCAGCAGTTCGGCAAGAACATCCTGATGATCGTGGCCGGCTTCATCTCCATCTACCTGTTGATCGACTTTTTCGAAAAGATCGACAACTTCATGGAGAAAGGCAAGTCCATGGGCCTGGTGATCCGGTTCTTTGCTCTCAGCATCCCCTTCATCCTCGAACAGATGGGGCCGGTCTGCATCCTGCTGGCCGGTGTCGTCACCCTGGGCGTGCTCAATCACAGCAACGAGCTGATCGCTCTCAAGGCCTGCGGCATCCCGCTGCGGAAGATCACCGCTCCCATCATCGGCGCTGCCGTGGCCTGCACCATCCTCCTCCTCTCCATGTCCCAGTTCGTGCTGCCCCGGACCGTGGCCGAGACCAACCGTATCTGGAACCGGGAGGTCAAGGGCCGCGTGCCGCTGGGGATCTTTCGCAATGGCCGCTACTACTACCGCGGCCAGGAAGGGTTCTACTCCTTTGCCCGGCCCGATCCCCACAGGAATGAATTCCGGTATTTTTCCTACTCATCCTGGGACAAGGACTACCAGCTCAGTTCGCTGATAGCCGCCCGGCGGGCCGACTGGAAGGACGGCACCTGGACCCTGCATCAGGGACAGGTGCAGACAGCCACAGGTGACGGCGACTACACCACCGAGGTCTTCGCGGTACGCGATTTCGGTTTCCCTGAAAAACCGGCCGATTTCTTCGTCCCCCAGTATCATTCTCTGGAGCTGTCCCTGGTCGGCCTGTACAGGGAGGCGAAAAGGAAACAGTCGCCCGAGGAGGCCGGCAAGGCCTGGACCGAGTTCTATGGCCGCATCTCCTATACCATGCTCGGCCTGCCGCTGCTGCTGCTCGGCCTGCCCATGCTGCTCTTGGTCTACCGCCGCTGGGGACGCGACCTGTCCCTGGCCATTCCGGTGAGCTGCGGCATGGCGTTCGCCTGCTGGGGCATCTGGGGCACCCTCCAGTCCCTGGCCAAGGCCAACTATCTCAACCCGCTGGTGGCCGCGGTTTCCGTCCACCTGCTCATCGGTACCCTGGGCATCGTCCTGCTCCTGCGCGAAGACTCCTGAGCAGCGATAAAAGTGTTGCTATTTTCAGGTCGTTGCCGATAGCGGTAAACTATTACGGGCAGAGATGAAAGAGAGAAGGAGAAGAGTCGGCATTGTCGGCATACCGCCGCTGGCGGTGATGGAAGAGATCATCGGCACGGGAGCCGAGATCATCGACCTGGACGAACCGCAGGTACGGGCCTCCCTGGACCTGACCGCGCCCTGCCTGCCGCGTGTCTACTGTGCCATCCTGCGGACCGTGGTCCTCAACGTGCTGCATCTGGAGCTGGATGCCATCTACATCGATGTCGGTCCGGGCAAGTGTGACTGCGCCCTGCACGTGGCCACCATCCTCCGGGACATGCTCGCCATCCCGGTGATCCCCACCCGCAACCGGGACAGCAGAGGCTTTGGCACGCCCCTCTGCCGGACCAGGATGCCGCTGACCGACAAGCTGCTTGCCATCACCGCGGGTGTCCGTTCCATCACCCCGTACCGGCCGCTTCCTCCCTGCCGGCCCACGGCAGGATTCTGGGGCGTGCCGCCGCGCGACTTCTCGATCCTCGCCCTGTTCCCCGAGACCACCCATGTCTATGGCTGGACACGGTGCATGGAGAACAAGACCCCGGCCGACATGGAGCTGGAGACCCATGTCAACATGGAGGTGCCAACGGTCTTCTTTGCCCAGTCCTTCTGCGCCAAGACCGCCCTGGCCCGCCATCTCGCGGCCCGCCATCCCCGGGCCCTCTGCCTGGACTGCGACGTCAGCGCCGGTTCCTCGGCCCGGGCCAAGATCGAGGCCTTCCTGGAGCTGTCCGGCGTAGCTGCGGACCACGACTGAATCCCATGCTGCTTGCCGACTTCGGAACATCCTACTGCAAGATCCTGGATACGGCAGCGGACCGGGAACCGCGGATCGTCGCCACCCGCGACCTGGCCCCCTCGTTCGCGGCCGACCTGGCCACCGGCCACAATGCCGGCCGGCGGAGCAGGCGGTCCATCAACGAGCTCACCGCCCTGGCAAGGGGTGGCGAGCGACTCATCGCCGAGCGTGATTTCCTGCTCCTCGACTGCGGCAGCCGGGATATCAAGTATGTCCGCTACCGGGACGGCCGGGTGGCCGACATGGGCTGGAACGCCGAGTGCGGCGCCTCCATGGGGTTCACCATCGAGCTGCTGGCCAGCTACTACCGGATCGACTACAGGACCGTGGCGGTGCCGGCAACCGGCTTCTCCATCACCTGCGGCGTGCTCGGCATGAGCCACATCTTTGACGCCGTGGTCTCCGGCGCATCCGAGACCGAGGCCGTGGCCAGGTTCGTCCGCGGCATCGCCCTCAATGCGTACCGCTTTGCCGGTTCACCGGAAACCCTCTATCTCTCCGGCGGGCTGTGCGACAACCCGCTCTTTGTCGGCAGCTTCCCCTGCCGGATCATTCCCCTGGGCCGTTTCGTCCTCCTGGAGGGATTGCGCGCCACCATGGCAGGGGAACAGAGGCGGAAGGCGAGTGGTATGTAACGGGCTCGCCGCATGGGCAGGGCAGTGGCCTGCCGAAGATCGATATCCCCGGGTTCACTGCTCCATGGCGGCGATGAAGCGATTGGACTCCTCGATGGCCGCGTTCATCTGCCCGAGCAGGCCGTTGATATCCTGCTGCAGGCCGGAGAACTCGGTGCGCAGGGAACCGATGGCCTGGGCATTGAGGTTGTGCTTGAGGAACAGAACATTGTCATGCAGGCTGAGCAGCACCGGCTGCATGCTCTTCTCGGCCCTGTGCATGGAGCGCAGCATCTGCCGGTAGTGGCGCCTGGTCTCCTTGAGCTGCTGCTCGCTGGCCCGGCGCAGCTTCCGGCTCTGGTACTGGTCCAGTTCGTCCGCCCACTCGTCGAACAGGGCCTCGGCCACCGACTCCACCTTGCGGATCCTGTCCGACACCCGCTGCGCGGCCCCGGCACAGTCTTCATACTCGGCGGCCAGCTTGTCATAGGCCTGTTTCAGGTCGGTCTCCTCCAGCTTGACCACGGAGCCGAACTGCTCCAGGGCGGACTTGAACTGCTCCTGGGCCTCGGCCTGGGAGTCTCGTGCCTCGGCGACCCGGTCCACCAGGATATCACGCTTGTGAATCCCCACCTTCTCCATGGCCGAATAATAGGTCCTGGCACAACCGGCCAGGCTCATCACCAGGAATATCAGCAGGCAACTCCATGGCCCGACGGATTTTCTCTGCATCATTTCTCCTTCTCCTTTTTTTCCGGCTCGTTCTTTCCCTGCCCGGTCCGGGGCAGCATGACCATGAAGCTGCTGCCCTGACCGGGCTCGCTCCGGAGACGGACCCTGCCGCCATGCGCCTCGACAATGGCCTTGACAGCGGCCAGACCCAGGCCGGTGCCGGCCACGTGGCCGGCGCCGTTTTCCGGAATGCGGTAAAATGAATCAAAGATATGCTCCTGCTCCTCCGGCGCGATTCCCGGTCCCTGGTCCCTGATCTCCACCACGGGACCCGCCGCCTCCTCGCGGACGATCACCTGCACCGTGGTGCCCTCGGCCGAATACTTGATGGCATTGTCGATCAGGTTGGAGATCACCCGGTTCATCTGCAGGGAATCGATGGCCACCGGCGACAGCGACGGCGGCAGGTAGAGGCTGAGGCGGATCCGTTTCTTGCCCGCCTGGACCTTGAATCCCTCCACGATCTCCCTGAGCAGGCTGCCCAGGTCCCGGGGCTCGACCTGCAGTTCCAGGCGGCCGGACTCGATCCGGGCGATCTCGAGAAAGGAGCGGATATAGCCTTCCAGCCGCCTGATCTCCCGGCGGATACTCTCCAGGTAGCGGGTCTGCTTTTCATTGAGCGGCCCGGCCTTGCCCGAAAGCAGGCGCTCCAGGAAGCCGCCGGCAATGGCCACCGGCACCTTCAGATCGTGGGTGAACAGGGAGATCAGGTTCTTTTTCTGGGCCTCCAGCTTCTTGATCGCCGTGGCATCGCGAAAGAGCTCGATGCCATACTCCAGGCGGCCCGCCTCGTCCACCAGGGCCACGCTGGAGAGAATAATGGCCTTCTTCTGGCCCGAGCGGGTATGGATAACCGCATCCCGTTCCCTGCAGGTCCTGCCGTTCTCCACGCTCTCCCGCAAGGGACACCGGTCACCGCAGAGACTGGAAGCCAGGACATCGGCACATCGCCGCCCCAGGGCCTCCTTTCTCGGCCAGCCGGTGATCTCCTCTGCTGTTGCATTGAACTCGATGATCCGCAACCGGTCATCGACGATGAAGAGCGCCATGGGCAGCTCCCGGATCACAAGATCGCAGATCTTTTCCCTGCTGGTCGGTGTCATTGGCTGTTCTGCTCCAAGGGTTGCTGTTCTTTACCGTGCTCCTGCCAGAAGACAGGAAAACGCATGACCAGGCGTGTTCCATGTTCCGGCGGCTCGAGATTCTCCGCTTCCAGAACGGCCTGATGTTCGGCCAGGATCTGCCGCACCAGCATCAGGCCGGAGCGGCCGGCGGGCAGGGTACCGCCGGCGGGCCGGGCCAGCTCGGCCAGGGTATCGGCATCCAGGCCCCTGCCCTGGTCGGTAACGGACAGTTCAGCGCCCTGCCGGCCGGAGGAGATATGGATCCGCACCTCCCCGCCTTCGGGCGTGGCATTGGCGGCATGGCGCAGCACGTTGAGGATGGCCACCTTGAGCACATGCCGGTTGGCCAGCACCGGCACCGGCTCCCTGGCAACGGTCAGGAGCGGGGTCACGGATTTCCTGGCCAGGGCATGGCAGCTCTGCAGGCATTCGCGCACCAGCTGCACCAGATCCTCCCTGCCAAAGAGGCTGCGACGCTCGTCAGCCATGCGGTGGAACTGTTCGACGATCTTCTCGATCTGGTCGGCCTGCTCCATGATCCGGCGGATCTTCCGCTCCACCGGTCCGGGCAGGCCGCCCTTGCGGACGAGCTGCCGGGCCAGGCCGCCGATCACCGTGGTCGGGTTGCGGATCCGGTCGGCAACCTTGAGCGACATCTCGATGATGGTCCGTTCCCGCGCCAGTTCCTCCAGATCGTTGCTCAACTGTAACAGTTCATTGTTGGCCTGATCAAGGATTCGATTCTGTTCCGTCTTCTCACGCAGCAACTGCAGGACCTCGTCATGCTTGGCCCGCAGGTTCTCCAGGTAGGATTCCTCGGCGTCGGCAAAGAGCTCCCTGCGGATCGCCCTGGCCCTCTTCAGCATCTCCCCGTCCCAGGCGAGCCCCGGCACCTGGCTCTGAAAGAGGAAGGTGATGGCGGCGCCGCCCGTGCCGCCCTTGACCTCGAACCGCTCAAAGAGTGCGGCAAGGATGGGCAGGGGTGGCGTCTGCAGGAGCTGCTCCCTGTTCACCGGACAGGAGGCACCCCGTGGCGGGCCGGCCCGACCGCACGCCATCCTGCCGCGGAAGAGCAGCTCCAGGCCGGCGCCGGCCTCTCCCATCCTGACCAGGGACAAGCGCATCTTGCCGCCCTGGTACAGCCGCTGCAGGAGGCGGGCCGATTCCGATGCCGCGGTGGCCAGGCGGGTGACCTGCAGACGGGGGCAGCCAAAGGCACGGCCGGCGAGCTTCACCTTGTCCCGGACCCGCGGGATATCGTCATCTCTCTCGACGAGCAGGGTCAGGAGATGATGCGACTGCGGCTTCATAGCTGCCACACCCCCATGAACAGCGCCGCATCGTCCTGGCGGCGCCGGTCGGCGGAAAAGAGACGGTGGAAGAGAAACGGCAGGCAGGCAGCCCCCCCTGTCCCGGCAGTGGTCGCATCCGGCCCGAGGGCGGCAAGCAGCGGGCCGGCCGACTCCCGCGGCAGGGGCAGGAGCCCGTCGGTGTGCAGGACAAAGGCCAGGGACTTTTCCGGCCGCCAGAACGAACTCTTCACCCGGTGCCAGCCGTTTCCTGTCACCGAGGGACGGAGGACAGGCTGTACGATGCGGCGGTCGATGCGCAGCCAGGCGCTGATGTTGCCCAGCCCGGAGCAGCCCGCCACCTGCTGCAGCCGGTCCACGCTGAGTACCAGAATGGCCGCGTCGCAGGGAAGGACCGGTCGCAGGGACTCCAGGACCTGGTCCGGCGGCCAGATCAGCTCGATGTCCCGCAAGCGCTTGCCGATACGCCGGGTGGCCTCGCCACCGCTGCCCACGCCCGGGCTGTCCACCATGACGATACGCACGAACCGGTTGTCGCCCCGGACAAAGATATTGTCTCCGCAGGGCGCGGTCTCGGAACGGGGCGCCACCAATCCTGCCACCTCCAGGCTGCCGCAGGCGCCAAGGAAAGCCGGCTCGCCCTCCCCGGGCCAGCACTGGACAACGATCATGGTGCCGCAGCAGACAGATCCGAAGACAGCGGGACAGGCAAAGGGACCGCTGCTGCCCGAGCAGATGAAGAACCGGTCGGCCAGGCGGCGGATCGATACCAGGCCGGCACCGAGTCCGGTGCGGGAGGGTGGCTGGTCGGCACCGCGCCGGAGCACCGACTCCACCGATCGGATTCCCGGCCCCCTGTCCATGCTGACGATATCCATGCGGGGCACGTCACCGAAAAAGAGCCCGCCCAGGCGCAGCATGCCGCCGCTTGTTCCGTGGTCGAGATGATTCTGGGCCAGCTCGCTGGCAATGAGGCGGATCTCGGCCTGCCGCTGGGACGGGAATCCCAGCTCAGCGGCCATCTGCCCGGCACAGTGCCTGGCCACGGAGACATCGGCGGGTATCCGGACCTCCACCTCCTTGAAGAACCGCGTCATGCCACCCTTTCCCGTCCGGCCTGCCCGCCTTCCTGCAGCCGTACCAGGGCCTGTTCCACATCCAGGGCGAATTCCATCTCCGGCAGGGAGATACCGAAGTCGAGCAGGGTCATCACCACCGGCACGCAGAGGCCCGCCACCACCATCCTCGCCTGGAGCAGACGCAGCATCCGGGCCAGATTCTGGAGCTGACGGGCCAGGTGGGAATCCATGACCTCGAAATGGTGCAGATCGACGATGACCCCGGAGATCCCCTCGCCACTGACCTGCGAAGTTACCCGGGTCAGCAGCTCGCCTATGCCGGTGTCATCGATATCCTCCTCCAGCGACACCAGGAGGACCCGTCCAAGGGAGAAAAGGGAAAAGGGCTGCATCAGCGCCGCCTACTCCTGCTGTTCCCCGTCTTCCCTGAGCGCTCCCATGAAATGGGAAAACTGTTTCATCTTCTGCCGCCGTTCCTCCAGCTGGGCAATGGCATACTGGAGGGCATCGGTCATCCTGCCCTTGAGAATGATGTTCTCCAGGCTGACCCCGGAGTCGCTGATCACCCGGGCGGTATGGGGGCCGACGCCGGTGAGCAGGGTCTCGCTGCCCATCAGCCGGGCTGCGGCCGCGGTCTGCAGGATGTGCCGCGCCACGTCCGCGTCGACAATGGGCACGCCGGTGATGTCGACGATGACAAAGGCGGCACGGGTCTGCTCAATGGACTCCAGGACCCGCTCCATGGCGATGTGGGCCCGGTGACTGTCCAGGGTGCCGATGAGGGGCAGGGTCAGGATGCCGTCCCAGACCTGGATGACCGGGGTGGAGAGCTCCAGGATCTCGTCCTGCAGGTGGCGGATGTCCTCTTCCCGCTTCTTCAGCAGCGATTCCTTCTGCTCGAGGATGATCCGGTCCTTTTCCAGCCGCTCGGAGATATCGATGAAATTCTCCACACAGCCGATGATCTTGCCCTCGAAGTTTTTCAGGGGCCGGCTGGAGTACTCGATGGGGATCTGGCGGTCCCCCACCTGCATGGTGGTCTCGCCGTAGTTGGCCCTGTCCTTGGACGTGACGATATCACAGGTACAGAACTCGGTCTTGCACATGGGGGTCTTGAAGATGTCGTAGCACTTGCGGTCGAAACAGTCGCCCGGCCGTTTGCCCACCATCCTGGCCCCGGCCTTGTTGATCATCAGGATGTTATGCTCGAGATCGGTGACAAAGATGCCCGAGGTGATGGCGTTGATGATCTCGGAGAGAAACCCCTCGTCCAGTTGAACCTCGCTGATGTCCTTCATGCGCCCTCCCACTCCGTTGTTTTCCGCCTGGATCCGTCCCGGCAGAGGCGGCCGGGCATTTCAGGCGGTTCGATCACTTCATACCGTATCCCTGGCAGCGAACTCCGGCTCGTGCAGGGGGATGATGTAATCGGCCATGTCCCGGACCTTGAGCATCAGGTCATAGGCCTCGTAGGTGTTGATATTGGTGCCCGGCGGGATGACCTCCATCTCCATGGCCCGGACCTGGACAGGAGGTTCGAAATTCTCCCGGATCACGCAGAAGCCGGTGATGGCGGCCCTGCCGCGGTCCGTGTCCACGAACAGGGTCATGCCGCCCGGGGTATGGGCCGGGGTGTGCATGACCGAGATGCCGGGCAGGAGTTCCCCATCCTCCCGCACAACCTCGATCTGGCCCGCGTCCCGGATCTCGAAGATGAAATCCTCCACGTAGCGGTAGTCCAGCGGGTGGGGGTCGGCTATGGTCTCCAGTTCCTTCTCATGGATGTAGAAGCGGGCATTGGTACACTTGTAGTCGTTTTCGCAGTGATCGGCATGGAGATGGGTATGGATCACCACGTCGATGTCTTCGGGCCGGAGGTCATACCGGGCCAGGGCCTCCTCGAAGGTGTAGATGCGGCCGCCGATGGCCTGCTCCCGGTCGTCGGACCGGACCGGGTGCATCTCGCCGGTATCGACCAGGATCCTCTTGTCGCCCCCCTCCAGGTACCAGGAATAGATGGGAATGGTGTACGGTGTGCCGTAGTCGTGCTGGTAGGTCATCATGCCTTTGTCAAAGACCTTGGTGCCCACTACCATGGGATGAATCGTGTAGGTGCTCATGGTATTCCTCCGATACTTGAGATTAATCTGTTGCGTTGGCAGGCGGACCTCTCCGTCTGCCAACGCAACAGCGCAGCTCTCAGCTTCGGTGAAACCACTTTTCTATCTCCTGCCTGGAAAAGCGCCTGATCACCGGCCGGCCGTGCGGGCAGTGGGAGAAGACCTCGCTTTCCTCCATCTGCTGCAGGAGTCCCAGCATCTCCTCGGGCTGCAGGCGGTTGCCCCCCCTGACCGCGGCCTTGCAGGCCATGGAGGCCATCATGCTGTCCACGGCCGGTGGCACGACCCCCTCCCGGCCCCCGGCCGACCCGAGGGCGTCCAGGACCTGGCAGAGGATCTCGTCCGGCCCCAGGTTGCGGACCGGGGCCGGCACCGCCTTGACCAGCCAGGTGGTATCCCCGAAATGCTCCACCTGCAACCCCAGGGCCACCACCTCCTCCATCCGCTCTTCCAGGATCCGGGCCTGCTCCGGGCCCAGTTCCACCGAGACGGGGAACAGGAGGCCCTGTTGGGGCACGGCCCGTTGCAGGTAGCCCTGCCGGAGACGGCCGTAGAGAATCCGTTCGTGGGCCGCGTGCTGGTCGATCACCACCAGGTGCCCGTCTTTTTCACAGAGCAGGTAGAGCTGGAAAAGCTGACCGATGAGGACCAGGCCGCCGCTGTCGGTCATCTCCCGGCCGGGCGGCGCAGCGGGTTCGGCGACCTGCGGCCGGGAGGGGGCCATGGCCGGTGGCGGGATCTCATCGCCGGATGATGCCACGGCAAAACCCTGCCGGCCGGCTGACAGTGGCTGCTGCGAGGTGGTATCGGATGGTGTCGGCGTATCGATCACCGGTGGATCGCCGCCGGTTGCTCCTTCCCTGCCCTCGCCTCCGGCCGGCACACCAAAGAGGCGGGAACGGAGGGCCTCCTGGTGGGCGGCGATGGTGCCGGCCACGGCGGCACGGACAAAGGCATGCACCTCCCGGGCCCGGCGGAAGCGGATCTCCCGCTTGGCAGGATGGACATTGACATCCACCTCTTCGGGGGCGATGGTCAAGCGCAGTACCCCGGCCGGCTGGTGGCCCTTCATCAGGAAACCCTGCATGCCATCGACCACGGCATGCCGGATCATCCGGTCCTGGACCGGTCTGGCATTGACCAGGGTCCGCAGCCGGGCGCCGCTGGCCGAAACTGCCTCGGGCAGGAGCAGGAAACCGTCCAGTTCCGACCCGTTGTCACCCCGGGTGGCGCCGGCCAGCGGCAGGAGGGTGTCCCGGTAGCGGAACACTTCCCGGACCCGGTGCTCGAGATCTCCGCCGGCCGGCCAGTCGAAAACCGTGCGTCCCTCCACCTGCAGGCAGAAGGCGATCCCGGGATGGGCCAGGGCCTGGTTGCGAAGCACCTCCTCGATATGATAGAGTTCGGTGCGCGCGGACTTGAGGAACTTTTTCCGTGCCGGCATGTTGCCGAACAGGTTGCGCACCTCGATGACCGTGCCGCGGGCACAGCCGTCCTCGTGGACCTGGTGAAGGGTACCGTACCTGAGCTCGACCCTGGTGCCCATGACCGCCTCTGCCGGCCGGGAAAGGATGGTCATCCTGGAGACCGAGCCGATACTGGGTATGGCCTCGCCCCGGAACCCCAGGGTGGCGATGGCATCGAGCCGGCCCTCGTCGGAGAGCTTGGAGGTGGCATGCCGCTCGACGCAGAGCAACACATCGTCGCCATCCATGCCCTCACCGTTATCAAGGACCCGGATCAGGCGGGTACCGGCGCCTTCCACCTGGACCGTGATCCTGGTGGCGCCGGCATCAAGGCTGTTTTCCACCAGTTCCTTGACCACCGAGGCCGGCCGCTCGACCACTTCGCCGGCCGCGATCCGGTTGGCCATATGTTCGGAGAGGATGCGTATGCGTGACACGTCTGCTGCGGCCTCTGGCAGGTTGAAGGTGATCCGTTGCGAGCTGTGGGCACAAAGAGTTATGGATGAATTGCACCAGGCATGGTATCTCTGCCGGGGCGGACCGCGGCTGCTATTTTCTTAAATTCTTAATTCTTCTTTCCACTCTTGTCTACCAAACCTTCCGGAAAAAGACAGGCCGCCTCCCGCGGCAGGAGGTCACGCGCCAGGCCCCTGTCCCATATCCCGGTCATCGTCTTTCTCCTTGTCATCTGCGGACTCGCGACCCTCTGCATCGGCACCGGCCTGGCCTGGTTCCTGTCGCTCAACATCCCGGATATCCGCTCGGCCGCCGACTACCGTCCCCTGGTGGCCACCCGGGTCCTGGACCGCAACGGCCGCGAGATCGACGCCATCTTCCGCGAATACCGGATCGTCATCCCCTATCACAGGATGGCACCGCTCCTGCCACGGGCTTTTGTCGCGGCCGAAGACAGCCGCTACTGGCACCATGGCGGCCTGGACACCTGGTCGATCTTCCGGGCCGCCATCAACAATCTGCGCTCGGGCCGGCGCAGCCAGGGCGGCTCCACCATCACCCAGCAGGTGACCCGCTCGCTCCTGCTCAGCCGGGAGAAGAGCTATTTCCGTAAACTCACCGAGGCCATCCTCAGCTACCGCCTGGACCGGATGCTGAGCAAAGAGGAGATCCTGACCATCTATCTCAACGAGATCTACCTGGGCGAGGGGGCCTACGGCGTGGAGGCCGCGGCCAGGACCTACTTCGGCAAGAGCGCCGCAGACCTCGACCTGGCCGAGATCGCCCTCCTCGCCGGCCTGCCGCAGGCACCGAGCCGGTATTCGCCCCTCACCCACTTCAAGGCGGCCCGGGCCAGACAGCGCTACGTGCTCAACCGGATGGCCGAAGAGGGCATTATCTCCGCGGCCGCGGCCCGCAGGGCCTATGCCGAGAAGCTGCACCTGCGCCGGGCCGGCCGGGCGAAGAAGAAGCGCAGCGGCTACTTCACCGCCTATATCCGCCGGCAGCTCTCTGCCCGCTACGGCGACCAGGAACTCTACCGCCAGGGCCTGGTGGTCTCCACCACCCTGGACAGCCGCCTGCAGGAGGCAGCGGTCCGCGCCATCGGCAATGGCGTCAACCAGGTCCGCAAGCGGCACAGGGCAAAGAGACCGCCCCAGGGAGCCCTGGTGGCGCTGAACTCCACGGGCGGGATCCTGGCCATGGTGGGGGGCCTGGACTATGGTGAAAGCCCCTTCAACAGGGCGGTGGTCGCCCGCCGCCAGCCGGGTTCGGTCTTCAAGCCGCTGATCTATGCCGCCGCATTTGAGCGCGGCATCCACCCTGACAGCGTGATCGAGGACAGTCCGCTGGTGATCCGCAACCGCGACGGCTCGACCTGGAAACCGAAAAACTATGACAACCGCTACCACGGCCCCACCAGCCTGCGCGAGGCCCTGGTCCATTCCCGCAACATCGTTACCATCAGGCTGCTGCGGGAGATCGGCATCAGACCGGCCCTGGAGCTGGCGAAGAAGGCGGGGATCACGGCGCCGCTCAGGCCGGAGTTGCCCCTGGCCCTCGGCGCCTCGCCGGTCTCCCTGCTGGAGATGACCGGCGCCTACACCATCTTCTCCGGTGGCGGGCTCTATCACGCCCCCTTTGGTATCACCCGGGTACGCGACCGTGCCGGCCGGGTTCATCCCTGGCCCCGGCAGAGCGCCCGCCGGGTCATCTCGCCGGCAACGGCCCGGATCATGAACTCGATCCTGGCCGAGGTCATCGGCCGCGGCACCGGCAGGCAGGCACGCGGCATCCCGGCGGCAGCCGGCAAGACCGGCACCTCGGACAACAACAGGGACGCCTGGTTCATCGGCTACACCCCGTCGGTGACCGCCGGCGTCTGGCTGGGCTATGACCGCAGCCGCTCCCTGGGCCGGGGCGAGACCGGCGGCCGGGCAGCAGCGCCGGTCTGGAAAGAGTTCATGCGGGCAGCATCACCATAACAGAGGATGGAGTTCAAATATGACAACACGGGCTGCGCAACAGATGCGATCCTACTTCACCGCGCCGGTGGAGAAACGGCTGGAAACGGCACGACGTCTCCACTGCCGGCACGGCCGGGAACTGGGCAGGGACCTGGTGATCCGGGGCTTCCTGGATCGCACGGCCCGGGCTGCCGACGAGCTTGGACAACATATGCTGGCCATGGACATGGGCCGCCGCTGCAGCGCCTGCGCCGCCCGGACCGGTGGCGGCTGCTGCAGCGCCGTCATGGCTGACAACAGTGATGCCATCCTGCTGCTGATCAACATGCTGCTCCGGGGAACGGTGGAGGAACAGCAGACATCAACGGAATGCCGCTTCCTGGGGCAAAGCGGCTGTACCCTCGCCATCAAGCCCATCTTCTGTCTGAACTACAATTGCAGTCAGATCCGGGATGCGGCGACCGAAGGGGAGATGGAAAAACTGGAACACCTGGCGGGCCGTCTGCTGGGAGTGCAGACGGAGCTGGAAAGTCTATTGCTGGAACGGCTGGGCTGATGATGCACGGCCACCCGCACCGGGCGCGGTCACCCTTTGGCGGCGCCCGATGCGGTCATTGTCTTCGGCTCCTCAGTTGGCGTAGGCCCCCACCTTGAGGGTCTTCTGCAGTTCCTCCACCGGCGTGTAGTCCAGGGGATCGGTCCAGCCGACGATCTTGGCGGCCCTGGCGGCCTTGTCATCGGCCTTCATGGCCTTGAGCGCGGCGGCAACCTGGTCGCTCAGACCCTGGTCGGTTCCGGCAAGCCGGGCCAGGGGCCACTCGGGATAGAGCTTGGTGGAGCAGACAAAGGGAAAATCAGGATAGTCCTTCCTGGCGATGATCTTGAAATCCTCCATGGCGATGGCGCCGGAGGCAGCCAGCCGTTCCAGGGTGTCGGTACGTACCGTTCCCGCATCCACGGCCTCGTTCTGTACGGCAAAGACCACGTTGTCATGCTTGCCGCCAAACTCCACCGAGGCAAAGTCCTTGAACGGATCGATACCGGCATCGACAAACTCCTTGTAGGCCATCTGCCAGCCGCCGAAGGAGGACTTTTTCACGGCCATGAACTTCTTGCCCCTGATATCGGCAAGCGAATTGATGGCATCGTTGTAGGCAGTGGTGAAGATCACACCGCCAAAGGATTTGAGCGCCTTGCCCTGGCGCGAATTGATCATGGTCAGGATCGGCACGGCGCCATACCTGACCTTGGCTGTGACGAACATGGAAGAGTTGACCAGGAAGAAGTCCACCTCGCCATCCTTGATGGCCGGGAAGACCTTGTCAAAGTCCAGCGGCACGATCTCGAAGGTCTTGCCGCTGATCTTCGCCGCCAGGTAGTCACCGGTGGCCTTCCATTTCTTCAGGGCCTTGGCCGGGCCGTTCTTGGCCAGCACCCCGATCCTGACCACGTCTCCAGCCTGGGCCACACCTGCCAGGACAAAGAACATCAAAACCATCAGCCCGGTAATTTTCTTGACCATTCGACACCCCCTTTGTGGTTTGTTTTCACTGGCCGACCCCGGCCGTGTCCGGGATCGGTGCCATGACAACCATATACTACCTGAAGTATCGCAGAGAAAAAAATGATGTCAAGACAAGAGGTTCGTTATTCGTATACATGGCGGCCCAGGCCAAGGCCCTCTTCCCGGGCCGTTGCTGCCGTGGATTTCGTCCAACCGGCAACCAGCCACAACGTGTCATCACGCCATGCTCTCTGCCGCTGAGATTCCCTCTCCCCTGGGTCGCCTGATCCTGATGGCGGACGATCAGGGGTTGTGCCGCATTGTCCTGCCGGGTTGCGGCCCTGTCCGCGATCACCGTACCATCGCCATTGCGGATCATCCCCTGCTCGCCGAGGCCGGCCGTCAGATTGACCAGTACTTTGCCGGCCGCAGGACTGCATTTCACCTCCGCCTCTCCATGGCCGGCACCGAATTTCAGCGTGCGGTGTGGCGGCTCCTGACCCGGATCCCCTACGGCACCACCAAAAGCTATGGCGCCCTGGCGCGGGAACTGGGCGGTGTCGGCAAGGCGCGGGCCGTGGGCGCGGCTGCCCACGCCAATCCCCTGCCCCTGGTCATCCCCTGCCACCGCCTGGTGGGCGCCGACGGTTCCCTGACCGGGTTTGCCGGCGGCCTGGAACTGAAGCGGCAGCTCCTCCGTCACGAGGGTATTCCTGGAGCCAATGGCAAAACGACAAAGAAAATTATAGAAAAACAGCCCGATAACCGATAAGAAGAAGAGAGAGCCCTGGCATTGCACTATCACAGGGCCGGACGCCCTGTGACCAATGACCTTACCTGTGACCGGTTCCGGTCCAGCACAACGGTGATCAAGGAGGACAACCATGGTTGACATCGTCATCGGCGCCATCCAACCCACCGGACCACCGGTCGGCAGGCCGGGCACCACTGGCGGCGCCATCGAGGCGGAGCTGCTCCATGTCCGGCCGCCCCGCCGCTCCATCGCCGGCCCCCAAGGCAAGGAACGACGCAAGGAATTCCGGCAGGACCCGGCCAACGGCCGGGTGCTCACCATCCTGGTGCCCAACGGCATGCACCTGCCCAAGGACCTGGACGGCCGCAACTACAAGGTCCTGCTCCGTTTCATCAAAAAATAGACAAAAAAAAACGGCCGCCCTGCCACATCAGTGGCAGGGCGGCCGCAATACCGGGACCGTGGTACGCCCTAGAACGGCCGCATGGTCCAGATACCGCAGGGACAGGTGTCGGCGCAGAAGCCGCAGGCGATACACTTGTTGTCGTCGGAGACATACTCGTAGTTGACCCCGTCCTTGCCGGCCACCACCTCGCGCCGGGAGATGGCGTGGGTGGGGCAGATGGTCTCGCAGAGGTGGCAGTCACGGCAGGAACCGCAGCTCAGGCAGCGGGCCGCCTGCTGGTCCTCGGTGGTTCCCTTGTCGTCCACCGGATCGTAATGGGCCACGGTCAGGGTCTCGTACTTGATGAGCTTTTTGCTGAAAGGCACCCAGGGCTCGCCCTTGAGTGTGGCGATGATATACTCGGCGGTCCGCTTGCCGGCACCCAGGGCATTGGTGGCCAGGCCCGGCTTCTCCACGTCACCGACGGCCAGGATCTTCTCGTCACTGGTCCTGCCGGCCTCATCGGTCCTGATCCACGAGCCGCCGGCGATATCAACGGTCTCCACGGTATCGGGCAGAAACGGCAGGCTGGGCACGTCACCGATGGAGATGATCACGGTCTGGGCAGGGATCAGGGTGCCGTCATCGGTGATGAGTCCCTCCTCGGTGACCTCCCGGGTCATGACCGGCCACCTGAAGGTTGCGCCCAGGGCCTCGGCCGCATCACGTTCCTTGCCAAAGGCCATCGGCTTCTGAATATCCACCAGGGTCACCTGTTCGGCGCCCTGCCGGTAGGCCTCCACGGCCACGTCGCAGCCCACGTTGCCGGCGCCGATGACCACCACCTGTTTGCCGGTCTTCATGGGTTTGTCGGTCTTGGCCGCCTTGAGATAATCCAGGGCAGGAATAACCCGTTCGTGGCCCGGGAAGGGAATGATCCGGGGCTGGTGGGTGCCGACGGCGATCACCACGTAGTCATATTCCCTTTTCAGCTCCTCCAGTTTCTCCCGGGTCATCTCCACGCCCAGGTGGACGTTGATATGGTCCTCCTTGAGAAACCGCTCGATCTCCGTCTCCCAGACCGCTCTGGAGAGCCGCTCCCAGGGGATGGTCTGGGTCAGCTTGCCGCCCAGTTGATCCGATTTTTCGAAGATATGGGCCTCGACCCCGGCCAGGGCCAGGTGCCAGGCCACGGCCATGCCGCCGGGACCGCCGCCGATGATGGCCACCTTGTGGCCGGTGGCCGGTGCGGTCTTGGGCGGTTCGGCGGTGCGGACCGCCTGGCCGAGGATGGAGACATCAATGGAATAATCGACCTTCTTGCGCGAGCAGTTCTGGATACAGAGGTTGGGACAGATGGTGCCGCAGACCGAGGCCGGAAACGGGGTGTAGCGCAGCAGCATCTCGTAGGCCTCTTCGTACCTGCCCTCGCGGATCAGGCGCAGCCGGTCGATGGTGGGGATGTGCATGGGGCAGTAGAAGGTGCAAGGGGCCGCGGAATCGCGATTGGCCCAGAAAGGCTTGCGCCGCCGCATCTCGCCGGTCTCGATGACACCGATCAGGCTGCGGTCCAGGGTGGGAGCGAGATCACGCAGGGGATCGCCGCCGCCGAAGCCCTGGCTCCAGATCATCTTCCGGAACTCGGCCATGGGCATGGGGCCGGAGAACATCAGGGCCCGCTCCTGGGGCGAGATGGCGGAAAGCAGATGCCACTGGTCGCGCACGCTCAGGGTATCGAGCAGTTCGGGCCGGCCGATGGCCTCGAGAAAACCGGGCAGCCGGTCGAGCAGCCACTGCCACTCCTCGTCATCGGGACGGGTCAGGCGGGCATTGGTGCGGGAATAGGAGTCATCGGTCTTGCCGCGGAAGTAGATCTTGCCGCCCACCATGCCGACGCAGGGCCGGTAGCCGAGCACGTTTTTCGGATTTTTCGGCTCCACGCCGCAGACGATGCCGATGCCGCCGCAGTTGAACTCGGCAAAGGTATCGCCCACCGAACCGAGGACCCACATCTCGGGTTTTTCGTAATCCGGGTTCCACTTGGTCATGGTCAGACCGCGGGCGCCGATGGAGCCGCCGATCATGACCCGGCCGCCGGCCATGGCATTGCAGACACCGTTGGTGGCGTCACCGCGGACAATGATGTCGGCGCCGATGTTCAGGTAGCCCACGTCATCGGAGGCCGAACCCTCGCAGATGATGGTGGCGCCCGGCATGCCCATGCAGCCCAGCCGCTGGCCGGCAGGGCCCTTGACCCGGATGGTGATGGGCCGGTCGGCGGCCCCCAGGCGCAGGCCGATGTTGTGCTGGCCAAAGGACTCCAGGATCAGTTCGTCGGCGACCTCGGCCGCCCCCCGGACCTCTTCCTCGAAGACCTTGGA
>Ga0256840_1000183_pt1 | contig 59617 bp, 55 predicted proteins | sample 355202metaG_FD_185969 | JGI IMG/M metagenome (GOLD analysis project Ga0256840, IMG submission 185969) | Hydrothermal vent microbial communities from Mid Atlantic Ridge, Atlantic Ocean - 355-202 | ecosystem: Environmental > Aquatic > Marine > Hydrothermal vents | place: Atlantic Ocean: Mid...
TTATTCTTAATATTTTACACTTGAATGGTGCAAAATCAATTCAAGAACAACTAATCAACAACAGATGGGATTTAGATGACTCTATCGCTCAACTCTTGAAATTTAGTTTTTAGTGGATTGGGGTGGTACTATGGTCAGAAAAAGTGTCTTAAAAGAGACTCAGAAATTTATTTTCTAAGCTCTTTAATACGTGCTTTTTTACCGGCAAGATCACGAAGATAATAGAGTTTGGCACGACGAACGCGTCCACGACGAATGACTTTAATTTCGTTAATGCTGTCACTGTAAATAGGAAAAATTCGTTCAATGCCCACACCGTTGGCACCAATTTTACGTACCATAACGGTTTTACCGGTTCCTTCGCCGCGAATGGCGATACAGACACCCTCGTAGTCTTGAACACGAGTTTTGTCACCCTCTTTAATAGTCACCGCTAAACGTACTGTATCACCCGCACGGAAATCAGGGATAGTCTTACTAGCAATTTGCGTATTTTCGAAATTTTCAATGTATTTATTTCTCATACAACTTCCTTTTTTGTTCAGTTATCAGTCTTTTTGGTCTGAAAAATTTCGTCTTACATTCAGACAGCCCGATTTTTAGTGCCGCAATTTTACTATGATTTCCCTTTAAATATTCTGATGGGGCGCTTAAACCTCTAAAGTGTTGCGGTTTTGTGAAGCTCGGTGCTTCTAAAAGATGGTTCTCAAAGCTCTCTACATCTAACGAATCACTGTTTCCCAAAACACCGTCAATATTTCGAGCAATCGCATCGCACATCACCAATGAAGGCAGCTCTCCACCGGTAAGAATATAGTCGCCGATACTAAAGAGTTCATCACCATACTGCTCTATAACCCGTTCGTCAATGCCTTCATAACGGCCGCTTATAAAAACAACATGCTCTTTTTGAGCCAAACGTTTCGCATCGTTTTGCGTAAAAGGTTTCCCTACGGGTGTCGGAAAAATTACATGTAAATTATCGTATTGTTGATGCAAATGCTCCAATGCATCGTACATAGGTTGCGGTGACATCACCATACCCGCACCGCCACTAAACGCCGTATCGTCCACTTTTTTGTGTTTACAACGGCTAAAATCACGAGGATCGACAAACGCAATATGAAAACGTTCTGCATCCAAAGCACGCTTTAATATTGAGTCTTGAAAATATCCCTGCATCAGGTTCGGAAACAGCGTTACAAATGTAAACGTCATGATGCTTGCAAAATATCGTAAGCTCCGCTTACGGTAATCTCTTTGCGTTCAATATCGGTAGCAAGAATGAATGGTTTCTGATAGGGAAGCAAAAACTCTTTTGCTTCCCCTTGATCGAGCAGTTCAGACGCTGTAGCAACACGTAAATAGTCAACGGCTCCAAAACGGTCAATCTCTTTCACCGTGCCTAAAATCTTCTCTGCTTCAATCAGACGGCATCCGATAATATCAAACCAAAAAAACTCCCCTGCTTCCAAATGGCAATGCCGGCGTGTCTGCTCGTAACTTGCAAAGAGTTTGGTATTGACATAGGGTTTAGCTGCTTCTGGGGTGGTGACACCCTCGAGTCGCACCAGATTGCGTTCACGATCAACACGTTGCAGTACAATGGTGTTGTTTTTGGCATCAACAAAGCGGGCACCTGCAATGAATTGTTCGGGGAAATCCGTTTTTATAATGAAGTTCATATCACCGCGCAGACCGACGGTACGGCCTAAAGTAGCAACATGAAGCAGCGGGTTTTTCGTGTTAGACGGGTTCGACATTGATACGGTAACTTTTGCCGTCTTTAGCTTTACAACCTGAGATTACCGTTTTAATGGCACCGATCATCTTGCCCTCTTTGCCAATGAGTTTACCGACATCTTGCTGGTTTGCATACAGAACAATCTCCATAAAATCACCTTGATCCAAAGTCTCTACGCGAATATCTTCCGGATGCGATGCAATCAGCTGTGCAAACTCAGCAACAAAGTCATCTACCATGCTTATCTACCGGTAATCTTTTTAACGCGGTCACTCATTTTAGCACCTACGCTTAGCCAATAATCAAGTCGCTCATTGTCAACTTTCAATGTTTTCTCATCGTTCATCGGATTATAATACCCAATGAGCTCAATCCACCCGCCGTCACGGCGTTTACGAGAATCTGTTACCGCAATGCGGTAAAAGGGTTGTTTTTTACGACCCATTCGGGTCAATCGAATTACTGTAGCCATTTTTTTGGTCCTTCTCTGCACATGTTTTATTGCAACATGCTGAATATGTTAAATTTTTTCTGCATTATTTAAAATGCTAGCCTCTGCACGATGTTATGATAGTACAGAAGTTAACATTTTACATGTAAATTACCGCGGAAATCCTCCGCCTTGCATTTGTGCCATCATGTTTTGCAACTCTTTCATCCCTTTTTTTCCGGAGAAACGTTTGGCCATTTTAGATGCGTTTTTAAACTGTTTTAAAATTTTGTTGACTTCCATTTGTGACAGACCGCACCCTTTGGCAATACGCTGCTTACGCGAATTATTTAGCAAATCCGGATCTTCACGCTCCTTAGGCGTCATTGAACTGACCAATGCTTTAATTTGATTGAGCTCTTGCGAATTGTCCAGATCAAAATCTTTCATTGCTTTGGACATATTTCCCATTCCCGGAATCATACCCATGAGTGACTTCATGCTACCCATTTTTTTCATGCTCTCAATCTGTTCTAAAAAATCATTAAAGTTAAACTTGCCTTTTTTAATCTTTTTAGTCAGTTCTTTGGCTTTTTTCTCATCAATTACACCTGCCGTTTTTTCGGCAAGGCCTTCGACATCACCCAAACCCATCAGACGGTTGACAATACGATCGGGCAAGAACACTTCAAGATCTTCCATCTTCTCGCCGCTTCCGATAAAGCGTAACGGCACCTCTACCTGCGACGCAATCCCAAGAGCAACGCCGCCTTTAGAGTCACCGTCATATTTACTTAAAATAACTCCGTCAATACCGATTTTCTCACGAAAGCTTTGTGCGGTTCGCACCGCATCTTGACCCGTCAGTGAATCTGCGACATAAAAAATCTCGTCCGGAGATGCCGCTTTTTTCACTTCATGAAGCTGCTGCATTAATGCCTCGTCTATGGCCAAGCGCCCCGCCGTATCAATAAGAACCACGTCATAAAGAGATGTTCGGGCTTTTTGAAGCGCTGCTGTTACTACGGCTACCGGGTCGTTACCGTCATTGTCGGCATAAAGATCTACTTCAATTTTTTCCGTAATCTGACGCAGCTGTTCCACCGCAGCCAAACGCTGCAAGTCAGCAGCTACCACAAGCACTTTTTTCTTTTTCTGATGCTTAAGATAGGTAGCCAATTTACCCGTCGTCGTTGTTTTTCCCGAACCTTGCAGCCCTGTCATTAAAATAACCGTAGGAGGATTTGGGGCAAAAACAAACCCCTGATTGCCTTTTACCTCCAAAATATCATACAAGGTACTGCGTAACGCATCAAGAAACTGGTCTTTGCCGATACCCGATGCTTTGGTATCATATTCCACTTTGGCAATAAGGTCTTTAACAACTTTGTGGTGAACATCTGCTTTTAACAACGCTTTTTTCAACTCTTGAAGCGCTTTTTTCAAAGCCTTCTCATCATCATGAAAACGAATTTTTTTAATTGCAGCCGTAAACGAGTCCGTTAAAGTTTCAAACACTACCGATTTCCTACATGTAATTTTGTGCCCGAACTACTCCAAGCGTAAAAAGTAGCGAATTATATCGAAATGATACTTTAAGTTTTCTTGAAGCTAAAAAAAGCCACCCTCTTTTAAAAGGTCAATACCTTCTTGAATCGACGCTACCGAACTCTTAAATTTCGTTTTCAGATCATCGTTAAGTTCCAGCTCAATAATCTGTTCAATACCCCGAGAACCCAACACTACCGGAACACCTACGGTAACATCACGATACCCGTACTCTCCGTCTAAAAGTACCGAAGAGGGGATAACAATACGTGAGTCATCTAATATTGCCTCTACCATAACCGCGATTGCCCGACCCGGAGCATAATAGGCCGATGTCCCCAAATATTTTACAATCTCCGCACCGCCGTCTTTGGTACGCGCAATGATCTGATCCATCGCCTCACGATCAACAATCTGATCCAGCGGAACTCCGCCGACTGCTGAAATTTCCGGATACGGAATCATATGTTGCCCATGATCACCAATCACAATAGCACGGGTCTGACCCGATCCGTACCCCACTTTTTGATGAATTTGATAGGCCATACGCGAACCGTCTAACGCTCCGGCCATACCCAGAATACGGTGACGCTCCCATCCGGTCTCTTTAAGCGCTATATAGGTCATTACATCGAGCGGATTCGATACCACCAAAACAATCGCATTCGGCGAGTTCTTTTTAATATCGTGAACCACCTGCTTCATGATTTTAGCATTGATCATCAAAAGATCTGCTCGTGTCATTTCGCTGCGACGCGGCACACCGGCAGTAATCACGACAATATCACAATGGCACATCTCCTCCGGAGTTTCTGCCGCACTCACAATCGTACCGTGACGCGAATAGCAGGTAGATTGCCCAATGTCAATGGCTTTACCCTTTGCCACTTCAGGAACAATATCATACAGCACGACCTCATGACAGCTACCCAAGAGTGACAGACTGTATGCCGCAGTGGCTCCGACAAACCCCGATCCTACTATGCCTACTTTTCTTCCCACCATCATATTGCTCCTTGTTTTATGTTGCATTGACTCCAAATGTAAAACCGCGACGTACCTGCTCAATGAGTTCCGGCAACAGGTCTTCATAGGCTCCTACCATACCAAAATCGGCATGAGAAAAGATCGCGGCTTTGGCGTTATGATTTATGGAGACAATCATTTCAGACTCTTTCATGCCCGCAAGATGCTGAATCGCTCCGGAAATGGCTATGGAGATATAGACTTTCGGCCGTACCGTTTTACCGGTTTGGCCAATTTGTCGCGCATACTCTGCATAGCCGGCATCGACTGCAGGACGGCTGCTCGCCCACTCCGTATTGACTCCCTGCTCACGCAGTGCTTCCACCAGCTCTTTTACAAGCTTGAGTCCGTCGCTTTCACCGGCAGGCCGACCTCCGGCAACAATGATATCAGCTTCAAAAAGATTTTGCAAGCCTCCTTCACCACGAACCGTCTGTAAAATCTTAACACACATATCTTCTTTTTTAAGTCGTACTTTCCGCTTTGTGACAATACCCTGACGCCCTTTTTCACGCTTGGGAACTGCAAAAGTACCGGCTCGTGCCGTTGAAATTTGCGGACAGACAAACCCTAAAATTGTTGCCAGTTTACTCTCACCGTACGTCGGGCGACGCGACTCCAAAATAGGTTTGAAAATCTGTTTGTTTTTACGGTCAACGTGTTCACCGATTTCGAGTGCCGTACAGTCCGCCGTGACGCCGCCGTGTACTTTAACGCCAATACGCGGTGCGAGTTCGCGTCCTGCCGTTGTTGCGGCAAAGAGTGCTATTTCAGGTTTCCTCTCTGCAATGACATCGGAAAAGATGGTGGCAAAGGGCAAGACCAGATACTCACTGAGACGTTTGTCATTCACTACAATAACTTCGTCACTACCGTATTCAATCAACGTCGATGCCAACGCATCAACATCATCACCAATAAGCAATGTCGTCACTTTTGTCTCCTCGCCCAGTGCCGCAGCCAGTTCACGTGCAGGTGTCAACAACTCCAGTGACGGGCGTACAATCTCACCTTCGGCGACTTCTGCCCATGTTAAAATACCCCGCGCCCCTTTTCTAAAATCCACCTCCGGAAAATCGGGACGTTTTGTTGTCTTTTTCTTTTTTGTCGTCTCTTTGGCGGTAACGTTTTTACCCTCTTGAATGTTATGTATAAGACTCTGAACCAATGCGTTCGCATCGGTTCCCTGACTCATTTTAATCGGTGCCCGCTCACTCTGAATGTTAGTCACTTTAGCAACAATCGTCGGAGAACCGCTCAGACCGATTTTACGCTGATCAATGCCGATATCATCAACATTGAAAACCGTAATGTTTTGATGCCGTGCCCGCATGGTACCCTGAAGCGTCGGGCGACGCGGAGGAATTCCCGTCGGTGTCAATGAGAGAGCACACGGCATCGGAAGGCGCAAGGTTTGGTAGCCTCCTTCAATAATACGCTTTGCGACAATATGCTCCCCGTCAGACTCCAATGTTTCAATAAATGTCGCTTGAGGTATGCCCATATTTTCCGCTACTTGAGACGGAACGTGTGCGGTATCGCCGTCACTGGTTTGACGACCCGCTACAATAACAAACGGCTCTTTGGACGTTTTACTAAACCCCAAATGATGCAGCAGTGTTGAGAGTGCCAGACCCGTTGCGTACGTATCCGAACCGCCCAATTTTCGATCAGAGAGCAGATAGGCCTCATCATAGCCCATGGCAAGCGCCTTTTTCAACGAGACTTCAAACGAAGGAGGGCCCATGGAACAGACAATCAATTTGGCGTCGAGATGCTGCTGCTTGAGCTGCAGTCCTGCTTCTAATGCGAACGAACAGTCAATATTTATTATTGACTTGGCCTTGGTACGATCCATCAAACCGTCTTCTCCCATCCGCATCTCCGAGGGAAGCGGTACCTGTTTCATCAAACTAATAATTGTCAATGCCATAATCTTCGCTCCTGAGTTGTTTTACATGTAATCATATTCGGGGCCGTCCCCACCGTAGGGAACCGACCACGTAATTCCGTCTGCCGGTGATTTGATATCACACGTTTTGCAATGCACACAGTTTTCTGCATGAATACGCAGTGTCGTATCTCCCTCTTTATCGACATGAACTTCATAAACTTCTGCCGGACAAAAGTATTGACACGGCGTACCGTAACGCGCCATGTTTATGCGCTTAAAACGCTCCGTATTATTGACATGTAAATGCGGTATCTGCTCTTCGTCATGTGTGGTTTTCGAATAAAAAACGCTCGTCACTTTATCGAAGGTAAGTTTTTTATCATAATGGAGTTTTTCTCTAAAACGCTGTTGAAATTTCCTACCCCGATACTCGTCAAGCGGCTCTAAGGTTTGACTGTCGGGTTGCGTCTTTAAGTCACCCGAAAACGGACAGGCACCCCCGCTGAGCAATTGAACACCGAATTTTAAGCCGCCTTGCCACAGACCGTTGCGAAACGATTGTCGAAAATTACGAACCGGATAGAGCTCTTTGTAAATACGGCTCGTTGCAATTAATGCTTCATAATGCGAAAGTTCCGCTGCCGTCGTATTGTTTTTAAACAGAGCCAATACTGCGGTTTTAGCGGCACACATGCCTGAAGTCACCGCCAAATGCACCCCTTTAAGTGCCGGCATCGCCACCAGTCCCGCACTGTCACCTACAATCATAAAATTATCGTCATAGAGTTTGGGTATGGAGAGATATCCTCCTTCTGGAAGCGTTTTTGCACCAAATTCAATGAGCGTTGCGCCTTGTAAGAGTGCGGCAATTTTTGGATGCTGTTTCCATACCTGCATGGCAGCATGAATATCGAAAGTCGGATCGACATAATCCAGACCGACCACAAAACCCAGTGCCACTTTGTCATCTTGCAACCCATAGACAAAACCGCCGCCGAACTCTTCGTCACTCTTTAGCGGATACCCAAAGGTGTGAAGCACTTCTCCGGCTTGTACGGTTCCTGCTGGAACACTCCAAAGCTCTTTAACACCCAGTGAATAGATCTGCGGATTCCTGCCCGAATCCAGATTAAAACGACGCAACAGCTTTTTGGCCAATGAACCGCGAGATCCTTCGGCAAAAATAGTGATCTCTGCGCGTACTTTTGTTCCTTCTTGAAAATTTTTAAGCCGTTTTCCACGATGGTCCACACCGGTGTCTTTGGTGATGACACCGACAACCTGTCCCGCTTCATACCAGATATCATCAACGGCAAAACCGCTGTAGATCTCCACCCCTCTTTTTTCGGCAAGCGTTGCGAGATACCGACAGAGGGCTCCCAGCGATGCTATCTGAGTCTCTTTGTTATCCATATAAGGAGGGTGAAACGGTAAGGAAAAGCTGCCTTCTTCACTAAGTTTTAGCGTCATATCGGTCGTCACCTGTGAATCAAACGGCAAGGCATCGAATTCCTCTTCGTCTAAGAGCTCTTTAAAGGCCTCCGTCTTAATAAGCGCACCCGAAAGAATATGCGCTCCGACCTCTTTGCCTTTTTCAATGAGAATAATTTTTTTGCTATCGCCATTCTCTTTGAATGTATCTGCCGCATGAATTGCTGCTGAGAGTCCTGCCGGACCGGCTCCAATAATCAGCAGATCGGTGGACACCACATTACTATTGTTCATTCGATCTCCTCTGGCATGTATTGATTAACGGCTTTTACATATTTAAAAATATCCAAAAGTAATTAATTAGTTATTATTAGTAAAATTAACTTCAGGTAATATTAAAAATAAGAAAAGCATTGGTATATGAAAGCGTGATCTCAATGATAATGTGGTGTTTTGAAACATCTCTGCTCGCAATTTACATGTAATTGCCAGTCCGGAAATGTTTCATAATTTTTATGCTTTTAGAAGTGCTGAAAGATTGACTCCGGCTTCAACGGGTTGATTACTCAAATCAAATACTTGCGATCCTAAACCGCTTTGCTGCCAGTTCAAGACCCGTGCATAGACTTGAAACATGGATGTCTTTCCGTGGATGTCTTCATTTTTAATCTCCAGACGAGCAGTCTCATCGGAGGGGAACGGATCCCCGTAAAACCCGCCGTTAACGCTTTTTCCAATCACCAACACACTGTTACCGCGACCGTGATCGGTGCCGTGGTCCCCGTTGCTTTTAAGCTGTCGACCGAATTCACCGGAGATGACAAAAACCGTGTTATTGGTAATCGCTTTATTGTAAGCATCCAAATGGCTCACCAGAGTATGCAACCCTTTACTCGTACCGAAAATATCACTGAACATCGGTTCAATCTTACGGTGCTGATCGCGATGACTGTCCCATCCGGTATACTCCATGCTTGCAAAACGCATTGCTAAAATATCCTGCGTAACAAAACTGTCGTACAGGTTGCGAATCTGCTGACCGAAATAGGTAGATTTGAGGGTATTGCCACCTTGATACAGCGCTGTAATCGCCGAAGGTACCGGTCGTGCTTTTAGTCGTGCGCCTACCCGCTCACCGAATTGGCGCAACTTTTGTTCATGCTTAATAAACTTACGATACGGACTCTGTTCGGGAATTTCATTGGCTTTGGCTTGATAGTAACTCTTCAGCGAACGACTCATAAGCGCTTGAACAGACCATTTATAGCTGCGCGATCCGCTGTCAAGATCGGCTTGGGTGTCGTAGTTATACAGTCCCATATCCCGACTGTCAAAATTACTGATGACGCGTGTATTGTCATACCCTTTACGACCGGAAAGATCCTCGCCGTTGCAGACCAGACGCACCCCCCGTGTGACTGCTACAGCATTGGCGTCAAGCTCACCTACACTGCGCCCGCCCCAACCGCTGACCTCTGTTGTATTCGGACCGGTACGCAGTGAACCGCTCTCCAGAATCAACTTGGAGTGGTAATGGTCCCGATTGGTAGATGCCACCACATTACTGACAACAGCAACGTTGCCCTTACGTATCTCGTTTTTCAGCCACGCACACGATTTTAAAATCCCAAAACGCACGCCGTCAAACGTCACTTCATCATAGTTGTCCCGATAGGCCTGACGCAACTTCGCACTGTCACCGGCCGTGGTACGAAAAATCGATGCCCTCGCCCTCCAGTACGCAGCGCCATAGCTGTTAGCATCGCTGCTAAACGGCGGTACGATCAGGTGTTTAAAATCGGGACCGCCATCGAGCATAATATTGACTACGGTGCGTGCACCGATGGAGGTTGCCGCATGTAGCGAAGTTCCTACACCAAAGGCCAAAAAGAGTGCCGTTGCACCCGATAGTTTAATAAATTCACGTCGTTGCATTATCGACCCTCCTGCGCATAAATGTATGGTGTGGCGGCAATAAATGAAATTGCCAGATTGACACGATAATCAGCAGATCGTCGCTTTTTAAGATCGCCGCTTTTCAAATCCATTCGTGCCACAGCGGCATCATTAAGCAGCTTTTTAATGCCGTTATTGGTGGTAATATCGGCTCGCGTATAGACTTTTAAAGGATTTTGTTCATCCAGCAAAAGCGCTAAATCTTTACCGTTAAGCAGAGCAATGAGATGCGCACGCTCCAATGGACCATAGTGCTTGCCGCCGTCGGCAATAAAACGTTCCCACAGCCAACGTGCCACATCTTCGACTACATATTCACCGGCTCCATTGGTTGGGATTTTGTCGCGCCACTTCTTCTCCCACACCCCAATCACATTGCCGTTACTGTCTTTTGGGCACTCGCCGCTACTGTTTTTGACACAGTCATAGTACTGCCAGTAGGTCCAGCCGCTTTTAGCACTGCGGTTGTAGTTAATGCGAAATATATTCCCGTTATCGGAGGCCTCTACTCCCGTCTGATGTCCAAATACAGCATGCACAGGACGAAACGGACGTATATCTTCTTTGGAAAGTTCCCAGTTGGCATTATAAAGCATACGTCCGTTCTCGTCATTATCAATCGTCATGAGATTAATTGTGGTCACCAACCGCTGTATGGAGTTGGCATACTTGATACGCGCCGGATTATGAAAGTCGGTTGAAACCGCATACGCCCACAAAAACGGTAACAGCCGTTTTTGCGGCATCATTGCCCAGCTGCTTCGCGCCCGGTTTATGGTACCTGCACTTGGTGTGTCATCGGCAAAATGTTTAATAATCATGACCGGCAAATTGTTCAGACTCTCAGCATGTTCAATCGCCTCCGTGGCGATGGCGTCGAGTTTGACATCGGCACGGTAACCTGAAACCGTTGTCTTTAAAATATCTATATCCGCACTGTAGTGTTCTGCCGTGCCGAAGGTAATTTTTCTCTCGGGTCCTCCCTCTGCAATCGGATGCCACAACGCTTTCATATCGGTCAGGGCCCGCGCCGTATTGGGAATGGTAGTGTTTTCATGATAATTATGGTCATAGTTACCTAAAATACCGAAAAAGAGCTGATAATATTCTCGGGCGAAATCTTCATTGCCGCGAAAGAGACCGTTTTTATAACTGTTATAGTTATGACCATACTGAAATGCTACCGCAGCCGACTTGGCTCCTGAGGCCATGACCTGCTCGTAAGAGCGATTATCACGCAATTGCTGCATAATCGTATCGTAGTATGTTAGCATTGGTAACGGATAGACTCCTGACTCCTGACTCACCGACATATGGTAGTTGGTCTCCCACAGTCCCACACGGTGGACAAATGGATTGAGCCCACGACTCATAACCGCCATAATCCAGCTATATGACGGTGTAGCCCAAGAATTTGGTTTCGTTTCAAAATATTTTTTCTTTTCCGACTTAACATACTTTGCCGTATTCCAAAACTTTGCCAATCGCTCCAACGATACCGTATTGGGTAAGATATAAGCTGACGGTGAAAGCAGTTTGTTCTTCGGCTCAAATGTCAACATCTGTACAATGGCCTGCTGCGGCGGCATTGCTGCCCAGGTACGAATTTGCGTATCGGTGGCATGGCCGCCGTAAGCAAAAGCATAAAGCACTTTACGTACGGCCGTTTCATCCCAAAGCGCATCGCTCACAACCGTAAATGCCAACGGATCAAATGCCATACTCTCGCTGCTGATCGTATTGACCGTCACCGTAAATTCGGCATTGTGCGCATCCGTTCCGGTAAAAACAATCAATCGTAATCGACTCGACCCCGTCCCGCTGCCGTTTCCGGTTGACGTGATTGTAATGACTCCTTTGCCGTCTACCGTAGCATTAATCAGTGCGGAATTACTGTTTTCTAAAAAATAGCGTACAATATCCGATCCCCCGTATGAAATATTAGCACGTACGGTTATGGGAGAAAAATACTCGGTGGTTACAATATCGTCTATCGGTTTGAGTGTAATAAAATAGTCTTTTAACGACGCGCGCTCTGCAGCGCTGTCCACATCGCTACCCTCTAAAGAATCAACCAGATGGTTATATGCATTTATATTATTTTTATCGACGCCGTCAACTCCCGCAGCAATATAGTCTTGCAGTGTCGGCTTCGGATTGGTGCTGCTCTGTGCATAAGCTATAATTTTTGTAATGGCCTGCTGCTCTTGCACTGCGGCAGAACCGCCGCTTGTGCTCATCACCGCAGCCAGTATCGGTGCTATAAAATCTATCAAAACATCTTCTCCTATATTATATTAGGTTATGACTCGTTACGTAATTGTACTACGGTTGTATTATGACTACGTTAAGATGTTTTAAGCTCCGCTACTGCGACAAATGTGAGAATAGCTTAGGCTCCTTTGTTTCAAACGTCAGCCCCAGCAATGTAACTTTTTTTGCATGCAACATGACTCTGCGGTAACGCCCTCCCCCGTAAAGCTCATCCCCGACAATCGGAAATTCTATAGAGCGTAAGTGCGTTCGAATTTGGTGGGTTCTTCCTTCATGAATAATACATTTGACTTTACTTTTTTTACCCGAAACTTCTAAAGGATAGACCTCGGTTGTGGCACTTTTTCCACCCTGTCGTGCAATTTTTGAATAGGCTCGATTGTGTCGTTTTTCCGTTATTATAGGCTTGTTAATGCACACCTCTTCGGTAAATACCCCTTCAACCCAAGCTACATACTCTTTATAGACCTTCTTTTCTCTAAAAGCTGCTATTGCACGTTCTCGAAACAATTCATTTTTTACCAGCATCAGTACACCGCTCGTTTCACGATCCAAACGGTGCAGCAGACGTGTTCCTTCAAATTGACGCTCAATCTCATCCGAGTTTATAAATGCCGGCTTATCAACCACAATCAAATCATCATTTTCAAAGATCGGCACAATAGCTTCGATACGCTGTACGTTAAAGTGTGTTTTTTTATCCAGTGCTCCGCGTGCTATCATCACTTTTTTACTACCGACATAGACCAGACCTCTGTCTATAAGGGCTTTGGCTTGTGAATTTGAAAGTGACTCCTGCTGTGCTAAAAGTTTGTAGGCTTTCTCCGTGTTACTCGCTGCTACACGCGTTTTATCGCCTTCGTCATAATGATCGTTTAGCATACTGGAGTCTTCTTGTCGTGTATTACGTCGTGCCTTTTTGACACGTTCACGCTTGGCATCACTTGCAGCAAAAGCCTTGCTCTTTGCCTTTACTTTTGCCTCTTTTTTCTTATCTTCGGCACGCTTATATGCATACTCTTTTTTTTTATTTGCCATGATCTTTTCCTATAATATCTATTATTCTGTCCATATCGATGGTCTCGGTAATGTACGCCGCTCGCAGCTGCTCTGCTGCCAATAATGTCTTGTTGAGTTCATGCAGTTCACAAACAAAAATATTTTCAACATATTTAAACAGTTCCAACTGGTTAAAGTGGTGTTTTCCGGTAATAATTTTACAGCCGAAGGTTGCCGGTTCAAGCGGATTATGCCCGCCGATAGGAGCAAAAGCACCTCCTAAAATTGCAATGTCACTTATGGCGTATATGTTATTAAGCTCACCCATAGCATCAACAAGTACCATATCTGCGTCAAAATCATGATGTAGCGAAAAACGTTTACATGTCAATTGATACGTGTCACAGACACGTTGCATCAACGCCCACACCTTCTCAAAACGTTCCGGATGGCGCGGCACCACCAAGAGTCTGCTCTTACGCTCTTTTCGATAGGCGGCAAATTCGGAAAGAATCATGCCGTCTTCACCCTCATGCGTACTGGCAGCGACAATCGTCTCTATGTCCGACTTTTTATAGTGCCTTGTTGCTGTAATCTTTTGTGCCAGTTTAATATTGCCCACCACCTCAATATGACGTGCACCCAAAGCAGAAAAGCGCTTTTGGTCAATCTCACTTTGAACCAAAACAGTATCGACATAAGAAAATATCTTCCGATAGAACCATCGTAGTTTCAAATATTTTGGATAGCTGCGCTCCGATATCCGTGCATTAAGCAACACAACCTTTGCCCCTCGTGCCGATGCTATCGCAAAAAGCAGATACCAAAACTCTGCTTCCAAGACTACAAGCGTCTTCTGCTTACGAATCCAAAAGGGTAAAAAAATCTCAAAAGGCAAATAGCGTACTTCAGCGTTGTATGACTGCGATGCCTCGTAGCCCGTTTGTGTTGTCACCGTAATCGCTATCTCTCTATGCTTTAGACGCTCTAATAACGGTTTTAAAGCACGACTCTCTCCCAACGAACACACATGAAACCAGATTCCCTCCGTTGTAAAAGGAGGATTGTTACATAAAAAGAAGCGTGCCGGAATGGAGTGTCTGTATTTTTTTTTTAACGTAAGCAGTATCAACCAAGGCAGTGCCGCAATATACAAGAGCAGTGCCGCACCAAAATAGAGGAGACTAAAAGGCGTCATTAAGCCTCTTGCACTGCCTCGTCTTTATCCAGATAAAGAATACGTCCGCAATGAGGACACGTAGCAATCTCTTCACCTTTAATGACTTCAGCATAAATTTTATCGTTAATTCGCATAAAGCAACCCATACATGCCTGTTTTTTTACCGTTACTGCCGTGGTGTTTTTTGCCCAACGACGGATTTTCTGATAAAAAGAGAGTCCCTTTTGGTTCATGCTTGAAATAAGCTTCTCTTTTTTGGCAAATACTTTTGTGCGCTCAACATCAATAGCGGCAAGCTTTTCATCAAGATCCGCTTTAATGTCACTCAATCCGGATGCCAGTGCATCAAGTTTCTCTTTAAGAATACCGATGCTCTCCTCTTTGCTCGCAATAATACGTTCCAAGCGCTCAATCTCTTCATTGGCAAAGGTGATCTGCTCTTTTGCGATCTCCTCTTCGAGCTGCAGTGACTTCATCTCGCGCTCAGTCTTAATTTCGGCACTTTTTTTACTGTTATCTTCAAGTTTTGCCGAAAGTTCTGCAAGATGCAGCTCATTTTTTTGCTTTTTCAGCACCTCTTCTTTAATCTCTGCTTCGAGCGTCTCAATCTCTTTTGCGACCGTATCACTTGTGGCCAAGGCAGTCTCGTATTTATAGTTTGCCTCTTCTATTTGCGGTTCAAAAGCATCAATCTCTTTATCGACAATAGAGAGTTCAATGAGTTGTTCAAGGTGTTTGTTCATCTGTTTCCTTTTTGGAATTTCTATATCCAATGTATGTTACATATAGGTGAAGGGGTTTTTCGATGGCGAAATTATAACGCTTAATCCTAAATTAATCAAATATTTCTCTAAAATATCGCCAAAATAGCATTCACTCTCATAGTGCCCGATATCGATCATGCTCATTCCTATGGTTTTTGCTTCCATGGCATCATGGTATTTGATATCTCCGGTTAAAAAACATGTCGCATTAACTTCTTTGATAAGCGATGCACCCGAGCCGGTCGTCAAGGCCACCCGTGTCACGGTATCGTGACATCGGACTGCTTTCATACAGGGAAGTTTAAAAGCTTTTTGCACCTTGCGCACCAGTGTTTCAAATGTATCGTTAACATCCATGTAAGCTACAAAACCGTCACGTTCAACAATCCGGTAACCTAAAATTTCTTCTGCAACATAGGTATTTAGGTGTGTCTGGTCAAAGTTGGTATGCATAGCAATATTTGCAATATTTTTCTGAATCATCCGCTGCAGCAGTTTCGCCGGATACTCGTTAAAACGCAGCTGTTTTAAGCCGCCGAAAATAATGGGATGGTGCGTAATGACCAACGTATTGGCTTTTAAACGCTCTATAAGCTCTTCATCAACATCAATGCTCAAAACTACGGTGTCCACTTCTTGATCAAAATCACCAACGAGCAACCCCGAATTGTCCCACGCTTCTTGAAGTTCAAACGGAGAGAGTTCATCTAAAAACCGGTAAATATCTGCTATTTTCATTCACGTAACTTCTGCAACTCTTCAGCAGCCTCGTTGAAATCACTCTTAAGCTCCAGCGCTTTTTCATACATCGTAACGGCTTTCTCTTTCTCACCCGTCTGCACTAAAAGATTGGCAAAATTGTAGTAGGTAATCTCATATGTATCGTCAATTTCCAAAGCTCTTTCGTAATGCTGTCGTGCCTTCTCAAACTCGGAAGTACGACGATAAAGCGAAGCAATCGCATTATGGGTGACATCATCATTGTCGTCAATACGCAGTGACTGCGCATAGGTTTCAATAGCTGCTTTCAAATCACCGTTATGTGCCAGAACAAACCCCAGTTTATTTAAAATCTCCGTATTGTCCGGTGCTTTTGCATGTGCCTCTTGAAGCAGTGCGGCGGCACGTTTAAAGTCCTCTTCTTGAACCGCATCATCTGCTTTAGCCATCAGGGCTTCCGGATCAAACGACGAAAGAGAGTCCCGTGAAGGAGTCGGCTCCGGAGGATCTTCAAGTGTATTGATATGCTCATACACCTTATAGGCAAAAAATGCCGTCACGGCTAACATTAAAATTTGAAAAACTGACATGGACAACTTCCTAACACTTGATATAAAGTGATATAATAGCAGAATTTGAGAATAGGACAAATAGCCATGCGAGAATTGTTTGAAAAACTGGGACTGTTTTACTTAGGAAAAGATTATCAAACCGATGAACTAAGCCTGTATAAGAGTAAATATCTTACCACGCATGCTGCCATTATCGGGATGACCGGCAGTGGTAAGACCGGTCTGGGTATCGGGCTCATTGAAGAGGCCGCACTCGATAACATTCCGGCAATTATCATTGATCCTAAAGGCGATATGGGCAATTTGGCCCTGACCTTTCCATCAATGCGGCCCGATGATTTTCAGCCGTGGATCGATGCCACAGATGCCGCCAATAAAGGGTTAAGCATTGAAGCGATGGCAGCTCAGACTGCCGCCGTCTGGAACGAAGGCATTGCCTCGTACCATCAAGGTCTTGATCGGGTTGCCGCGTTACACAACGTACCGTTAAACATCTACACGCCCGGGAGCAGTGCCGGTCTGAGTATCAATATTTTAGGCAGTTTCAAAGCTCCTTCCGTCGAAGTTCTTGATGATCCCGATACTTTTAGTGCACTCATCAATGCGACCACTTCATCGCTACTCGCTTTGGTCAACATCAAAGCCGACTCACTAAGTTCCAAAGAGTTTTTGCTAGTATCAAATATTTTTAAGCATTTCTGGCTGCAGGGAGAAGATCTCTCTCTTGAAGCGCTTATCGGACATATCACCAATCCGCCGTTTCAAAAAATCGGGGTTCTCTCACTTAAGAGCTTCTATCCGCAGAGCAAACGCCTTGATCTTGCCATGCTGTTTAACAATGTGCTCTCATCCGTCTCATTTTCCTCATGGATTCAAGGTGAACCGCTCGATATTCAAAACCTACTCTACGATGCAAGCGGCAACGCCAAGATCACTATCTTTTCCATTGCCCATCTCAATGACTCGCAACGCATGTTTTTTGTCACACTCTTGCTAAACCGGTTTGTTGACTGGATGCGCTCACAACGTGGTGCATCCACACTGAAAGCCCTGCTCTATATGGATGAGATTTTCGGGTTTTTTCCCCCGTCGAAAAACCCGCCTTCGAAAGAACCGATGCTGCTTCTGCTTAAACAGGCACGCGCGTTTGGTGTAGGGGTGATTCTCTCGACACAAAATCCGGTAGATCTTGACTACAAAGGACTCTCCAACATCGGTACCTGGTTTATCGGAAAGCTGCAGACCCGACAAGACATTGCCAAAGTCATTGATGCGCTTACCGATAAAATCAAAGGCATGAGCAAACGTGACATTGCCGATATGATCGCTTCACTGAAAGGACGTACCTTTTTTCTTAAAAGCGCTCATGAAGACGAGGTACGCATTTTTCAAACACGCTGGGTACTCTCATACCTCAAAGGCCCAATGTCCAAACGTGATATTCGCTCTTTAATGGCCGCAAAAAAAACAGCATCACAGCCCGCAGCGCCGCAGCGCCTACGCGATAGCGTCACTGCAACGCCTACACGGCCTATTCTTAGTGAATCCATACCCCAATACTACAACGACACCTCTTTGCAAAACGAGACGCTGTTTTACCCTGCGCTTGCAGCAGAGGCCACGGTACGTTTCTTCAATCAGCGTCGCGGCATTGACACAATACACACCATTACATGTAAATTGGAACTCGATGAACACTCCGACGATATTGACTGGGAAGATTCTTATGAAACATCGTTTGACTTTGATCGGTTTACTACAAAAGTCTCCGCCTCCGCCATCTTTGCCCCACTGCCGGAGACACTGCTGAACATGAAAAACCTAAAACAGTATGAACGTTCTTTAAAAGAGTATTTGTACCACAACAAACGTCTAACACTATTTACATGTAAATCATTAAAATGCGACTCCAAACCGCATGAGTCACTGCGCGATTTTAAAGTACGACTGCGCGATCTGCTGAATGAGAAGAAGCTGCACGAAATCGAGACGCTTGAAACGCGCTATGCCAAAAAAAGTGCCACGTTGCAAAGACGCTTAGAGCGTGCGCTCGCCAAACTTGAAAAAGAAGAGTCGGACGTCAGCGCCAAAACGACCGATACCCTTTTAGCCGTCGGTATGGGAATATTCGGCGCGCTTTTCGGTAACAAAACGCTAAGCAGCGCTACCCTGCGCAAAGGAGCCCGTGCCATCAAAAGCGGTGGACGTATCTTAAAAGAGCGCAGCGATGTGAAAGCGGCAACACAAGCTATTGAAGGTATCGAAGAAGAGATTGCCGCCCTGCATGAAGAATTGGAGAGTAAAGTTGATCGACTCGAAGAGAAGTTCTCTCTTGAGAATCACCCCGTTGAGCCGTTACCGATCAAGCCGCGAAAAGCAGATGTTCATGTTCGCAAAGTCGCCCTGCTTTGGGAACGCTAGAAGGGGTCTTTACGTGGCAATTACGCTATAGGATACTATACGTTGTTTACCGGCATACCACGCATCCGATACCCTCATCCGTACCTTTTGAAGCAACTTCAAAGCTTTTGGTCGACTCTTCGCGACCAGCTTAAGATTGTATCGATGTTTGGTGGCCTCTATGACCAAGAGTGCTTGATCCGTGTCATCAAATTGCATGGCGAATGCTTCGGCCGCAGCTTTTGTTTGAAACGATCCTAAAATAATAACATGACCCTCAAGTGGAACAGACCGGCTGACGTTTGGTTGCACCGAATCGGTTTGATCTTCTTGCGTAAGAGCGGCTGGAGGTGCTGGAGGTGCTGGAGGCGTTGTAACGAGACGCTCTTTCGGCACCGCTTCATACTGCATCAGCCTTTCAATAAACGACTCTTTATTTACATGTAAATGTGCTGTATCTTCTGCTTGCTGTTGCAGCTTGGAACAACCGTACCGATCGGGTGAGAGCGGTGACGGACTATTTTGACAAAGATCATCACTGTCATCATAACCGTCACCGTCACTATCCAAGCGAAGCGGCAGGGTGTCACGCGCAATGCCGTCTTGCGCAATACCCACTTTGGCGTAGAGCGCATCGGTGTCACTCAATACGGTCTCAACCATTGTTCCCGTAACATCTAGAATTTTGTAGCGTGCCTGCAGCAACTCATAACTGCGTGCAATACGATCATGTTGTGCCTGCAACAGATCATTATGTGCTGTGATCAGATCAAGCAAATCAGCTTTTTTATGTCGGTACTCCTGCATATACAGACGGTAAGCCTCTTGCGCATAGGTTTCAAATTTTTCAAGATGTCGTAGCTGCTGCAACAGTGTCTCAACACGACTCCATGCCGTTTCACAACGCTCCATAATCTGCCGTTTTAGATGATTGCGGTATGCAACTTTTTGACTTAATTTACTAACGTGCTGTTGCTGCAAAGCACTGTCGGCACCACCGCGGTAGAGATTGTAAGAGAGTGTCACCATGGCACTAAAATCGTTGACATCACCGACAATCCCGTTACGGTTACTGTTGAACGCTTGGCGCACTATGGCATCTACTTTTGGATAATATGCTCCCTGAGTCTGCTTATAAGCCTCTTGAGCCGCATGAAACTCTGCATCGGCCACACGAACAAGTGGATTGTTTCGTATGGCAAGCTGCATGGCATCGGAGCGTGTCGCAGGAAGTTGTAAAATCTGCTTGGGTGCTTCAAGCGTCTGAGGGTCCACATTCCAACCCATAGATTTTTTAAGACCGTGCTGCGCCTTTTTATAACGCTCGCTTATAGCATAATAGTACGAACGTGCTTGTGCCAAGGAGGCCTCGCTTTTCTGCACCGAAGCATATCCTACGGCACCCGTTTGGTAACGTTTGCCAATCTCTTTTGCCATCACACGATTTTGTTCAATACTCTCGACACACATCTGTAACAATTCGCGATATTTTATGACATCAATATAGTTTTTCACCAGTTCATATGCCGTACTGTTGAGTCTATGTACATAACGGTAAGCAGCTGCTTTTAGATGTGCCTCTTCACTAGCGACACGATGGCTTGTTGCAAAACCGTTAAACAAATTCTGTCGCATCTCTATAGTTGTGTCATAGACCGTTTCAGTGCTTTTTTGAAATTGGGTATCGGCATTACTTATATCTTGAGAACCCACTCCGCCATACAGATCAATTCGAGGATAGTATTCTGATTTTGCCACATCTACCGCCTCCCGAGAAGCGTTGAAGTTATTGATGCGCTCTATTGTAGCAGGATCGTTCTCAAGTGACAGAACCAATGCCTCTTTGAGCGTTATAGCATAAAGTGCACTGGAGCACAACCATACTGCTCCAACAAAAAGAACTCTTTGTAACAACATATATTTTCCTTTATGCATCATTCATTTTTTTATTATACACATATATTGTTCTATTTTAAATATATTCGTTTTATAAAAGGGATAAAAACGTTACATCACTGTTGATTACCCCATCTTTGCTATAATTGCTTTCTAATACATTATGGTTGGAACAGATGATAAATTTAAAAGATCCTAAACTTTACAACAATCGTGAACTTTCGTGGTTACAATTCAATACCCGAGTCTTTCAACAGGCACAAAACGAATCGCTTCCGCTCCTTGAACGTCTCAAGTTTTTAGCCATCTACGGTACCAACTTGGATGAGTTCTACATGATCCGTGTCGCCGGTTTAAAAAAGCTTTTTAATGCCGGTGTTATTGTTTCGGGTCCTGACCGTCTCACACCCTTGCAACAACTCACCGATATTCGCGCCTACCTGCATCAAGAGATGCAGGTAGTTGAACACTGCATGAACGGCATTTTCAAAAAACTCGAAAAAGAGGGACTCTACCTAAAGTCGTACAGCAAGGTCTCGAGTGTACAAAAAGAACAGCTTAATACCTACTTTTATGAGCATATCTATCCGGTTATTGTTCCCATTGCCATTGACTCTACCCACCCGTTCCCGCATCTAAACAACCTGAGTTTTGGACTCATCGTCAAGCTCCAAGACAGCGACAACCCACAAGTTCAACGTTACGGAATTATTCGTATTCCCCGAGTTTTAAAACGTTTTATTGAACTCAATCACCACACTTACATTCCCATTGAAAGTGTGGTTTCAGAGCATGTTCACGACCTCTTTCCGGGTTATACGCTCATTAGTTTCACCTCTTTTAGAGTAACCCGTAACGCCGACATTACCATTGAAGAAGAAGAGGCCGATGACTTTATGGAAATTTTAGAAGAGGGGTTGAAGCTTCGTAAAAAAGGCGAAATGGTCCGGCTGGAACTGAGCCATGATGCCAATGACGATCTGCTTGACTTTTTTAATCGCCATACCAACATTGACCATGACGATATTTACCGGTTTCACACACTGCTTAATCTCGGCAGTCTGTGGCAGATTGTCGGTAATCGCAACTTTGCCCATTTGACCCTGCCCTCGTTTAAGCCCAAACTGCTGCCGCCTTTTGACGGTGATGACAATATCTATAGCATTATTGATAAAAAACCGGCACTGCTCTACCATCCGTATGAAAGTTTTGAACCTATTGTCAAACTGATCCAAACCGCCGCAAAAGATCGTGATGTCGTAGCCATTCGTATGACACTGTACCGATCAGGATCCAACTCTCCTATTGTCAAAGCACTTATGAGTGCTTCAGAGTCCGGCAAACAGGTAACGGTTATGGTCGAACTTAAAGCACGCTTCGACGAAGAGAACAATCTTGTTTGGGCCAAAGCTTTGGAAAATGCCGGAGCCCATGTCATTTACGGTATTAAAGGCTTTAAGGTTCATGCCAAAGCCGCTCTTATTACCCGCAAAGTTGACGGTAAGCTTAAGCAGTACGCCCACCTAGGAACCGGAAACTATAATCCTGATACGGCAAAAATATATACCGACTTAAGTTATCTGACCTCTGATCCTGCCATTACCAATGATCTGACCCGATTTTTTCACTTTCTTACCGGCTTTAGCAAAAAGGGTAAACTCAATGAGCTCTACATGGCACCGACGCAAATTAAACCAAAAGTACTCTCCTTAATTCAAAATGAAGCTGCAAAAGGTGAAGCGGGACATATTATTGCCAAGGTAAACTCTTTAGTCGATGAAGATGTCATTCGCGCTCTTTACAAAGCATCACAGGCCGGTGCAAAAATCGAACTTATTGTCCGTGGTATTTGCGGTCTTAAACCCGGTATTGAAGGAGTGAGTGAGAATATTCGTGTCATCTCCATCATTGGAAAATATCTTGAACATGCCCGTGTCTTTTATTTCAAACACGCCACACCCAAAATATTCTTCTCCAGTGCCGACTGGATGCCGCGAAATCTTATCCGTCGCATTGAGCTTTTTACCGGCATTACCGATGCAACAACAGCACAAAAAGCACTGGATATTCTCAAGCTTCAATGCTCAGACAACGTACTGGCATATGAACTCCAAAGTGACGGCAACTATCTAAAAGTTAAAAATGACAAAAGTAAAATTATTGACAGTCAGCGTCTCATGGAGTCGCACGCCAATAAAATTTACAAAGATCTTAAAAAACGTGAACCCAATTACATGCAACAGTTGGGGTCACGTCTGCTCAAGGAGAGTTAAAATGCTATACCCCTATAACAATACCGCACCTTCTCTACAACACAACGTCTGGATTGCTCCGTCTGCCGATGTCATCGGTGATGTTAGCATCGGCAATGATGTCGGTATCTGGTTTGGCTGCGTCGTACGCGGTGATGTTCACCGCATTCAGATTGGAGATCGCAGCAATATTCAAGATTTGAGCATGATTCATGTCACCCACTACAAAAAGGAAGATCGCAGCGACGGTCATCCGACTATTATCGGCAGTGACGTCACCGTCGGGCATCGGGTAATGCTGCACGGTTGCTGCATTGAAGATGCCTGCCTCATTGGTATGAGCGCTACCATTTTAGACGGCGCCGTCATTGGTAAAGAGTCTATTGTCGGTGCCGGCTCACTGGTAACCAAAAACAAAATATTCCCGCCGCGATCGCTTATTATGGGAAGCCCTGCTAAAGCGGTTCGTACACTGACCGATGAGGAAGTTGCCGAGCTCTATGCCTCGGCTATGCGCTACGTTGCCTTTAAAGAAAATTATAGACGTTAGTAAATTTACATGTAGGTTTGAAAGACCTTGAACGTATTTAGCGCAACAAAGCGGGGTCTTTATTCCCAAGAAACTCTCAACTTCCCGCCTCTTTCTTTGATTCTTGCCTCTGATCTGCTATACTTTACTTTAAAACTTGTTTAGTCTTGTTTCTATACGTTGTTTTAATCTTGACTTCTTTTGAAAAAAATGTGTACTTATGGAGAAAATGCTTGAATATAAAACAATATAACATTATTTTTTGTGATATAGAAGCCAATACAAAAACAAAAAATATTGATGATATAGGTCTCCTCTATAAAGGCAGGGAGTTAAAAACATCATCTCTTAAAGCAGCATCTTCTTTCATTGAACTTTGTTCTAGTACATATATGGCAGGTCATAACTTTATAGATTTTGATATAGAAATATTAAAAGAGACATCTCTTTATCAACATATAAAAGAGTACCACATTATAGATACCCTGCCACTCTCACTCCTTCTTTTCAATGAAAAAACAGTTCATAGTTTGCCGAAAAACTATAAGAATGAAGATGACTTTAAAAATGATCCTGTAGAAGATTCTAAAATCACCTTGAAACTGTTCATGAAACTAGAAGAGCGGTTTTTAAATTTACATGTAAATATTCAAAATATTTTCTATTCACTTTTAAAAGATGAAGTTTATTTTTATGCTTTTTTTTCATATCTAAGACAAAGCATCAACCTAATAGATTTATCTAAAAATCACTTATATGAGTTGATAATTCAACATCATAAAAATCTCATTGTAAACTATGATTATCTCGAAGAAGTTATAAAAAACAATCCTATTGAGCTGTCTTATATTTTAGCTATTTTGACACCACATATCGAGATCAAATCACATCCACCAAAAATTCTGTTTTCTTATCCTAATATTGTAGAAATACAAAAAAAACTATGTTTTGACTTGATTGATGCCAATGAGAAACTAAGTGATTTTTCAAAAGATATTTTTGGCTTTGGAACCTTTAGAGATTTCCCTAGACTCAATACCGGATTATTTGATGATCCAACCATTTCACAACGGGAAATTATAGAAGCTTCTCTTAGAGACGAATCCTTTCTAACTGTTTTACCGACCGGAGGAGGAAAAACTTTTACTTTTTGGTTGCCAGCAGTATATAAAGCTTCAAAATATAAAGCACTTACGGTTGTTATATCACCACTACAAGCACTTATAGAAGACCACATTAAAAGTTTCAATGCTAACGTAGCAAATTTTAAAGCGGTTGCAATAAGTGGATTTTTAAGTCCACTAGAAAGAAATGAAGCAATAGAACATGTAGTAAATGGCGAAGCGGACATTCTCTACATCGCTCCCGAGTCATTGCGTTCAAATTTAATTTTTGGTATTTTAAAAAATAGGTTGATTGAACGTTTTGTCATTGATGAAGCACATTGTTTATCAACATGGGGAAATGATTTTAGACAAGATTACTATTATATTTGTGAATATATTAAAGAACTTTTAAAGGAAAAAACATTTCAAAAGTCTATACCCATTTCATGTTTTACTGCAACAGCTAAACCCAGCGTAATTGAAGATATTAAAAAGTATTTTTTAGATGGCTTAAATATCAAATTAGATGAATATTTAGCTGTTCCGGAGAGAAAAAATTTAACCTATAAGTCAATTCCAATACATTCGAAAAATAAATATAAAGAACTTTTACGAATAATCAATGAGAATAAAGGTTCAACCTTAGTTTATATCCCCTCTTCAACAAAGAATTGTGATAAGGTAGCTGAAAAATTGCGACTAGATACTGAAAAAAATGTTAAATCATTTCATTCCAAAATCGAATCCCAAGAAAAAATGACAATACTTAAAGACTATATCGAAGATAAAATAGATATTATTGTTGCCACAACTGCTTTTGGAATGGGTGTAGATAAAGCCAATATCACTAATGTTATTCACTATGAGGTTTCAGATTCATTAGAAAGCTACGCTCAAGAAGCAGGTCGTGGTGCAAGAGATAAGAAACTTAATGCTTATTGTCCAATTCTTTTTGATGAAAATGATTTAGATAAACACTTTATCGCATTAAATCGCTCAAAACTGACAGCAAGTGAAATAAACTCAATTTTTAGAGTTATCAAAAAATCTAAGAGCGAGATTATCAATAAAACTACTTTTGAATTAGCGCAAGAGGCAGGTTGGGATGTAGAAGACAGTTCAATAGACTATACCACAAAAGTCAAAACAGCTCTTTTGGAGCTTGAACGCGAAGGTTACATAAGCAGAAAAAGAAATAAAACCAATTTTTTTGCAGACTCGATTGCTACACAAGCAATGACAAAACTTCATGAACAATTACAAATCTTAAATTATGAAGAAAATGAAAAAGAAAAATTGATCTTAGTCTTGCAAACAATTCTTGGAAGGGGCAAAGTTAGTTCAGTTCAGGTAGATGAGTTGGCTTATCTACTTGGCTATGAAAAACATGATATATCACTTGCTATTAATCAACTTAAAGAAATGGATATTTTAGGAGATAGTAAAGATTTAAGTTTGGAAATAAACAAAAAATCCCTTGAACAATTTAGAGACATACAAAAAATAGAACTATACCTATTTGAATACTTAAAATCTGTTATGGGAACACATGTCAAGATGAGAGAGTTAAATGAATATTTACACTCCAAGCATGCTGTTCACAATAACCAAATTGCTCTGATAAAGACTATCATTAAGGATTGGAGAGATAAATCAAATTTTTTATTTAGAAGAATTAATAGAGAACAGGATTTATGGTACTTTCAATTTTTACATATAGAGAATATTAAAAATACAATACATACAAAACACACCGTTGCACTCAGCATTTTAGCACAATTTTCAAAAGAGTTAACATCAAACAAAAAAGAAAAGATTGTATTTTCACTCAAAACGCTTCACGAGCAGTTAAATAAAACGGCTAGCATAAAAGAGATAGACAAAACGCTACTCTACTTACATCATTTAAATGTTCTAGAATTATTGCATGGTAGATTTATCAGTTATTCGCCCATGAATATACATGTAGAAAAAAAATCAGCCTTAAAAAGAAAATATACAGAATATAAAAATAGACTTGAGGCCCACTATAAAATTAAAATAGAGTCAATCCATATTATGGGAGAGTATGCTAAAAAATTACAAGAAGATGATTATAAAGCAATACTTTTTTTAAAAGACTATTTTACACTTCCTTATGACAAGTTTAAAAAACAATATAAGCTTCTGAAAAAACAGATTTCTCGACCTATTACACAAAAGAGATTTAATAAAATTTTTGAAAAAATGTCAGATGAACAAAAAAAGATTATTGACGATAAAAATACTAAAGCTATGATGGTGCTTGCAGGTCCGGGAAGTGGAAAAACAAAAATTCTTGTGCACAAAATTGCCTCACTACTCTTAACCGAAGACGTAAAACCTGAGCAGTTTATGATGCTTACTTTTTCAAAAAGTGCAAAATGGGAGTTCAAAACCAGACTCAATAACTTAATTGGGGCACTGTCCTATGATATTGAGATTCAAACCTTTCACTCTTATGCATTAAAGCTTATTGCAAGAATGTCAAAAAAAAATGATGATATTTTAGAACGAGCTATAGAAAAAGCTACCAAATCAATCAATAATGGCGAAGTAAATTTACCCTACATAACTGTTTTGGTTTTAGATGAATTTCAAGATATCAACGAAAAAAGTTTTGAATTTGTAAAAGCAATTTACAATACTAATAACAAAGAATTGAAAATTATAGCAGTCGGTGATGATGACCAATGCATTATGACCCATATCGGTGCAGATATTAATTTTATTGATAGATTTGAAAAAGAATTTGGGAAAAACGATGAAGATGAAAACCTTTTCAAGCAGTATGAACTTTTGTGTAATTTCAGAAGTCATAAAAATATTGTAGAGTATTCAAATGCTTTTGCATCAACTCTTACATGTAGATATAAGCATAATCCTCTGTACGCTAATACATCAGAAAATGGGACCGTTAATATTTATAGTTATCCCAATGCTTCAAGCTTAATAACTCCTCTGATTCAACTCATAAAACAAGAAAAAGCATTATGTAATATTGCTATTTTAGCTTTTACAAATGCTGAAGTAATGCAGATTTTTTCTCTTCTACAAGAAAACAATATTAAATCAAAATATCTTATTGAAAGAGAAAGATTCGAGCTAAAAAACATTATAGAGTTAGTTGAATTTAATAGAATTTTAAATAGTTTTTTATTAGACGAAAACTCTTATAAAGAAAACTATTTTGAAAAAGCGTTACAAGCAATAGAGCACCAATATAAAAGCTCAACTAATATTAAACTTCTTTATAAAATTGTTGACAGATTTATACAAGAAAGTGATGAATATTATGTTTCTCAATGGCTTTCATATTTGGAAGAAATCAAATTGGAAGATTTTGAAAATTATCGAAAAAATATTGTAATATCAACAATTCATAAATCAAAAGGCATGGAGTTTGATAAAGTATTTTTACTCGTTAACCACAACCCAAATGATGATGAAACAAAGAGGTTATATTATGTCGGTATGACTAGAGCAAAATATGAGCTTTCACTCTTAAGAATAGGACGAGACTTACCTCGAAAAAAAGAGTATGTAGCCTATATACTTGATGAAACTTTTTATAAACATGAACATAAAATTTTTACTCATATTATGAGTTTATCGGACATAAACCTTAGCTTTAATGTAGATAAATTTAGTAAAAATGACAGTTTTTTTGCAGGTACAAAAGTAAATATAGAAAAAAGACCTCAATTCAAAAACCTGTGTATTATTTATGAAAATAGAGTAATCGCAACTTTATCAGCTTCTTTTCAAGCAGTTTTAAATGAGAAATTCAATATGGGCTATATTACAGATACTGTTGTAATAGAATATGTTGTTGTTTGGTTCGATCGAGAAAACAGATCTTTGAAACACCCATTATGTAAAATACGACTCAAAAAAACAACTATATAATCCAACCGCCGCCTAAAACTTTATTGCCCTCGTAAAACACGGCGGCCTGACCTGAAGCCACACCGTAAACCGGTTCTTTGAGTTCAACACGGGCATGATCACCATCGATTTTTACGCTACACGGTACTGAACGGCTTCGATATCGTAATTTCACCGTCGCCTCAAAATCGGTGCGCGCGTCAAACATATTTAAGTGCGCCAGTGTGACGTTTCGTGTATCGAGTTCTTCTCGTTTTCCAACCACGATTTGATTGGTCTGCGGCAAAATTTTCAATACATAATGCGGGTCATGTGCGCCGTGTACCGTAAAGCCTTTACGCTTGCCGATGGTATAGTGCATGTATCCTTTATGCGTACCGACAATATTACCCTTTGTGTCGAGTACATCACCTACTTCATCAACAGTGACATGCTCTTTAAGAATGTCGGTATAGGTTGTCTCCACAAAACAGATCTCACTCGATTCGGCTTGTGATGCAAAACTCTCTAGCCCTTCAATAGAGGCAGCCAACGCTTTAATGTCACTCTTTTTTCGCTCACCCAGTGGAAAAATAAGCCGCGGAACAATGGCTTTATCAATGTAAAAAAGAAAATAACTCTGATCTTTGCTGTCATCTTCAGCTTGCATAAGATATGTTCCATCATGGCGCAGATAGTGCCCTGTTGCCAAAAAATCAGCACCGATACTGTCGGCAAATTCCATCATAGCACCAAACTTGAGGTTTCGATTGCACAATGCACAGGGGTTGGGTGTTCGTCCCTCTTTGTATGTCTCTATAAACGGGAAAAATACATTGTCGTCAAAACGCTTTTGCAAATCGAGTACATGTAATTTTATATGAAGCTGTGCCGCTGCTTTTTGGGCACGTTTGAGGTGAATCTCATGATACCCTGGGCTATTATGAAGCTTCATATAAACTCCCTCTACCCTGTAGCCATCATCTTTTAAAAGTTTTGCAGAGATGGTTGAATCCACTCCGCCGCTCATTCCTACCAGTACTTTACTACTCATGACACTCTCTTTTCTCATAAAAACATTGCAAGGTTTTAAAGTATTGTGTCTGTTCCAGTCCATCGGCTTTCAGTGCTTCGAGTTGTTCTTTTAACGATCTTTCGATCTCTTGAACGATATCGTCAAAATTATCCGTCAGGGTAATGAGTGCCATATCATCCTCGTCAATCATGGCGTGATGCAAAAGAGAAGAGCGAATAAATTCCATCAGCGGCGCATAATAGGTCACTCCGACTAAAAACAGCCTCACGCCGGTAACTTTCTTGGTCTGAATAAGCGTCAATGCTTCAAAAAGTTCATCGAGCGTTCCGAAACCTCCGGGAAAAATCACATATGCCATAGAGTACTTGACCAACATCACCTTTCGGGAAAAAAAGTAATCGAACGTACACTCTTTCGTGGTATAGGGGTTAGGGTGCTGTTCACGGGGTAAGTCGATATTGAGACCGACTGAATCTACCTGACCATTATACTCAAATGCACCTTTATTGGCAGCCTCCATAATACCCGGACCGCCGCCGGTTATAATACTAAAACCTCGTGACGCAAGTATACCAGACAGACGTAAAGCATCTTGATAATATTTACTGTTTTTGTCAGCTTTTGCACCCCCAAAAATAGTGACAGAGGGACCAAGATCTTCGAGCTCTTCAAAACCTTGAACAAAGTCGGCAATAACTTTAAAGACACTCCATACATCAGCCGATTTAATATCTTTGGCATAACGTTTGGAAAGTTGGTGCTGCAGGCTTTTACGACGCTCTTTCATCAGTGGCGGCTTTAGGGTTTAAGCTGATTGAGCCGCTCACGTCGCGTGCCGATAGTGGTAATTTGAATACCGAAATTGCCATCGACAATAACAACTTCTCCCTGCGCAATCACCCGGTCATCAACTAAAATATCGAGTGGATCGTTTGCGAGTTGGTTCAGTTCAATAACAGAACCGATATCCATACTCAAGACATCTTTAAGCAGCATCTTTTTTTGACCGATGCGTACCCGAACCGGCAGTTTCACGTCCATAATCAAAGAGATATTACGCATCTCATTCTCATCGAGGTTACTTGCCTCAGCGGCTTGAAGCGGCTCCTCTAATGCAGGTGTCGTCGGATTGGCTGTCTCGGTGTCCGCTGCACGTTGTTCTGTTTTATCAAAAAGATTTAAAAGATTGTCATCAACCAACAGCATCATCAATGAGTCAATCATACCGAGTTTAAAGTTGTAAACATACATTTTGCTAAATGCTTCAACATTCACTTCCGAACTCTCATCAACATACGCAATAGAATCCACTTTAAGCGCAACGACCGGTAACTCTTTTTGTGATGAGAGCGCCGTTGAAATGGCACCGACAATATTGGAGACAATCTCTTTGGTCGCATCCAAATCTTCGTCGTCCATATCGGCTTTGGCTTCACCCTCTCCTCCTAACATCAAATCGCCCAGTGCCGTTGCCAGACTGGGAGGCATAACAACAATAGCTTTGGCATCTACATCGCCTTCAACTGCTACTGTCGTAATGGAAGTGGGAGGTATAATATTAGAGACAATCGAGACATTTTCTTGCTCTTTTAACGTGACCTCCGGTGCTTGTCCCGTCAAGCCCTCTATTGTTGCTATGGTCTCACTTTCAAATAGCTTTAAAAAGTCATTCATCATGTTCTTCAACCTCTTCTTCGCTGGTATCGTCTTCTATAAAATCTTTCACTCCTGAAATCGTCTCAAACCGTGCCTCTTCAAAACTTTTTAACGCCCGTTTGACTGCATCTTTTTCCGTATCAATAATTTCAGTAATTAAAATTGATTTTCGGAACCTTCGCAATCCGATCTCCCCTTTAAAGCGATCTTTGCCATCAACTTTTAACGTCACAATATCGTCTCCGGCACTGTCAAGCCGAATAACATCATTGCAATTTAGCTCTAAAATACTCCCCAACGAGAGTTCTGCCTCACCCAAATCGGCTTCTACCGTTACCTGCGCACCCCCCAAAAGTACTTTAAGCTCCTGATTGCGACTCTTTTTGGAACTGGTCTCATTGAGCATCAAGTCACGGTTTGCAAGCTTGGGTAATACCGGTTCCAATGCAATAACCGGATAGCAGATATTCATCATGCCCGAGCTGTGCCCGATAATAATCTCCATAACTACCATAACAACAATCTCATTTTGCGCCACAATCTGTACAACATTGGGACTGGACTCTTTGGATTCTATTGCAGGGTATATCTCACTTGCAGGCTGCCATGCCGCTTTGAGCGTATTCATCATCACCCGTAAAATGGTCTCAAAAAGGCTGAGTTCAATATCGGAAAATTCACGCGTTGATTCAAAGGGCTCCCCTTTTCCACCAAGCAAACGATCTAGCATCGGGAAAGCAATAGAAGGATTAATCTCTAAAACACCGTTCCCCTCCAAGGGTTTTACCGAAAACACATTAAAACTTGTCGGATTCGGCAATGACATCAAAAATTCCCCGTAGGTCATCTGATCAACCGAGTGAAGCTGAATCTCTACAATAGAACGCATGATGGCTGAAATTTGTGAAGAGAGCGAACGTGCCATCTTGTCGTGAATCCCACGAAATGCCCGCAACTGCTCTTTGGAGACACGATTGGGACGTTTAAAGTCATACAACGTAATTTGGCGTTGTGGAAACAGTGACTCTTCACTGACCTCTAGAGCATCATCTCCTTCGTCATCAACAACATCAAGCAGTGCATCAATCTCTTCTTGAGAGAGAATATCAGCCATGGTCTTCTCCCATCTCGGTTTTTATTTTCCGAATGACCGATTTATGAATTTGCGAGATTCGCGACTCCGTAATGTTTAAAATACCGCTAATCTCTTTAAGGGTCAACTCTTCAAAATAGTAAAGCTGAATAATGAGCTGCTCGCGCTCACTGTACTCACTCAAAACCGATTTTATAACATCAATAAGCTCATCACGCTCTACTTTTTCTAATGCGGCACCGCCGTCACCCACCTGAAGCTGATCGTCTAGGGGCATCACCGTATAGATCTCTGAAGCAATGCGCGCATCATTGATTTTATCAATATCTTCACCTAGTATTTCGGCCAACTCTTCATTGCTCGGTTCCGTATTGTGTGTCACCAAATGAATTTCAATAGCCCGATTAATTGCTTTAATAAGCTTGCGATTGGCACGACTCACAACATCGAGCGTACGCAGATAGTCCAGCATAGAGCCGTAAACCCGTGTTTTGGCATAGCCCCAAAAAGAGTCATTTTGACTCTCATCATACCGGCGCGACAACTTAACCAGCTCTTCAGTTCCAATGGCCGAAAGGTCCATATAATCCACCGAACTCGGCAAGCGCTCTTTCAATCGAAATGCCATAGCACGCACTGCAGGAAGGTAGTCAAGTGCAAGCTGATCTTCTCGGTGTTTCAACTCTTGTACATACGGATTGGTAGCGGTCATCATGCTGCTTTCTCCGTTGTTTCCGTAGCCGAAGCACTAATGATATTCTGAGTGCCGCTCATGTCGTATTCTTGGTCTATGAGTATTTCACGTTTTTCAATTTCACGAATAAAGTGATCAAGTTCACGTTCGTGACCGGCTTTGGGAAAATAGCTTTTTTTTGCAACATAGGTGCGGTAATACATGGCAATAATAATGTGCGAAAACAGATAAAAAAAGATGGTAATCAATAAGGTATAGGTTAAAATATCTGTCGCACTTTGTGCCTTCAATACAGCAAAAGCAAGCCCTAAAAAAAAGCCTTGTACTGTTAGAAAAGCGACGAAATTGTTACCTCTCATTTACCAACCTTTTTTTTAAAAATGCTTTAAAAGCCGCTTAAATAAGCCGCTGAGTCCACTATCTTGCGACTCTACAAGCACATTACGTTCCATTTTTTCAATCACATTATTGGCAATGGCTTCAAGATCACGCACACTCAATGATGTCGGATACTCTTTACAAAAAAGCGCACGCTGCTTCACCGAGAGTGCCACTTTCGGGTCTTGGGTAATCTTGCCCATGAGATGTAAGCGTAATTGCGATCCGATATTTGCCAACGCCACTTTTTGAATCTTGCTAAATACTCCCACGGCCTCCTTCTCGTTACGAACCTGATTCATAATAACATGAATCTCATCTCGCAGTTTTGCCGTAACTTTAATGGTCGCATACGCATCGGTAATAGCAGCCGGATCGGGAATGGTCACCACAACCACATCGTCAGCTGCTTGCAAAAAAAGCTGAATATGCTCTCCAATACCTGCTCCGGTGTCAATAATCATAATATCCAAGTCATCTAACGCCGACGCATCTTGCATAAAACGTTCGAACATATTGGCATCGGCATACTGCAAAATCTCCTGACCGCTCTCACCGGGAATAAGCACCAAGTTCTCATTAATTGGAATTAAAATATCTGAAACATTGGCCTCTCCTTTAAGAACATGCAGCATGTTTTTTCGTATTTTGACATTAAACATCACATCAAGGTTAGCCAAACCGATGTCGGCATCGAAAATACCGACTTTCAGACCGTTTTGAGAGAGTATATACGCCAAATTGGAACTAATGGTGCTTTTACCTACACCGCCTTTACCGCTGGTTATGGCTAAAAAACGTGTCTTTTTCGCACTCTTTTGTTGTTGCTGGGAAACCAACTCTTCAAGTTTTGCTGCCTGGTGGTTCATCATGACATTCGACTCCGATCAAAACCGTGCAAGAGGCATTCAATGAGCATTTCGCTTTTGGCAATGACTAAATCTTCCGGAACTTCTTGCCCGATAGAGAAATAACTGATCGGTTTTTTCGTCTCATAGACAAGCGAAAAAATATTACCAAAACCCCGCGTTTCATCAAGCTTTGTAAACATCACCGTATCGACACCCAATGTTGCAAAATTGTCGTATGTCGCTTGCATATCATCATATTTAATGGAACTGGGCAAGACCAGAATTACATCAATATTAAACTCCGTATCGTTTGCTTTGAGACACTCATAAATTTTTTCAATTTTATGTTTGTCATACGGAGACGATCCCATGGTATCAATTAAAATATAGTCGCAATAATGCAGTGACTCCAGAGCATTGGCAAACTCAGGAGGATCGACCACGGTCTCAATACCGAGTTTCATCATCCGCGCATATTGCATCAGCTGCTCCACCGCACCGATACGGTAGGTATCTAAGACAACCAGCCCAACCTTGTAGTTTTTTTCCATCAGGTATGAATAGCGTGCGGCAAGTTTTGCAATTGACGTTGTTTTTCCCACCCCTGTAGGTCCAACCAACATCATCACTTTTTTGCTTCGATTATTAGGAACACTCTCCAAACGTACCGGAACCATCTTCCGCAGCAGCGTTTGAAAGTAACGTTTGACACTTTGGGAGTTTTCACGCATTTTGCTTGGCATATGCTCTAAGGAGAGCCGCATAATTTCATCGAGATGTTCTTGTTTCATACCGCTTTGCAACGACAGTTTGTAAATTTCGGCAAACTCAGAAGGAATACTCACTGCCATATGCGGTGATTTCTCCTCCCAAAACATGTGTTGAATCAGTTGCACTTTATCGGTAAGTTTCGATATTTCGTCTTTAATCAGCTTAATGTCGTGCGCGCTCTCTTTAGGCTCTTGGGCATCTGCTCCTTCAGTTACTTCAGCAATTTGCGAAATCTGCTTAGCCGCTTCAGAGATATTAAACAGTACGTCATTGCTCTTTTTCTGCAATGGTGTCTCTCTGTTCGGAGCAGCTTGATGTTGCCGTTTTTTAGGCTTGTAGAGATGCTCTTCAATCCCAACGACAATTTCGTACAGAGCACTCTTTCCCAAAGACTTTTTTTGAAGTTCCCGTGTCTCAATCAGCATAGCCTCTTCACCGACATCTTCTTGGGCCCGACGCAATGCTTCAGCCGGTGTAGCACCGCTAAACGTTAAAATTTTCATCGGCATCTTCCCAGCAGACTCAGTGGAATCAGCACACTTGCACGTTCCTGCCAACAGGGATGAGGCAGCGTCAGGTGCCGACTTTTTATTTGCAACGCATCAAAAAATATCATATCAATATCGAGCGTGCGCGGTGCATTGGGAAAGCTTCGACGTCTGCCGAACTTCTGTTCTACATGTAAAATATAACGTAAAAGTTGTTGCGGTGTCATTGATGTAGAAACCTCCAAAACCGAATTTAAAAAATCCTCCTGCGCCTTAAAACCGAAAGGAGGGTTTTGTAAAATCGGAGCCGTTTGCAATACTTCCACCCGATGATCTCGTTGTAAAAAGAGCACTAAACGATGGAACCTGCGCGCTACATCACCGATATTGCCTCCAATTCCAAGGGTAACGCGGTGACGGTATTTCTTTCTTGCTTTAAAGCGTTTAGGAAAGTTTCTGTTAACATAGAGCGTTAACTCCGAGCTAACAGCACGCTTTAACGCCATGCCTATGCCTGAGCTTCTGTTTGTTGTTGTGCCTGCATCTCTTTAGCCGCTTTTACTTCATTGAGTATCTGCGTCATACCGATCATCGCCAGGTGATACCCAAAGGGTCCGAATCCGACAATAGATGATGCACATACCGGTGCAATCATATTGGTCTGACGAAACGTTTCACGGCGGTGAATGTTGCTAATGTGTACTTCAACCGTCGGTACGTTGACCGCAGCAATAGCATCACGAATCGCAATGGACGTATGCGTGTATGCTGCCGCATTAATAATAATACCGTCCGCTTCACCGTAACACTCTTGAATACGATCTACAATTTCACCCTCCAGGTTGCTTTGAAAAAATTCAATCTCCATACCGTTTTGTGTTGCAAACTCTTTCATCTGTGCATGAATCTGCTCTAACTTCATTGGACCGTAAATCTGCTGCTCTCGAACACCGAGCATATTTAAGTTTGGACCTTGGATGACTGCTATTTTCATTCTTAACCTTTGTGTTGTTTGTTTTTGCTTATGGAATATAAACTTTTAAAGTATTTATTATACAATGTAAAGCATAATTTATTTTAAATTCCACTACAAAATAGGTAAGATATTTGAAAATAATCACTCCGGCATATATTTTAACACCGACCGAACTTAAAAAAGGGTTGAGTGTTGCCTTTGATCGCACTATTAAAGCCATTGATACGGCGGAACATCTTTACAAACAGTTTCCAAAAGCGGAGCGCATACCGTGTAAACCAAACTCTTTGCTGATGCCCGGACTGATCAATGCACATGTACATCTGGAGTTTAGTGCCAACAAAACAGCGTTGCAGTACGGCGATTTCGTACCGTGGCTGCACAGTGTCATTGAACATCGTGATGACTTAATGCAACAGTGCGATCAGACACGCATGCATGATGCCGTTATGATGATGCTCCATTCGGGCATTACCACGTTTGGAGCCGTCAGCTCTTACGGACTCGACCTTGAAGTTGCAGCCAACGCGCCTCAAAACGTCATTTTTTTTAATGAGCTTATCGGCTCTCAGGCCAATATGGCCGATGCCCTTTTTAGTGATTTTCTTGCCCGTTTGGATGCCTCAAAATCGCTTCAACGTGAGGGGTTCTACCCTGCCGTTGCCATTCACTCTCCCTACTCGGTTCACCCCATACTTATTAAAAAAGCATTGCAACGGGTTCACAACGAATCTCTTCGTTTAAGTGCCCATTTTATGGAAAGTAGCAGTGAACGGGAGTGGTTGGACTCAAACCAAGGCCGTTTCAAAAAGTTTTTTAAAGACTTTTTAAACCAGTCACACGCACTCTGCAACGCCAATGAATTTCTCGTTCTTTTTGAAAAAACACCCACGCTCATGACACATGTCGTGCATGCCGACACGTGTGAGCTTGAGCAACTTGCCAAAGCATCTCATACCGTCATTCACTGTCCCGTTTCCAATCGCCTCTTGGGTTCAGGCGCTATCAATCTCGATGATCTCGAGCAACACGGTATTAACTGGATTACGGCAACAGACGGGTTAAGTTCAAACTATACGCTCAATCTCTTTGAGGAGATGAAAGCGGCGCTGTTTATGCACGCTGATACCCCCTTGCTGCCGCTTGCCAAACGTTTACTCGAGAGTGTGACGCTCAATGCCGCTAAAGCGCTGCATCTTAACAGCGGTGCTATCGACATCGGAAAAGATGCCGATATGCTACTGCTAGAACTTGACAGTGCCCCTACCGAGCAGATTGCACTGCATCTCATATTGCAACATTACCCTATCAGCTCAATTTTTATTCACGGAACAAAGGTCAACTAAATGGAACGCATTAAAAGATTATTTTCTCCTCTAACTGCAACACTCAGGTTTATTCAAGAGCATTTTAAAGCGATGCTCTTTTTGCTGCTTCTTTTTCTCATTTTCATGCCTGCGAGCGAAGAGTCGTTTGTACCCAACAATTTACAAAAAATTTCACTCATCGGTCCCATTATGGAAGTCAGTAATGTGGTCGAAGAGATTGACGCTGCCGCACAGAACAAACACATTAAAGGGGTTTTGTTTGTTGTGGACTCTCCCGGAGGTGCCGTAGCACCTTCTATTGAAGTTGCTTATGCCGTCAAACGCCTCAGTGCGCTCAAGCCGGTTGTTGTATATGCGCAGGGAATGTTGGCAAGCGGGGGCTACTATGCCTCCGTTTACGCTCATGAAATTGTCGCCAATCCCGGTGCTATGGTCGGGTCTATCGGTGTCATCATGCAGGGTGCCGATGTCAGTGCGCTCATGGAGAAGGTCGGTATTAAAACACAAGTGGTTAAAGCGGGAAAATACAAGCAGGTCGGTACACCCGATCGCGAATGGACAAGTTATGAAAAAAATGAGCTTCATAAAGTCATTCAGGGAACCTATGATCTTTTTGTTCACGATGTTGCCGCAGGACGCGACCTGAATATAAGCGACAAAGATCACTTTGCCAATGCCCATATTTTTACAGCACAACAGGCACAAAAAGTAGGACTTGTCGATACGCTCGGTGTCATGCATGATGCAAAGCTTCGGGTCAAAGCATTAAGCAAGGTTTCTGAAGCACGCTGGAATCAAGAAGACAGATTTGACAAGTTCCTCAAACAGTTTGCGGTAGAAAGCGCCTCATTGCTTCATACCTATTTTCCACACATCACCTTACGTTAAAAGCGCAGACTACTTTCCGTATCTGCCTTTTTTTGCATTGGGATCGGCATTTTTATATTTGTCGTAAGCCTTGTCAAGGTCATGGTAAGAGCGGTCCCATCGCTTGGTATGACAGCTTTGACACATGCGCTTGAGACGTTTTGGTTTATCGGTTCCGGCAAGAAAACCGCCGTGTTTTTTTGCTTTAATGCGCTGAATATGTACATTTCCCGGACCGTGACACCCTTCGCACTGCACATTAGCCAGACGCGGGGTACTCTCCATATTGACAAAACCCGTCTCGACACCAAAACCCGTTGCATGACATAACAAGCAGCGAGGATTCTCTTCATGTCCGCTGGCTACTAAAGCATTCATGGCAAAATCGTGAGGATCTTTTTTTCGTCCTAAAAAGAATTTTCGATGGCACAATCGGCATTTTGTATTGCCGACATAGCGATAGTCGCCGGAGCCGATCGCTTGATTAAAAGCTTTCTCACCCAGCGTTTTTTTAAGAGGCACTTCTGCCATAGAATCAGAGAGCTCTGCGGCAATACGCGCGTCTTGAGCTGATAAGGTCACAGCAAAAAACAGCATCATACCTACTGCTTGAAGCATTGAAATCAAAGAACTGACCCTAACGTGACATCCATTCATACTATTTTAAGACCCTTGTGATTTTTTAGTACTATCATAACATAAACTTAACTTATCTTTTCTAAAAATCTCTACTTTATTAACAGTTTTATATAAATTCTCTTTAAAAAGTATATTTTTTATTATTTTTTATTGGAAATTCAACTGTTACGTTTTTCTAATATATGCAGATACTCTATGGTACTGCGCTCCTCTTTTTTACGCCCAAAACATTTGTGTTCTGTTGCAACGACACGGTATGTTCCGTAAGGTTTCATCATTGTTTCTATCTCGTTCGACGACAAAATACCATCACTGTTGTAGCTCATGACAAGGTACCGAAATGCCGCTTTTTGAACCAGATGCTCCAGTGCCGACGCGGCATCGCGTTTTTTGCAAAATACGGAACGATAATAGTCTCTGCGTCCGGTTTTTCCTTGCGGTTGAAACGTATCGTAGTGCGCAATCGTATTTAAGAGATGGTAGTCAGCACCGTACTGACGCACATTGTAAGGTGGGTCAAGATACAAAATATCGCCTGAGATTCTTGTAATCAGTTCGGATGCATTCTGGTGATACACACAATGATCTTGTACCGACAGCTCATAAGGCATCGGCTCTAATACAATGGGTTTTTTTGCTTGATGTTTTAAAGTTTTCAAATATGCACCGTATACCGAAGCGGTATTGGCCACCTTATCACAACTTTGAATCAGTGATGCCAAGAGATAAAAAAAACAATTTTCGTCAATACGCTGTTCATCATAATACTGTCCGATTTTTTGACGCATGGCATCAATTTTACGACCGTTGTCAGCACTGAAATATTCACGGGTATTGTCACGGTGTTTACAATAGTGTTGAAAAACAAACCCTTCGGTTCCTTCCAAGGCGTTGAGTTCTTCAAAAAGGTCTTCTGCATAGAGCGGTGTCGTATTACCGATACAGTGCCGGTTTAACACGTAACTAAAATACTCCACATCATTACTAATGACTTTAGCCACCTCTGTTTTAAATGCGGCACCCACCACGCCGCTTCCTGCAAAAAGGTCACAAAAGACCGTATCGTTTAAATTCGCGCCGACAACATCTCGTAGGGTCTCTTTAATAAAGTTAATTAATTTTTTCTTTGAACCAATATAGTTCATCCGTCATATTTTTTCAATTGTTTTTATTGTGGCGACAATATCGTAGGCAGAGTCCATAAGATGGACATCATCATTTACATGTAAATCCGAGAGTGCGATTACCTTACCGTTCTTTGAGATCTGAGCAATGCCTTTTTTACTTCGAAGTTTTGGATTGTTGGCATGCAGAAGCGCTTCAATATGCTTGAGGTCCCTGCGTTTAGCATCTAAAACGATACGTATGCTTTGATGAAAACGTATGTTAAGTTCCTTGATTTCCTCTGCTTGCTGCTTAAGGCGGTTTGGGATAGAGAGATTTGAAAATGAGCGTTTGAGTGCCAAGACGCTCTCTTGCTCATAACGTATTTTTTGCATAATGCCTTGCGTCATTTGCGTGCCGAGAGAATCAAGAGTCTGCCGCATCTCATTCATATCGGGTAAAATCATCTGCATGGCAGCAGATGGTGTCGGAGCACGTAAATCTGCCACATAGTCGCTAATCACCCAGTCAATTTCATGACCTACTGCTGAGACTACAGGAGTATTGGCATGAAAGATGGCTTCAGCAACCGTCTCCTCATTAAATGCCCATAAATCCTCGATGCTTCCGCCACCGCGACCGATGACAATAATATCGTATTCTTGTGTGTCGGCATATGTTACCATTTTTACAATAGACGGTGCGGCACGTTCACCTTGAACCAGTACATCATACACATCTATTTGCACCAAAGGCCAACGTTCTGAAGCCACACGCAACATATCTTGCAATGCCGCACCCGTTGCCGAAGTGATCACTGCTATTTTCCGAGGAAATGCCGGTAGAGATTTTTTACATGTAGATTCAAAATAGCCCTGTTGTTTGAGACGTTCTTTAAGCTGTTCGTATGCCAATGCCAAAGCCCCCGCACCGGAAGGCTCCACTGAAAAACAGTTAATTTGATACTCACCACGGGGTTTATAGAGCGTTAACGCACCATCAACCAGAACCTTCAGCCCCTCTTCGAGACGAAACTTGAGTCTCTTGGCATTGCCTCGAAACATTACCGCACGAATGGTTGCGGTGGCATCTTTGAGCGTAAAGTAAATATGACCACTGTTATGGTAGGTAATACGAGACAGCTCTGCCTCAACATAGACCCGCGTAAAGGTACTCTCAAGTACATTTTTAATCTGCTCGTTTAGAGCAGAGACACTCAGCGTCATCATCGTTTTTGGGCAATAATGAGTGTTGAGATATCCATTGAAAAGCTCTCATGGTAGCGCACCTCAAAACCGGCAGCATCCAGTTCTGCTTTCATTTTATCGACCGTTAAAAAATCCTCAATTGAGTTTGGAAGATATTCATAGGCTTCCAGATTTTTAGAGATAAACCCACCGACCTTAGGTAAGATTTTATTCATATAAAAGTCACGAATTTTTCCTAAAAACGAAGGGTTCTCATTTTTCATAAATTCTAAAATAATTACCATGCCGCCATGCTTAAGTACACGGTGAAACTCGCGCAGTGCGGCGTCACGCTCCACAACATTACGAATTCCGTACGTAATGCTGATAAAATCAGCCGATGCATCATCCTGCGGCAGCTCCGTTGCTTTGGCAATAAAAAAATTAAAGTCCGGAAACTTCTCGCGTGCCACCGCAACCATGCCTTCGGAAGGATCGACTCCGGTAATACACTCTACGCCAATACCGTTCTCTCGCGACTGTTGTTGCCAATGCCCCATCATATCGCCCGTACCGCATGCAACATCTACAATGCATGCTACCGTATCGTGCTTGTAGTAATCAAACGCCTTGTTACATGCTTTACGCCGCCACTTTTTATCGACACCCATACTCATCACACGATTGGCTACATCATATGTCGGTGCAATGTCATCAAACATCGATACGATTTTTTCTTGTTTTTCACTCATCTTTTTTCCTTAGCCATATCTTTACATCACTGCCGCTCGGTTCTACATGTAAATATTCAAATGTTATTGCCGTATTTGCAAAGGGTATTGTACCACCACTTGAGGGCGCTGTAAAATTTAAGTAATAATCTACCATATGGTGCACAGCTTGCAGCATCGAAGGACCTCCTTCAATCATAATATGGTTATATTCGCTCAATATCTCAAAATCACTCGCAATCAAAACGGTTCTATCGGGTACGCTAAAGAGCGGTATGGTCATGTCAAACCGCTCTTGTGTAGAATAAATCAACACATCAGGTGCTTTGCCCCCGGTCAAACGGCTATCTAATGTCGGGCGATCGGTTCTAACGGTATTACCGCCAATAACAAGCAGATCACATCTGTTGCGCAACCGGTGTACCGCTCTTCGTGACTCAATCGAGCTAATGGTTCCGCCATCAACGGTGCCATCAAGCCGTTGTGCCCATTTAAAAAAAATAAAGTTTTTGTGTTGCCATGCATTAAATGGCGCCAATAAAGCATCACACTCTTGCTGGCAGACACCGCTTTGTATATTGTTTAACAGACGTGTTGCACCTGATGCCACTGTATTGGAATCCAGCGAGCCGACAACAACACGGTGTAACGAGAGTTTCTGTAGCAGTGATGCGCACGATGGTGTTTTACCTATATGCATGCAAGGCTCTAATGTGGTGTAAATCGTACAGTTTACGAAACAGTTTTTACCATTTACATGTAAATATTCGTGAATTTCATGTGACGATTCAAGAGACAAAATTTTGGTGTCTTTGGTCAGTGTCACATAAGCATCCCTCAGCGCCAACACTTCAGCATGAGGCTTGCCCGCTTCTTGGTGTGCATTAATCGAGAGTATTTCTTGATGAGCGCCGACGACAACGGCACCGACTGCCGGATTCGGATAGGTCAGCCCCTGGTATTTCCATGCTTCATCAATGGCAAGCTTCATGAAGAATTGGTCTGTCATCACTTACCACTCAAAAAAGGTGCTTGCTTTGCTTACCTCTGAAAATTTAATGCTGACGTCACGTAATGAAATCGTATCATCAACCGTAATCGTATCATCTTCTACACGCACTATTTCACCACGTATTTTCAGCTTGTCCACAGTGGTAATTTTAACCTTTTCGCCGACAGAGTGTTTAAAATGGTCTAACGTTTTGAGCTTGCGTTCAATGCCGGGACTACCGACTTCCAAACGGTATTCACCCGAGACGGGAGGCGTTACATCCAACAATGGTGACAGTAATTTTGTCACCTCGACACACTGATCGAGACTCACACCCTCTTTGGCTGTGACATTGACACGATAGATAGTCTCATCGTGCTCGGTGACGATCATGGTATCATACAGGGTCAGTCCAAGGGACTCCACCATATTTTTAATATCATGCTCAAGACTCATTGTCCGCCTCCTTTTTCGGTCGCTCTTTAGAGATCTGTTTAAACAATGCATCGAGTTGTTTGGTTTTTTGAAAATGGTCATCAAAAACAAATTCTAAAGTCGGTGAACGAAACCAACCCTGATCTTTCATACAATAGTCTTCGACAATAGGGCGTGCTTTGGCTATCTGCTTCAATAAAAGACGGCGTTCATCATCACTGTAGTCATGCGGATCCAAATATACTTTTGCATCGCTTTTTCCACGAGAGCAGCGTACTTCAATAACATCAAGTTCACGTAATCGGGCGTCATTCAACGAAGCGAGCGCTTCAGGAATCAATTCGGCCAATATGGCGTCGGTACGCTTTATCTTAATTTCTGCAGGTGTCACAGACTGACTTTTTGCTCTACTTTGACAAAGGTTTCCAGCACATCACCGGGCTGTACGTCTTCATATCCGTTAATGACTACACCACACTCATACCCGTTACCGACCTCTTTCACGTCATCTTTAAAACGTTTTAAAGAATTTAATTCGCCTTCATGGATGACCACGCCCTCACGAATAACACGAACCAGTCCGCCACGTGTCAACTTGCCGTCAACAACAATACATCCGGCAACCACACCCTTTGGAATCTTAAAGACCTCACGAACATCTGCCTGACCGGAGTGTTCCTCGGTATACTTGGTACTCATCATACCCGTTAGCATATTGGTGATATCGTCAATAAGCTGATAAATGACAGTATACGTATGAATATCAACACCCATCTGCTTGGCAGCCGCTTTAACGGCACCTGTCGGTCGAACGTTAAATCCGATCAACGCACAGTTTTGGGAGTTATTGACTAAGGCGACATCGTTCTCGGTAATACCGCCGACACCCGAAGCAATCACTTCAACTTTTACCTCTTCGTTTCGTAGTGCTGCCAATGATGACTTAATGGCCTCCAGTGAACCGTGAACATCGGTTTTCAATACAATTTTAAGGGTTTTGAGCTTCCCTTCGGCTATCATATTGGTTAAGTCGTCAAATGTTGACTTCGTACTACGAGACAACTCTTTATGACGCTCATATTCATACCGTTTTTGTGCAAACTCACGAGCCTCTTTATCACTCGGCATCGCCATCATCACTTCACCTGAAGGCGGCACTTCGTTGAGACCGACTACCACGGCGGTTTCACTGGGTCCAATCTGTTTAATCTGTCTCTTTTTGTCATCAATAAGTGCCCGTACCCGTCCATAAGAAGCGCCGCAAACAATATTGTCACCGACATGCAACGTGCCGTTTTGCACAATTACCGTAGCCACAGGACCGCGACCTTTTTCCAATGAACTCTCAACAACAACAGATTTCGCCAACACTTCGGCATTGGCACGCAGCTCTAAAATTTCCGCCTGTACTAAAATATTTTCCAGTAAATCATCAATACCTTCGCCGGTTTTTGCGGAGAGGGGAACAAATTCGGTATCGCCGCCCCAGTCAACCGGAGTCATACCGTGTTCTGCCATCTGCCCCTTCACCACATCGGGATTGGCACCCTCTTTGTCCATCTTGTTTAAAGCAATAATCACCGGAGCATCCGACTCTTTGGCCAATTTAATGACCTCCAGCGTTTGCGGTTTGACACCGTCATCGGCGGCAACGACAATAATAATAATATCGGTCACCTGAGCACCGCGTTCACGCATGTGACTGAACGCTGCATGCCCCGGGGTGTCAATAAACGTAATTTTCTTACCGTTATGGTCAATCGTATAAGCACCGATATGCTGCGTAATACCACCGGCTTCGCCATCGGCGATTCGAGCATGTCGAATTGCGTCTAAGAGTGATGTTTTACCGTGGTCAACATGCCCCATAATCGTAATAACCGGTGGACGTTCCTGCATGTTGGCATCATCAGCACTCTGCGCATAGTTCTCTTCATAGTTAAACGCATCTTTAGGGTCAATAACTGTCACTTCGACATCGAATTCTTCAGAGAGAATCTCAATTTCATCTTTGCCCAAAAAATCATTTTTAGTAGCCATCATACCGAGATTGAAGAGTACTTTAATGATGTCTGTCATTGGACGGTTGAGTTTTTCGGCAAACTCATACACGCGAATGTCTTCAGGGATTTCCACATGAGTCACCACTTCATCTACCGGTTTGTCTTTAATATATTTTTTACGTTTGTCGCGAGACACCTGTCGGGGCTTTCGATTGCCCCCCTGTTTTTTACCTGCATTGCGACCGACAGGTTTTTTGGGGCGGGGCTTTCGCACCTCTTCTTCTATAGGTTTTTTGTCAATCTCGTTGAGATCGAGCAGCACCACCTCATTGTCATCATAATCCATCGATACATCTGCCATACTTCCTGCAAAAATATTAATAGTTTTACCGCTGTCTTTACGCTGCGCCGGAGCATTTGTACGTTTTTTTGTTCGTTTCGATGCCAACTCTTCAAGTGCCTCTTGGCTCATCTTTCCATAACTCGATACGGCTGCCGCATCTTCGATTTTCGGTAGGTTGAAATCTTCTTGAACTCTGGGTTTTTTCTTTTTAACAATACGCAGACCGGATCGTTTTTTAGGTGCCGCTTCTGTAGCTTTAGGAAGCTCTTCTTGTGTCGGTGTCGCTTCGCCTACATTTTCTTTGGCTGCAACAGGCTCTGTATCTTTAATTTCAGGAGACGCATCAGTAGGTTGTTCTACTTCTTTTTTAGTATCATCTTCTTTATGTTCTGTCTCTGACTCCGTCTTCACAACCTTTTCATTGGAAACGGATTTTTTTACCGTGACTTTTTTAGGCTTGGGCTCTTCTATGTCAGGGTTCATAATATAGTTCATGATTTTTTCAGCCTCCTCCATAGAGACAGAACTTGAGGCTGTTTTAAGAGACATCCCCATTGCATTGGCTTTATCTACAACCTCTTTAGAGGCAATTCCAAGTTCTTTTGCAATCTCATGGACTCTAACTTTATCACTCATCAACGATGATCTCCTTTAACCTATTCAAAAGTATTTCTGTAGCATTGTTTCGACAGACCCGCGCTAACGAGCGTCTCATCTTTTTGGCATCACGCACACATGTTTCACAGAGGTAAAAACTGCGACCTTCTCCCCGATAGGGATGCAAGTCACCATCAACACACTGTAAGCGTATTAAACTGTTTTGCGCTACCTTTTTTCTGCAAGAAACACACATTCGTATCGGCACATTAATTATATCGCGCATTATACCCTAATGTTCCTTGATCCATCCAATAATTATTTTTCAATACGTAACCCGTAGTTGTCAAAATCTAAAATTTTGACGCTAAAGTCCGGAAACTTCTGCTTTAGACGATTGGCCAGCGCCGAAGCATCATGATCGTATACCATCGAAAAAAATGTTGAACCGCTTCCGGAGAGCGTACTCATTAATGCGCCGCTGTCGTAAGCTACTTTTTGAACCGAAAAGAGCTCCGGCAACATTTTCATGCGAATCTTTTGATGGAAACGATCTTGTGTTGCCAAACGCAGCATCTCCCAATCCTCATTCCAAAACGCAGCAACCGTCATAGCGGCATGAGAGAGATTAAACACCGCATTTTCTTTAGAGTACGATCGGGGTAAATTGCTACGTGAACGCGCCGTAGAGATGGGTTTGTTTGGAATAATGACGACCGCTTTCAAATAACTCGGAAGATGTTTTACCTGAGAGAAAACTTTGTTTTTTTCTACAATCGAAGCCGTAAAGCCTCCCAGTACTGCCGGTGTGATGTTATCGGGGTGTGATTCATACACTAAGGCATGATTTAAGATTCTACGCTTAGATACGCGTACTCCTGCGGCTTCATGCGCCGTAGCAATGGCACTGACAATCACTGCAGAAGAGCTTCCCAAACCGCGGGACATCGGAATTTGATTATAAAACGTAAATTTATAGTTTTGCTGACGTTGCGTCAATTTCTTATAATGTTCATTAAAAATACTGATAAAGAGATTGTTCCCTTTAAGCCGTGGGTTGTTTTCACCCTCACCTTTAATGGCAACGCTGAAAAAACGCGACGGTTTGCAGTCCACTTTATTGTGCAGTGTCAATGCCAGACCCAAAGTATCAAATCCAGGTCCTAAGTTGGCACTGGTTGCAGGTACACTAATTATCAATTACTTTCCTTAAGTGACCGCTGCTATTCCGTACTGCGGTAATGTATCACTGTTAAAATCTTCTATAATAAGTTCTTGAGGCAGTTCAAATGTGCTGCTTGGTACTTCATCAAAAACTTGTGTCTCAACAGAATGCGCCATTTTAACGAAACAGAGCTTTCCTAGTGCTTTTATAGGTTGATTCTTATTAAAATAAAATGCATCGGTCGCTAAAAAAGGGATGTTCTTGACAATACTGAGGGTTTTTAGAAAAAGATAGCTTACCTTAATGGCCATAAAACTTCCCGGGCCGTTGGCATAAATTAAACGCGTAACGGTATATTCTTGCAGCAATGTTTCAAAAAAAAGCGGCAAAGAGTCTGACGTCTGCTCATGCAGTTCGTGAGATTGAATGAGTCGATTGTTCTCGTAAATACCGACCTTCAATGGCAGACTCAATGCAATCACTACAACACTATGCATACGCTTTTGCCATCTCCTTGGCCTCGCTGCCGATAAACTCTACAATATCGTAACTTTGCGCATCGGCCAAAAGTGCCAAGGTAAGCTTATGATTCAGGTCATGACTGCCGGCAAATGCCTCATAGTTGCCGATAAAATTCATTCCCAACAATGACATATCGCCAATAGCATCGAGTACTTTATGACGCACAAACTCATCTACAAAACGCAGCCCTTCAGGATTGAGAACTTTTTTATCATCCAAAACGACGGCATTTTCCAAACTACCGCCAAGAGCCAGACCTTTAGAGCGCAGATATTGCACCTCATTTAAAAAACCGAAAGTACGTGCCCGTGCAATCTCTTTTTTATAGCTCTCTTTACTCAGATGTACGACATATTTCTGCTCATCAATAACAGGATGCTGAAACTTAATGGTAAAATCATACGTTAACTCCGGTGATGGACTCAACTTGACGTACTTGTCACCTTCTTGGACGGTAATCTCTTTTTTAATGCGCATAATCCGTTTTGATGCATCCAATGCCACCGTACCCGCTTCATCTAACAACATACAAAAACTTGCACTCGAACCGTCCATGACCGGAATTTCATCGGCATCAACAATAATGCGAAGATTGTCAATACCGTATGCGTACACTGCCGAAAGCAGATGCTCAATGGTTGAGATGACATGACCCTCTTTGCCGATGACTGTTGCCATTTTTGTGTCAATAACATTCTCCGGTTTCAGAGGAATGGCGACACGCATATCGCTGCGATAAAAAACAATACCGCTATTGGCTTCCAACGGCTCCAGACGTAACCGTACCGGATTGCCTTTGTGAAGCCCGATGCCTACAAGTTCAACCGGCTTGGCTATGGTTGTTTGATACATAATCTACCCTTTTACATGTAAATGCTGCGCAACAGAATCTGGCAATACTGCAGATTTAGTATAACTAAGATCTATTAATAACCTTCTGAGCATTTTTAAAAATATCTTCAATATTGAGTCGTAGCCACTGTTTATCCATCCACTCTTCCGGACGCACTTCAATGCCTTGCACCAAAACACCGAAATGCAAATGATCTCCCATAGCATAACCGCTCATCCCTGTGTTAGCAATTTTCATACCAGGCGAGACTTCTTCGTCGACGCTAACATCTACACTTGAGCAATGTCCGTATAACGTATACAACCCCATTCCCAAATGAATAATGGGCATGGTACCGTACAATCCGTTATCTCCTGAGAAGACCACTTTACCACTGTTTCGTATTTTGATTTCACCCATCTGAACCGATGCCAGATCCAGACCTAAATGGTACGATTCACTGATCCGTTTTTTCTTATAGTAGTAGTATCGGTGATCGCCGAAACTTGCCACTTTTTTACCGTTTTTCAGTGGATAAAACGGCGTAATCTGAAGCCGTTCTACAATATCTTCGGGAACTTTTGAAGTAATTTTATGAATGAGCGCCTCGTTTTTAGCCCGAACTTCCTCGTTAATGATTTTAAAACGCTCAATACGATCTTCTACACCCTGTGTTTCAACAAACTCTTCTGCCAATTCTGCAATTTTTCCATCTAAAAAGCGATCGGTTACATTAATTTTTGAAGTTCGGTATGTTTTATTGTTAAGATAAAAAGGCACATATTTTTTTGTTAGATTTCCTGCCATATCTTTTGCAATAATGTGCATACGAAAGTTTTTATCTTTAACCGGCCATGCCACCAAAGAGGCATAGTTTCCCTCTTCCAAATATGTCTGCGGATAGAATTTTTTACCATTGGACGATTCAAGGTAGAGACTCTTTAAGTTCTCATCCGACGCTTTAAAAACAACAAGTGCCGAGCCCCCCTGCGTAATACTGCGACTGTTGGCAATAACATTGACTTGCGGACGTTTTTTATCAATAATCATTTTTTTCGTTACTACTGCGCTGTTGCCTTTTAGAAAATTCCATTGACTTGCATCATTCGCTTCAATATACAAAGTCACATCACTCTCTTTCAGACCAAAAAGCCGTTTTGGCGGTTTAATGTTGAGCTTAAGCTCTTTATTGGGAGTTATTAGCATCTCTTGAGCCAAATCAAAATTCTCTTTTTGCGTTTTTAATACTACCGTATACGAAGTAATGCCGCTTTGGTCGTTCATTTGAATTGAAATGGGCTCTTTCAAATTCCAAAATTCACCATTGTAAACTACTATCACCGGCTTATCACGTTCAAACGTATCGGATATCCCCACATAGATTGTTCCTGCGACCAACACAACCATAAGCAACTTTGCCATTAACGCCGATGCACTATTTTTTTTTCGTCTCAATTCATCTCCTCACATAATATACTCATAATCTTCTCTTCCAAAGCACAAAGAGTTCCATCGGCTATAAATCCGGCAGAGTCTCGATGACCTCCGCCGCCAAATCGTGCTGCAACTGCCGCAAGATTGACACTGCCGTCACCTCGTAACGAGCACTTGACACTGCCGTGGCGTCGTTCTCGCAACAAAACAGTAATATTAACCGTTGCCAAGGTCTGTGCTCGCTGTAACGCCCGTTCTGCTTCCTGAGGCACGGCACCGGTAGCTAAAAGCATCTGTAAATTTACATGTAATAGGGCAACTCTGCCCCCATGACGTAAACGCAACTGTCCATAAAGTACCCCCTCAAGCCGCAACGATGCCAAAGAACAGGTTTGAAACAGTGCTGTTGAAATGCTTTTGCTCTCAGCACCGCAACGCAACAGATCAGCTGCCATCTCAAAAGAAGCCGCATCCGTTTTTACATGTAAAAAACAGTGCGAGTCATCCAGTAAACCGGCATACAGCGCCGTTGCCATTTTTGCGTTTATACGAATGCCCTGTTCTTTGAAAAAATCATAGACAATCTGCGTTGTACTGACGGCATCGGCATCAACAACATTGTACGTACCGAAATTGCTGTTGCTGGCATGATGGTCAATATTGATCAGCTCACACCCAACAGTCGTGCCCAAGCGCTCCTTGCTTCCGCAATCAAAACAGACGGCAAGATCAGCATGCCGCGGCATATCATGTCGAAGTTTATCAAACCAGGGTAACAATGCCAAACGACGATCTACCTGAGAGGTTGCACAAAAAAGTGTTACTTTTTTCTGCTGACGTAACAGATAGGAATAGAAGGCGCTGGCGCTACCCAAAGAGTCGGCATCCGGATTAACATGTGCTATTAACACAATATGCCGGGCATGTTCCATTTTTTCTACAAGAGGATGCTTCATTAACGCCATTATAGCAAACCCCGTTACGAAGTTGTTAATAGTTTCTTTTTGTACGCGCTATTTCACACTGTTCAAGTTTTTTTGTTGCCTCTAATAGAAGGTCGTCAACACTCTGTAGCCTCTTTGAGCGCTCTACAATAACATACTCAATCACAACAGGAAACTCTTTTTCAATACTCAACTCCGAAGCTCTGCGACTGATTCGCGATGCATATTCGGAGAGCTCCTTACCGTTTTTATGGCTTACCATTGCCACAAAAATGTTCCCCGTAAGCCGACCGATAATGGAACGCTCTTTGAGTACCGACTTAATAATTCCGGCAAATTCTTCAATGAGCCTGTCTCCGGAAAAATAGCCGAAGGTCTCATTGATTTTATGCAAGGAGTGAAAATGAAACAAAAAGAGATGTACGGGAACCTGATCGCGCTGATGCGCATGTAAAAGCTTGTGGGCATGTTTAAAAAAAGTGCGGCGGTTATAGAGCCGTGTCATGGGGTCATAATAGGCAAAATCCTCCAGCTCTTTTTTTATGGAGGCGTATGATGTATGAATGTAAACACGACTCGTCAGCTCTATTTGATTGAACGGTCGCAGAACATAATCACACCCGCCGCTACCAAACATTTTGGTAATCAATGTACGCTCTGCCGTATCGAACAAAAACATAACCGGAACACTGACGTTTTGTGTGATACTCTTACAGAAGGCAAACCCTTCGTCTCCATATCCTCCGTCAATCAATATCAGTGTCGGCACTGCTTTTTCAATTGCCTGTTTTGCTCTTGCAAGTTCCTCAAAAAAAGCAATATTATAAGAGTGCAGCAACTTTTCTAACAGTTTTTTATCTAAATCATTTTTATTGATAATAAAAATATGCGTTGTTACTTTCAATTCTCTGTCTTTAATATTTTTTCACCATTATAATACAAAAAAATAAATTATGCTAGAATGCGCAATCATTTCATTAAGGATTATTATGCCGCAACAGACTCACGACGACATACTGCACTACCATCAAGGCGGAAAACTCGCCATTACCGTCACAAAGGCGTGTGACACCCAGCAGGATCTCTCTTTGGCATATACTCCCGGTGTTGCCGTCCCGTGTAAGGTGATTGAGGCAGATCCTTTAGCGGCATATAATTACACTGCCAAAGGCAATTTGGTTGCTGTCATTACTGACGGTTCGGCGGTACTGGGTCTGGGTAATATTGGTGCATTGGCCGGAAAACCGGTTATGGAAGGCAAGGCAGTACTGTTTAAAAAGTTTGCCGACATTGATGCCTTTGATATTGAACTCAATGTTCATGACGTCGACAGCATTGTCAATACCTGTGCCGCTATTTCCGAAGGATTCGGAGGTATTAATCTCGAAGATATTGCAGCTCCGCAATGTTTTGAAATTGAAAAAAAATTGCAAGAGCGTGTTGCTATTCCCGTCATGCATGATGACCAGCACGGTACCGCCATCATAACAGCTGCGGGGCTTCTCAATGCCCTAGAGCTGGGAAACAAACGCATTGAAACGGTTAAAATTGTCATTTTGGGTGCCGGTGCCGCCGGATTGGCATCAGCAAAAATGTACCGTGATTTAGGGGCACGGCATATAGTGGTTGTTGACAGCAAAGGCGTCATCAGCACCCAACGCAGTGACCTCAATCCCTACAAACAGGCCGTAGCCATCGATACGCATGACGTTACCTTAAGTGATGCAATGCACGGAGCCGACATGCTTCTGGGTCTTAGCGGACCCAATATCGTGACACGGGAGATGGTGCGTTCCATGGCGCCGCATCCCATTATTTTTGCCTGTGCCAATCCCGAACCCGAAATTTTACCTGAAATTGTCCGTGAGATTCGTGATGATGTGATTATGGGCACGGGACGCAGCGACTATCCCAATCAGATCAACAATGTTTTGGGATTTCCCTCAATTTTTCGAGGCGCTCTGGATGTTCGTGCCACGAAAATTACCGAACATATGAAAATGGCAGCGGCCCGCGCACTCGCACAATTGGCAAAAGAGCCCGTACCCTATTATGTCAAAGCAGCATACAATCAACCCGATATGGCGTACGGTGCAGATCATGTCATTCCCTCTCCATTCAACAAAGAGGTGCTTATTTGGGTCGCTTCGGCCGTAGCACAAGGCGCTGTTGACGACGGTGTCAGCGACATTAAAGATTTTGACATTACCGCATATCAAAAGCACCTGCGATCGCAAGTCTATCTCGATCATGAGTATGATGCCTAAGCAATTTTAGAGATGCCTCTTATTTACATGTACATTATTTGTTGTCGATTTTATAGACATACGCCAACACTTCGGCTACAGTAGCAAACAATGTTTCGGGTATGGGCTTTTCAATAGCAACTTCGTTGTAAAGCGTACGAGCCAAGGGAGGGTTTTGTACAATATGCACCCGATGCTCACGGGCAATTTTTTTAATTTGCACGGCAATCGTATTCATCCCTTTGGCAACGACCACCGGCGCGCGATGCTTACTACCGTCATATTTTATGGCTACGGCATAATGTGTCGGATTGGTGATGACAACATCAGCATGTGGAACTTCCGCCATCATCCGTTTCCGTGCCGTCTCCATCTGAATTTGACGAATTTTCCCTTTAATATGAGGGTCTCCTTCCATATTTTTCATTTCATCTTTAATCTCTTGTTTACTCATTTTGAGTTTGTCAAAATACTGTTTTCTGACAATCACCAAATCAATAAGCGCAAACACCACCAACACCAGCAACATCACCAAAGCAATGACAATCATCTTGTCTTTCACCCATTCAAGCTGATCCATCAGCGGAAACAGCGCCACCGTCGGCAGCTCCTGAATAAAGAAGAAGAAAAAACTAAACCCTACCCCCATGGTTACCATAGCCTTGAGCGTAATCTTAAAACCTTCAATAATTTTTTTAAGCGAAAAAAGGTTCTGGGCACCTTTAATGGGATCGAGTTTTTTAAAGTCAGGGACCAGAGGTTTGGTCGTAAAGAGAAAACCAAATTGTGCCAATCCGCCGATAATTCCCGAAATAGCTACGACTAATGCCAGAGGCAGTGCAATGATTAAAAACTCCATCATCATCGTAAACGCAATATCAATTAAATTGGTCTGCGTTAACGCCATACCTTGCAATGAAAAAAGATAACGCGACAGATGAAACAGTCGATCTCCCATAAAATCAAAGAGCATCAAAATGGATAAAATCGCAAAAAAAAGTGTAATAACGCCGGAGGTATCCTGACTCTTGGGAACATTCCCCTCTTTACGGGAATCTTCTATTTTCTTGGGGGTGGGCTCTTCCGTTTTTTCGAGATCGTCAGCCATCTAAACCCTTCATGAAATATACATGTAACTTACTGCATCTTCATGGAAAGGTCAATCCACTGTGCCTGATGGATCAAAGCACCCGAACTGATTGCATCGACACCGGTCTGTGCATATGCCTCTACCGTGTCAAGTGAAATATTGCCGCTGGCTTCCAGCAGTACGGCAGGAAAATGCTCTTGCTTGAAGATGACAACCTGCCTCAACTCTTCGGGTGTCATGTTGTCACACATGACTATGTCGGCACCCAGACGCATAAACCGTTTGGCATCTTCCATACATTCAGCTTCCATCTCAATGTTTGCGGTAAAGGGAATGGTACGACGTGCCCGATCCATAAATGCTTCAAGATTTTCAATAGTTTTCAAGTGGGTATCTTTAAGCATGAGACAGTCATCGAGTCCCATACGATGATTGACCGCACCGCCACACCGTGTTGCATATTTTTCAAAAACCCGTAAAAGCGGTCGGGTTTTTCGGGTATCGAGCAGTTTGGTACCGTAGGGCGCTACAATTTCGGCAAATCGGCGTGTCAATGTCGCAATCGAACTTGCATGCAACAATATGTTGAGCAGTGTCCGCTCAATACGCAATAGAGTTTGTGAATCGCCATCGACATCAGCAAGAACGTCTCCTTGAACAAAGGTATCGCCGTCATTAAAGTGCCATGAGAGGGAGAACCCTTCCATCTGAGCCAACACGTCGCTATAGCGACGCCCTGCCAAAACGCCGTCACTTTTAGCAAGAATCACGGCACGCGAAGGGATTGCATCGGCAATTAAAGCATACAGATCACCCCGCCCGACATCTTCCGCCAATACTTCTGTAAGAAACGCCTCAATCATAGCGCCAGCATTCGCTCTAATGCAATTTTTGCCCATTTTTGGGTATCGGGATCAATCCGTATCTCATTTATCGGTTCACCCTGTTCAATAGCAACAAGCGTCTCATAGAGATGCTCCAGTGTTGTCTCATTCATCGTCGGACACTCCGGTTTGGTTGACGAGAGTACGTAAGTGTTCTCTTTTCGCAACCGGTTAACCAGATTAAACTCTGTACCTACGGCAACTTTTTGCTCGGGCGGCAGCTCTTTGATGTAGCGGATAATCTGTGACGTCGATCCGACAAAATCCGATGCATCACAAACCGCAGGATCACATTCGGGATGTGTTACAATCTTAATGTCTTTAAATTTTTTTCGATAAAACGCAATATCACCGAGCGTAAACAGTTGATGTACCGAACAAAAGCCGTCATAACAGATAATATCGGCCTCGTTAACATCACTGCCGTCACCGATAACACACGATTTAAGTCCCATTCCTTTGGCAATATTCTGCCCCAGACAGCGATCCGGGACAAACAAGATTTTTTTGCCCGCTTCGAGTGCTTTTTCAATAATGGTTTTAGCATTGGAACTCGTACAGACCATACCGCCCATTTTCCCTACGGCAGCTTTGACGTCGGCATCGGAGTTAATGTAGGTAACCGGCATAATATTCTCACGGGTGATGCCGTTGGCCTCTAAAAATTGCACCGAATTTTCATACTGTTCACCGCCAATCATCTTTGCCATGGAACAGCAGGCAATACGCGGCATAACAACCCGTTTGTGCGGACTCATAATCTTAACACTCTGCCCCATAAATCCGACACCGCAAAAGAGTACGTATTTGGAGTCGTCTTCCATTGTTTTTCGAGCAAGTTCCAGCGAATCTCCGGTAATATCTCCCATCTCAAACACCTCATCTCTTTGGTAAAAGTGAGCAACAACCGTAACATCCAATCGCTCTTTGAGTGCTGTTATCTTCTCTTTTAATTCTTGAGTCGTGCCGTTCAAATTGACCCCTTTACACACGTTATTTTTAATTACTGCAATTATACACCAACTCCAATGCCATTAGCTTAAAAGAAAATTTTGTTATAATACCACTGTAGTTCTTATAAAAAAAATAATTTTATCTTATTTTATACCGAAGGATTTGCTATGAGAACCGTAATAGCCGCACTGCTGGTATTCCTACTGCTCTTTACAACGCTTCTTCATGCCCAAAACACGCCTGCACTCACACCTGTTCTCAATTTTTTACTCAGTTCCAAAGCCTACGGCGCAGTCGGTTCCTACCTTCCCGTACGCTACCCGAATGCAGGGTTGCACGACACATATGTAGTGTATTACCCTCAAAACGGCATCACTCCCGACATGCCGGTTGTTCTGTTTCTCGAAGGTGGCGGCAAGACTCCGCATATTGACGACTATCGCGGTATTATGGCGTTTATGGCAAGCCAAGGCTATTTTGTTATTGGCGCCGAATCCGGTGAAGCTTACGATTCGGACTTTGCCCGCCGTATTTTTCAAGGTGCTCTGGACACTGCCAAAGCTGAACACGGCTTAACCCTCTCCAAACTTGCCGTTATGGGACACTCCCAAGGCGGAGGCCAAGCGTTCTACGTTATGCACTATTTTCAAGATCCGCAACACGGCGGTTACGGGAGTGATGCCAGTCTGGTACTCTCCATTGACGGCTGGTTCGCTTTTGGTATGAATCAAGAAGATCTCGCGCAACTGCACGGAAATGTTGCTTTTTTACAGATGCACGGCAATCAAGGTACCGGTACCGACCCGCGCATTCACCTTACTATTTGGAATTTACTGCATCATGCAACAAAAACGTTTCTCACCCTACCGCATGACGATCACTATTATATTTCAGGATCTTTTGAAGAACTCACCCAAAACAAATACGATATTCTCACGCTTATCGGTGCCTTGACTTACGATACGTTCCATCACTCTCATGAGGGCTACGGCAGCATCTCGCATACCTACAAAAGTTCTTACAGCGCTATCTACAATGCATTGCAGCCTGAAGCATCGTATCGTGAGGGTGACTGCCAAGGCGTCCAATACAATGCCCGTGACACTATGCTGAAATTTAACGATATTGACTACTGTGCCGTCGATGCCTATGTGCTAAGACGCACAAATCGTGAAGCAGACCCTATTCAATAAGGCTTTTGACACTGTTGTGCCGATGCCGGCTCACATCCTCCGGTGCAGACAACATCACCAAAAAAGTTGGTCGTTGCCGTACCGCCTTGCTGTTTGGAACAGATAAAATCACCGAATCTATCGGTAATACATCCCCCTTGAGCGCAGACAATTTCACCGAGTCTATTCTTACCGATAAAACCACACTGGGGTGAACAGATCGGCTCTCCAAGACGGTTATTCATGCAGCGTTCCTGCGCAAAAACCGCCATTCCCAACAACAGCGTACCTATAAGAGCAACAGTTTTCATTACGACTCCTACTTTGTTTATGAAGTAATGTCTCATACGAAGCATTATATCAGAAAATGTAAAGTAACAACAATATTTTCTATTTTAAAAATACATGTAACTACAGCGCTATGCTCTATATGAGAAGCTTTCGTATTCTCTCATACTGCTCTTCATCTATATCTGCCAAATTTTTCAGACTATCCCGTTGCCGGACCGCATCGAGGGCTATGGGCACGTTAAGTTTCGGGTTAATGCGTACATAGTTTTGCTGCAGTAAAAAACGTGTCTGTTCATCTGCCAATTTGGATTGGGCATTCATAAGGAGCTCAAGCAACGGAGAACCTTTAGAGTCGAAAGTTTTTTGATTGCTAAAAAGATAGTCCATCCCCATTTTAAATTTGGAACGGTTCTGTTGTATGTTTTGGAGTAGTTGCGCCGTTTTGGTATCGGGTTCAATATCGACCATCCACTCCACGACCCCACCGTCTCGAAGACGTGTCACATCATAAGGCATCACAGGCTGCTCTCCTGTACCGATGGAGATCAGTGCAATATCGTCCAAACGGTTCTGCGTAAGTTTCATAGCATCGACAAGCGCCACCAAAGAAGGATTGTTAGCTACCATACCGCCGTCACACAGTTGCCGTGAATGTAACGTATCGACCAAAGAAAAGTAGGTCGGTGCGGCTGATGTAGCCAAAGCAATATCCACCAGTTTCTCATCTAAACGGGTGGCATTTCTGTCAAAATAGCCGCTTTTATGAAAGCGTGCCGCACTGTTTTGCACATCAACACTCGTGATGCACAAATCGGTAGTTACGCTAGAAAGCGTGGCATCGCCTAAAATTCTCTCAAGATGTCTGCGTAAGGACTCTGTGGAGTATTTTGGCTCAAAAATACCGTCTGACACCGGCGTAAACACTTCATTCATCAGATCTTCGTACAAGGCAACAATCTCTTTAGCAGAGTGTCCCACAGAAAGCGCACACGCAATAATACCGCCGGTTGACGTGCCGGCTATAAGATCAAAACGCTGACCAATGGGAAGTGTGTTATTGTCAATACGGTTAAGCAGCAGCTCCAGATTGGCTAAAATTGTAGCACTCAAATACCCTCGGATTCCTCCGCCGTCGAGTGTTAATACTTTAAACATTACGCATCCTTCTGCCAAGCATTTTACCATTTTAAGTATAATAAGTTTTCAAGGAGTCGCTATGAGCCATAAAACGGTATTGCTCGCCGCCATGTTTCCCCATCTTTTTTTACCGACACCGCATCACCGCCGACACGATCGTATACAAGCCAGC